>ERZ1026856.806-NODE-806-length-17545-cov-26.045855_pt1 | contig 17545 bp, 12 predicted proteins | sample MGYA00380158_ERZ1026856 | MGnify/ENA primary metagenome ERZ1026856 (study PRJEB33269, sample SAMEA4719794) | human gut metagenome | biome: human-associated habitat; feature: organic feature; material: feces | place: Cameroon | collected 2013-10 ...
CTTAGGAGCTGGTGCCGGAGCAGGTTCCTCTACCGGTTTCTCCTTCTTGGTATAGCTCTTGCCCAGGTTGATGCGTACACCTGCCAGGGCATTGAAGTACCAGTCTGGATTATTAGCCTTCTTAGAGTTATACTTGTCGCTCAGGATATTGGCGTTTCCTTCGAGCATGATGCTCACCGCCTTGCTTACCTTGAACTCAACATCAATACCGGCTCTGCCGTATGGCCGAACCTTGGTTCCATCCCAGAGATATTCCAGTAGATAGTTGCTTTGATTCTTGATGTTAGTAGCTAAATCGTTTACCTCATCATTGCCACATGCTACATTCAGTCCTCCACCTGCAAATGCCGTAATATTCACCACGCGGTTAGGGTTCCAACCACAGAAGAGGTTAGAGAGGTTGAACATAAAGTCCACACCCGGAGCTACATATTTCCATTTGTAACTAGCGGTATAAGGAGTACCGTCCTTGGTAGCCTTGTATCCGTTCCATCCGCCCTTACTCCAGATACCGTTTATCTGACCACGGAGTCCGAAAATAGGAGAGAACTGGTAGCCGATGGCACCCTGGAAGTTAGGAGAAAGCAAGTCTGAGAAGCTTGCCTCACCCACAGTATATTGCCCACCAGCCTGAATATCCAGGAACCAGTGACGCTTAAACTGATATTCGTTTCCATCCTTGTCTGTGTAGGATGCTTGCGCCATAGCGGCAGTGCCCATAGCGAGCATAGCTGATGCCATAAATAGTTTAATCTTCATATAGTCTAATGTTTTTATGGTTTATACTTAACAGAATAGTAAACTATTTTTGTTTTGCCTTATTCTATTTCACTTTCTCCTTAGACTTTGCCTTTTCCTTTTTTTGGAAGTTCTTTTCTACGGAGTCTCGTTTTTCAGGATCAACTACACCTTTGTCACCATATTCGGTATTGTTGAGACAGAGCAGCCAGTTACCCATGTAGTTGACAGGCTTGAAGAACATCTTGGTGGATATCTCTGGCGTTTCGCCATCAGCTTTTTTCATGATGACATAGCAGAGAACTTCATTGAGATTAGCTTCATCAAACTTGATATACTCGATACGGTAATCTACCATTGGAAAAAGCTCTAACATGTGCTTGACTTCTGCCATTTCATCGTTGTTTAATGGCTGAGGTTCTTCCTTCAGGTCGTTAGCTGCACGATAAAGCATACCTGCTGCCTCTGTGAAGTTCTTTTCTTTAGCATAGGTAAAGAATTTGTCTACCAATTGCTTGACGGCAAGGGTGTCTTTCCCAGTCATGCTTTCTTCAAACTTCGTAGGAGAAGGACCTTGTGGTTTTTCCTTCTTGGAGCTACATGAGTTGCAAGAACTCAAACTTAGCATCAGCACAGATGTAATGAGAAAAATAATTAATTTCAAAGATTTCATACAGCTTATATTTAAGAGAAAGGAGGACGGAGTTTCGCTCCGCCCTCCTTGATATTGTTTTTTGTTTCTAATTAGTGCTTTCTAGCAGCTGCAGATGCTGGATTTACATGGAACTGGATATCGGTGTACAATGTACCCCAGTTGTATGTAATAGCAACAGGTATCTTAACATCGAAACCATTTGCACGGCTCTGGTTAACCTGTACCAAAGAAACCTTACCATAGTCGGATATTACGCCGCCGCTTACAGCAAGAGTGCCTGGAGTGTAAGTTACCTTGATGTCTTTTTCGTCAATCTTCTTCCAAGCGCCACTATAGTTAGTGGTAATGTCGCCGTCCTTCTTAATAGATGCAATCTTATAGAAGTCCTTGAATGCTACCTTCGGATTACTATTAGCCCAGAATTTAGCCTGAGTATAGTTGTTGAAATCAACAAATTCGAACTTAACAGGAACATTAGTCATTGACTGGTAATTGTTCAATGTCATTGCAGCAACGGATACACTCTTTACGAAGAGAGGCTTGATAACCTTTACATCGAATGTCTTATTGGTCAAGTTGATCAAGTCTGATGCAGGATCACAAGTCTTAACATCTGCAAGGACTGTAAATGTCAATGCATCGGCAAGTTCAGAAACGCTGCCATACTTGTTCAAGATATCCATTGTGTATGCATTCTTCTTAATATTGATAGTACCATCTGCTGCAGTGATAGTTGCCAATTCATGACTGATTGTACCTGCAGATGCAGAGATTGTAGTACCATCTGCGCTCACTGAGATATCATATTTAGTATTGCTCTTAGCACCATAGAATGTCTTGTGAGACTGGTCAGCGGTAGGAGCAAACTTGTATTTTACGCTAGCTGCACCAGCGAGAGCTGCATACTGATCCTTAATCTGATTCTTGACAATTTCAACAAGTGTAGAGTTGAATGTATTAGCTACTACCAGATTGTCGAACTCACATTCTGCACCAGCCTGGGTAGCATTACCTACCTGAATATGAAGTTGGTCGAAGCCTGCGGTGTTTGTGTTTGCCTTATGCCAAGCAGCAGCCTTCTTGTCAGAGTCCTTGATGGTCGCAGTTGGTGTATTGTGAACCTTAGGAGCAGTCCAAGACAACTTCACATAAATGTCCTTCAAAGCTCTTGCTGTAGCCTTAGGAGCGAACTTAACCCATACTGTGATTACATCACCATCCTTCTTCAGCAACTGGTAAGCCTCGTTTTCTGTAACAGTCCACTTCAATACGTTAGTCTGGTGACCGCCAACAGCATCTGTTGTGCTAACTACAGTACCTACGCTTGGTGTAAGTACGTCGAAGCCGTTCTGAGCATTAGGCTTATACTGGATGCCATCTACGAATCTATAGTTAGCCTCGAATTCAGACTTACTCATGTCAATCTTAGCGAGAACCTTGCTCTCAACCTCATCCCAAGTGATAGCCTGTACCTTATCCAAGACATTACCTGTACAACCTACAGTATAGTCTTTCTTGATACCATCAGACTCAACAGTTTCAGGAGTTGCATTTACATCTGTAATTTCAACCTTAATGTAACCAACAGAAGCAATAGCATCACCAGAGTTACCGTCAACCAAAGTTACACGTACCAATGGAGTACGACCGATAATCTGACGACCTGTAGCGTCATCCTTGTAACCCTTTACCTTGAAGAGATCGCCTTCGATTGTAGCGTGATCACTCTCGTTGGTATCATAGTTAGGAGAAATGTAGCCAATCAACTCATACTTCAACTTGAAGTTCTGCTCGTTAATTGTGGCCTGACCACCCCAGAGAGCATATTGGTTGTTTACCTTATAGTGAACATCCATCCAATCATCGAGATGAATACCGTCCACATCATTGTAAGCAATAGATAAGACTGGAGCATGAGCGTCTTTCACTGCAGATTCAGCTGTTGTAGCCAATGTCTGGCAAGAAGCGTTCTGCTCATCAACGGTACCCTTAGCAGCAACCTTGTTGATAGAGAAACTGGTAATCTTGAAGTGCTTGAGAGCAGCAAAGTCAGAAGTTACGAGTGTATCCTTTACTTCTTTATCACCCTTCTTGATAGCATACTTGTAACGAAGTGCTGCAACATCAACCTTATTGTTTGTTTCTGTCAAAGCATTTCCGTTAGCCATACCGAAGTGAACTTTAATCATACCATCTTCCTTGTCCACCTTTGTAACCTTGATATCGTTGCTAGAAGCACGGGTATTCAAAATATCAGCAGTGTTAATCAAGAACGAATAGTGGCTTACATCTTTAGTGTCAACTGACGCATTAGATGGATTGAGATAGTAAGAAGCTACAGCATCAGTAACGATTGATACATGTTTTCCTGAATTTTCTGTACCCAAGTCGCCTATCTGATTCTTTGTAACATCAGCCTTCTCCAACTCAATAGGATTGTAGTCGAAAGAGTAAACTGGAATAGTCTCAATACCTTCCCAATAAGCCTTTGGACTGAATACCAAAGACAACAGCTTGCTAGTGAGGTTGATAACAACCTTGCCACCTTCTACACCGCTTACATTATTGAGCATAAGTGCATCTTCTGACCAGATTGCGGTAAGGGTATTTGCACTTGTGTAAGAAATGCCTGTGTCAGTCTTGGTTTCGCCATCAACCACCCAGAACGTACCGGTTTGTGGATTTGGAACATAGTACTTACCATCCTTACCAGGAGTTCCAGCTGCACCAGCAGCACCAGCAATACCATCAGTACCTACAGCCTTCCACTCTGTCTTTGCATCATTCTTGTACCAGTAGCCATCGTCACCGATCTTCCAAATGTCTGCGTCCTTACCTGGGGTACCTGGAGTACCAGCAGCACCATCAGCACCTTTGGCTCCGTCCTTACCATTTGTGATAGTGTAAGAATCACCATTACTCAAGGTAAGCTTAACACCGTTTTCTACAGGACTAACACCTGTCAGGATTGCACCCTTGTCAATTTGCCCCTGGATCTTACTTACCATCTCATTCAACTTGTCAATCTGAGACTGCAAGCTGCTGATGTCATCATCGTAGTCTTTACAAGAAGTAAATGTGCTTACCGAGGCAATTGTCAATGCACCCATAAGCAGCGCGCTAAAATACTTTCTTTTCATACGGTAATAATTTATAAAGTTATACGATTTTTCCAACCTTTCGGAAGGAAGTTGTTAATTAATTCTCTATGTCGAATTAAGAGTTCCGTTTGATGAAAAGAGTTTGCACTCTTAGAAAAGTTCTTTCTTTCAGTTTCAAAGGTCCTCTTAGAAAAGTTCTTTTTTATCGTTCTTAATATATCGTGGCTTTTTATCGCCACTCAGTTCTTATTGTTTTTATCATATCTCCAGCCGGGAGATTTTTCATGTTGCAAATATAAGTATAATTTTCGAAACTTGCAAGTTTTTGAGCATTTTTTTTCAAAAAAAGGCTAATTTTCTTATGTTTTTTATAAAATAGCCCCCATATTGGGCTTCTAACCAGTCCGTTTTCCCCTTTTTTCTCCATTTTGCCCATATAAAACCTACACCTTATTATATATAGGAGCTTCATACAATTCGGAGGTTGGGTGCTAAAGAATAGGAAAGAGATAAAAAACAAAGCGATATTTTTAGAAACTTTTCTCCACTGACAAAACGTGATTCTATGATCAGATTTGGCATTATTAAATATAAATATGTTAAAGAATCCACTTTAGAATGATTTTTCTTGCTAAAAAGTTTGTATTGTCAATGATTATTCGTATCTTTGCAGCAACAGAATCCGCCACGCTTCCCATTAGAACAGCGAACCAGGGCGGGTCTTTTGCTTTTTATGAGTACATTAAGATTATACACTAAGCAGGCTCTTTCTATTTCTGAACAAATAGAACTACTAAAAAGTAGAGGCTTAAATATTGCAGATTCATCCAAGACTGCAAAATTTCTTGGAGAGGTCAGTTATTTTCGTTTTGTTCAATACCTTCGTCCAATGGAGGCAGATAAAACTTCACATCAATTTAAGCCTAATAGTAGATTTGAAGATGCCGTAGCTCTCTACAACTTTGATATGGAGTTGAGAGACTTGATGTTCAAAGCTATCCAACGATTAGAGATAGCTTTGCGCACAAAAATTATACAAGAGTTCTCATTGGAACATGGACCATTTTGGTTCTTTGATACAAGCCTTGCTGATGACGAACATAAGTTTATTGAGAATATGAACTCCATAGACAGAGAGCTTCAACGTAGTAAAGAGGACTTTATCAAGGAGCATAGGCGCAACTATGACAAGCCAATTTTCCCACCAGCATGGAAAACTCGTGAAGAAGCAATTGCCGTATTGCGAGACATGGTAAAACGTAAAAAAGAAATGGAAGCAAAGGCTCAAATAGACTTTGCCCGAGCACGTAAGGAGGCTGCTGACTGCTATGCAAGCCTTTAATTTAACTCGCCTCAACTTTCATTCCCCTTATAAGGTCTGTACCTTAATATATATAGGGGCATATCGGTGAGAGTGTAGAAACATCTACCAGGAATGTTGTTTTCTGCAGATTACCGAAAAAAATCCGTTTTTCTTTGGTATTATTCCCAAATAGTTGTATCTTTGCACAAAATTATAAATAACACTGGAGATATGAAGCTAGATACTAAAAGATAAGCAACCCCCCATCCGGCTTGAGAAAGAAGGATGGGGGATTTCTGTATTTTATACTGCTATTCCATTACGCATTATATCATCATATAAGGGTGATGGTTTGCATTCTTCAATCAACACCGGTTCTATAGATGTATCTATATTAAGGGTGGCAAGCCATAATGAAGATGTAGTGTCCAGCCAGTCGCCATTAAGCTTAGGTATAACTACTGCTACATCGATATCACTATCTTTTCTTGCTTCATTTCTACTACAAGAACCATACAGATATACTTTCGCATTAGCAAGCAATGGAAGTATTGCTTCCTTGTAGCATTTTACTATCATTAAAGCATGTTCTCTATCCATTGTTTTAATTCTTTTGTTTTATTTATTAATGTTCTGCAATATTCTGGAGTCAATTTCTTCGCCAGCTCATCTTTGTAGGATGGGTATCTTGCCTCAATATTCATTGGCATTAATTCCGCAAGAAACTTTAGCTGTTCTGATGTCATTTTTGATACTAACCCGCAGCTTTGTGCCAACTTCAAGAGGTTATGGATGTATGGAACCTCGTCTGGTTTTATTGCACTCCAATACGATTTTATGGTTTTTTCTATAACCAAATGGCACATAAAGCCAACATATAGCCATCTTCCACCGTTGTACATAACCTCAGCGGTTTCGATGTCATAGTCTGCAAGTTCTTTCCAATATTTAACTTTATCTATTGCCATACTGTTCTTGTTTTTGTGCAAAAATAAACCAAATAATTAAGATTACCAAATTTTTAGTGTTAAAAAGATTTTTTAGAATAAAAAATCCGTAGCACCGGATATGCCCTTTCCTCCGTTAGGCGTTCTGGCGGATCGCCTAATAGACTAGCGAATCATATTATACCTAGCCGCCTCATTCTGATAACTCAAGTGCTTCATTCAGCTAACTGAGCTACTTCATTCAGCTAACAGAGCTACTTCCTTCAGCTACTTCAACTATTTCATTCAGCTAACAGAGCTATTTCCTTCAGCTACTTCAACCATATCATTCTGACACACCAAGTACTTCATTCAGTTAACAGAGCTACTTCGTTCAGCCAACGCAGCCATATTATTCAGCCAACGAAATTGACTCTTCCACCCAATGAAGTCGAATCTTTAACCCAACGAAATCGAATCTTCCGTCCAGCGCAGTCGTATCTTTAACCCAGCGCAGTCATATCTATCAACTCAATGAAACGTATGAACTTGTTCAATGACGTACATGATTCCATCTGCTTACTTAAACTGGCTGGCGTCCCTACACCTTATTATATATACTGGCATTGAGATGTGAATATCGGAAAAAGCTTTGGGTAATCCAAAGATTAATCGTAACTTTGTTGATAGTTTATTTAACTATCATACAACAAAGCTCTTCATTCAACATAATATTCACATAAAATGATACTAAGAATAGAAATTCCAAAAGAACTTATTCGGCAAGATGCAGAAATCGTTATCAAAGTAAGCAACAGAAACAATGCACTGGGATATGTCATAGAGAGTGGCAGCGAACATGATGTGCAGCAAATAGTCAAAAAAGACACGAATGTCTGTCCGACGCTGGGCGAATATGTCAGGGAACTTACCCAACGGCTCCACAAAAATGGTAAGCACCGGTCTGCCGAAATATATATGTGCACCTTGCGCAGTTTCATGAGATTCCGAAAAGAGAAAGAACTGCTGATTAGCCAACTCGACAGCCTCATCATGGAAGATTACGAGAGTTATCTGAGAAAGAGCGGTCTCACACTGAACACTGTCTCTTTTTACATGAAGCGACTCCGAGCTATCTACAACAAAGCCCTGGAGCAATATGGGCTGGAAGACCGCAAACCCTTCGCCCACTCTTTCACCAAGAACACCCCGACTGCCAAAAGAGCACTTACAACAGAAAACATCCATAAGATAGTCTCGGCAACGACCATCACTGAGGAGGAAGCGCTGGCGAGAGATCTCTTCCTCTTCAGTTTCTACACCCGAGGCATGTCGTTCGTTGACATCGCCTTTCTTGAAAAAGGAAGCCTTAAGGACGGGCAGCTCATATATAAGAGGAAGAAGACGGGCAAAGAACTGAGGGTAGCATGGCGCCCCTGTATGCAAGAGATTGCAGACCGCCACCCTTCGCTCGATGGCAAGCATCTGCTGGGCATCGTAAACCAGAACGTAGTCACCGATGTCAGGAAACAGTATCACTACCGCCAATGTAGGGTGAACAAGGCATTGCAGAAGTTTGCCCGGCGCATCGGCATGCCGATGAAAGTAACGATGTACTGCGCCCGTCACTCCTGGGCTACCATCGCCAAGGAGAAGAACATTCCCATCAGCGTGATAAGTGACAGCATGGGGCATAACTCAGAGAAAATCACCCGCATTTATCTGAAAAGTATCAATGACGATGTGATAGACAGATACAACGATATGCTTATCGAAGCCATCAGTATGTAAGGGGGAGATAGAGTAAGGCTCTTTTGAAGTTCAAAAGAGCCTTTTTGGAATTTCAAATAAGCCTCATTTAAAGTTCAAGTGAGCCCTACTTAAACATTACGTAAGCCTCACTTCTATTTTTGGTGATAAAAAGACGAGAAAAGGGCTGTATAGAACGCAAAAAACATTGTTTTGTTCAGTCAATGCATCAAGAGCCCCAATGAACAGGAAAAAACAAAAAGCAAATAAAAACAACTGAATATCAGTTAATTACACAGTTTTTCAGCATAATTATCGCGAAGTCGGTTACCTGGAGTGTGGCAATAGGTGGCAATAAGGTGGCAATAGAAATAGGGGCTATTGCCATCATTAAGCTACTGTATACCAGCAAGTTAGTATGTGTGTGGCAAATGTGGCAATAAAATCGGGAAAAAACTTTTTCTTATACAAATATTTAGGGTTGCGATTCCATGGCATATCTCCCGGCTGGAGATATGATAAAAACAATAAGAACTGAGTGGCGATAAAAAGCCACGATATATTAAGAACGATAAAAAAGAACTTTTCTAAGAGGACCTTTGAAACTGAAAGAAAGAACTTTTCTAAGAGTGCAAACTCTTTTCATCAAACGGAACTCTTAATTCGACATAGAGAATTAATTAACAACTTCCTTCCGAAAGGTTGGAAAAATCGTATAACTTTATAAATTATTACCGTATGAAAAGAAAGTATTTTAGCGCGCTGCTTATGGGTGCATTGACAATTGCCTCGGTAAGCACATTTACTTCTTGTAAAGACTACGATGATGACATTAGTAATCTGCAACAGCAGATTGATACTAATGCAAAGGCAATCGAAACCATTCAGAACCTGATTAAGGGTGGTGGTGTTATTACTGGAACAGAATCCTCTAGTGATGGTGTTGTAGTAACACTCAGTAATGGAAAAACATTCAACATTAAGAATGGTGTAAATGGCAAGGATGGTACTCCTGGTACTGCATGGACTATCGGAGAAGATGGCTACTGGTATAAGGATGGTACAAAGACAAACAACTTGGCTCGCGGTCCTCAGGGCGAAAAGGGCGAAAAGGGCGACCAGGGTGAAACAGGTCCTGCAGGAGCTCCAGGTGCTGATGCAAGTGCTACTTCTTACACTTACTATGTTCCTAATGCCGAAACTGGTTACTTTGACATCTACAAGGATGGCAAGAAGGTAGAACAGAGTGAAATAAAGTTTGTATCTGATGTTCCAAATTCTATCACCGCTTCTTTGGATGATAATAATTTGATTCTTACAGGCGTAAAGGGTATTTCTGGCGAAAAGGTCGTTATTTCACTTACTGGTGATTTGACAGGCTTGGTATTCATTCCAAATCTCTACTTAGATGGTATCGAGACTTTGACTTATGATTACTTGCATGGTGAGTACTTGGTACATAAAACACGACTTGGAGGTAAAAGCCGCTTAACAATTGATGATGGCGTAACTCATAAGGATGTTACTGGTCTTGATAACTATTTGCCAGACAGATTGGAAAATGATCCAGCTTATGTGCCAACAACGTTGTACAACTATGGTCCTGCTTGGGGTGTTAAGTATCACATGAATCCATCAAATGCTGATATGGCATACGAGGATATTGCGGGCTTCAATCTTCTTGAGCCAACAATCTTGAATTATCATACTCGTGCTACAGCTTCAGCACTTGGAGATATTACTTCTCCTAAGACGAACGATGCAGGTAAGGCTCTCTTCAATACTTCTAATGGTATTGTAACTGCAGGTTTGAAGATTCAGCATCCTGAAAAGTTGAACGGATTCCCAACTATCAATGATAAGAATGTTGCCAATACCGTTGCTTTGCAGGCTAAGACTGATGCAAGTACAGTAGCTGAAGGCAAGGTTACTTCTGATTATGCTTTGATTCAGCCACAGAAGGCTTACCTCGAGGCTTTGTACTGGAGATTGAAACCTCATTATGCTGGATTAGGTCTGCCTAATACCCGTATGGGTGACGAAAAGGGTATCCCTACGGCTAATACATTCGGTACAACAGCTGCTGATGCTGCTGCTCAGGTTCACGTTTATGATTCACCTCAGGAGGCTTTGGCTGATCCAGCAGGTGCTGCTCTCGAACTTTACTATAACAGTGCAGAGGGTATTGATATCGCAAGCTACCTCGGACTCCATATGTTGGTAGAGGATGTTAAGCAGTTTACTCCTGGTACTTCTACTAAACTTGGTGTTAACTTGAAGGAGATGTCACTAGAAGAAGGTAAGGATTGGGGCTTGACCTATCAGTTTAATCTCGTAGAATACGAGGTAGATGGCAATGCTACAATTGATAGCCGTTATGCTAAGTGGGTTAACAAAGACGCTGGTGTAAAGAGTTCTGAGGATGGTATCCTCCGTGCTTATAATGTTGATGCAAGCGGTAATCCAACTTCAGAATCTGCTACTTCTATCGATCGTGAACCATTGGTTCAGGTACTTGTTAAACGTGGTAACGAGGTGGTATTGGATGGTTACATCTTGATTCACATTACCCGTCAGAACCCAGAGGTTGCTCCTAATAAGACAATAGACTTGTTTGCAAAGGATGCTAAGTTCGATCTCTGCAATGGTATTGATGATTTGAAGACTACATGGTCTCAGTTCTCTGCAATAGTATTGACAGAGGGTCTTGAGAATATGACAAAGAAGGACTTCGATGAGCAGTATACTATTGATTCTAAGGGTAATTTCGGTATGGATGCTGCTGGTAATACTACATTGGATCTGAAGATGTTCAAGACAGCTCCTGAGAAGGGCGGTACATACACAGCTGCTGATGATCTTGGTCATATCGAGTACTTCGGTAATACTGAGGGTACAACTAACCATACGTTCAAGTGGCATTTGTCTGCTGAAGATCTTGAGAAGTTGACTCATGATCAGGTTAATCCTGTTACTGTAACTCGCTATGTACGTTACGTAGGTAATGCAAAGGCTAAGTATCCTTACATCTATGTTAAGTTGACTTACACCTTGTCACGTATCAATAAGAACCAGACATTCGGTGAGTTGATTCCTGAGTACTGGAAGGGACTTGATGGTTCTGTAAATGGTAAGGAAGCTGTTATCTTCGATGTTAAGGAGCCTACAAATGGTGGCGATATCCTTGGTATTAGCCGCAAGGTTACTTCTACTTTGAAGGGTAATGTTGCTAAGTTAGTAGGTCCTCACAAGTATTACTTCGTTCCTGAGCCTGTTGTAGTTGGTGGTTATACTATTACTCCACAGCGCGGTGCTTCTGATACCAAGTGGAACAAGTTGTTCTGCAAGTATATCCCTACAGATTCTCATGTATTCAGCAAGGCTAAGTTGCAGGAAACTCTTGAAAGTTGTGCTATTAACTACGCAGAAGGTGCATTCACGAATGTTGATCTCTATGCAGTAAAGGGTACTTCTTATGTTAAAATTGCTACATTGGATCCTACTACTAGTGAGATTACATTGAATAAGAATGAAACAACAAAGGCTGTATTGAATGCGATTGGTTATGAGCCTGCGAATGCTAATATCCAGAAGGAGCTTCGCTCTTGGGTAGGTGTTGTAACTGAGAATACTTGTGGTGTAGCTGAGTTTGTTAAGGATGGTATCTTCCTGACATCTTGGGAGCGTCCAATCAACTTGATTGATGTTGCTACAGAGCCACGTATCGATGCTAACACCAATGGTAACGTTATCTACGCTCTTGATCTCTTCAAGTTGTACGATTGGCGTGGTTGGAATACTGCTACAGTTTCTGAGGCAGGTTGTGTAGCTAACCAGAGTAATATGTGGGGTGACCACCTCTGGTTCTGGGGTTACTACAATGTGAAGTCTATCACTATCGATACTACACCTGCTAAGGTTAAGACAACTCTTGGCGGTGGTAGCTGGACTACAATGGATCAGATTAGTAACCAGGTTGAACTCAAGTGCGGTAATAGAAGTGGTGTCGCTACAGATTCTAAGACTAAGGGTAAGGTAACTTACACCAACAATTTGACTTCTTACAACTCTGCAAGTCAGAATGCAGCTTTGACAACCTTCATGGAGGCTAATAAGGCTAAGTTCGGTACAATCTGGTACTACAACAATGGTGGTAACGTAGAGACCTTCAAGGTAAAAGTTCCTATCACTATCGCTTACGAGTGGGGTGAGTTTACTACTGAGGTTGAGTTCACAATCAACGGTACAATCGGTGATTAAGACATTTATTGAAAAGAAAATTAATAATTAAGCTCTAATTAGAGGGTGTGCCTAAAAGAGCGGCGCACCCTCTTTTTATTTAAAAATGTGACGGGTATGAAAAAAACTATATTATATTCTCTCTTGGCTATATTGGTCTTCTCATTATGCTCATGCGGTGAGAAAAAGAAAAGTCGCGAACAGCAGGTTGATGAATTCAGAAGCGAATTGACAGAAGAAGATACGGCTGCTATGTTGAAACTTTGTGATGATGCCATGGCGCAACTCAAGGCAAAGGATTATAACGCAGTGCTTGCCAATTTGCATGAATATACCGATTCTACGCAAGAAGTGAAACCTCTCACAGAAGAAACAAGACAAAGATATCTTAACAAGTTTAAGATGTTCCCTGTATTGGATTATACACGCGTATATTACTCATTCCAGTTGCAAGGCTGCAATGATGTGAAATATGATGTTACCTTTGCAACGGCAAAACAGGCTGGAACCGCTGAACCGGCAAAGACAGCTTATATGTTCAATCCGGTGAAAGTAGACGGCACTTGGAAACTGTGTGTAAAGACGGCTACTGACGAAATAGATATGAACATGCGCTAATAAAACATTTAAACTTACCTATTATGAAGAAATCATTGTTTGTCATATTACTAGCTTGTGTGTCTGCACCCGGTTGGGCTCAGATACAGCGCACTGCTGTATTTGATTTCAGTCAGCCACTCAGCCTTACTCCTTCCATAACTCCACCTGAAGGTAATAGTAATGAGGTTCCCGTTACTGATGATGTTTTCTCTAATGGCGACATTACTATTGATTTTGAGTGGGGTAATCAGGGATTGGGTACAGCCATCGTTAACTTTACTAATATCTATACTCATGATATCTCCTATTATCTCAAAGTCAGTCAGCAGGCTTTGATGAAAGTGCATGCACCTGGTATCGGACGTCTTGACAGAGTATCTTTCTCCGAAGGTAGTACTGTAGGTGATCTTCGAGTGACAGACGATGAATTAGGAAGTCAGGAAGATGGATACAAGACATGGATTAATGATAAAAAGCAGAATATCCATGACTTGATTTACAAAAACAGTTTTTCGAATGCTCAATTAAAAAAGATTACGGTACTCTATACCATGCCGTCTACCATTTTGACTGCTACTAGTGATTTGGTGAATGGCAGTATTTTAGAGTACTTTGAAAAAATGCATCTTACATTCGACCGCAACATGCTGGTTAAAGATGCATCCAAAATCACACTCTCTGATGGAACGAGCAGCCAAACGCTTTCTGCTACTGTAAAAGACAATGTGGTAACCTTATCTGCTGCTAGCCAGATAGCAAAGAATGGTACATATACACTTACGGTTCCTGCAAAGAGTTTTGTTGATAAGGAAGGCTTTGAGAACAAGGAAATGAAATTCTCTTTTGTCATCAAGGCTCCTTTTAGCCCTGTTTCGATTATCCCTGCAGCGGGCACAGTTGAAACATTACCTCTTATTATTACCGTAGACTTCGGAAAAACGGTAGGTTATGTTGATGAGGCTGCCAACGTGAAATTACTGAAAGATGGTAACGACTTCCTGAAAGTAAAGGCTGTCAAGGCATCTGATACGAAAGTTAATTTTGAAATACAGGGTGCTGCAGGTACTATCTCAAGAAAAGGAACGTATAAACTTGTTGTTCCTGCTGATGTAATTTGCAATGACAAGAAGGGAAACGCCGAATTGGAACGCTACAATAAGGCTTTTGATGTAGAATATGTAGTTGTCGGTTCTGCGGCTTACCTGAAAGCCCAGGAACTGTTGCAAAACAAATCGGTGGGTTATCCTAAGGTCACAAGCGCGGCTTACGTAGCATTGGACAATGTTGTTAAGAATGAAGCATCAACAGATGTAGAATTCAAGGCTGCGATTGATGCTTATTACAACGAGACTGATGTTCTTCTTCCTGAAAACCGCAAATGGTACAAGATTGTCAGTGTAAATAAGGATGGTAAATCATTGTATCTTGCTGTAAAAGAAAAGCAGGTTCTATTGGTAGACAATATAGATGAAGCTTCTGCTTTTGAGGCGTTAGATAATAATGGAGTCTTCACCTTGGGTGATGCTGATGACAATATGCTGAATGTCAATGGAGTGACAGCTGATGCAGTTTCTGAAGTAAGCAAACTTACACTTGCCAAACTGGATGGCTCTGCTATTCAACTCGAATCGGGTGATGTATTTGATGCAGGCAAGGCATTGGGTACTTTCTCTTTCAAGGGAACTTATCCTTCCGTTACAGGTAGTTCAAGTGTTGTTTATGCATTGGGTAATCAGGCAGACAAGAAATATCAGACAGAAGCAAATGTTACAACTCCATATTGGCAAAGCAGTCTGACCAGTGCCTTTACTTTCGTAGAAGTAGAGAAACCGGCAGCAGCTATCAAGACCATAGCGACTGCTTACAAGTTGACACCTGCAATAGTAGGAAGCAATGCAGACCTCCTGACTCTTTCTTTCGATGAGTTGAGTCATGTAACTGTAATGAGTGATGTTGATGCCTATATTGCAGATGAGAAGGGTAAGCGTGTGAAGAACGTAACCTTTGTTGCTGCAACAGAAAAAGGCAACCAGTTTACGATTGCATTGACAGGTTTGGCAAAGGGAAACTATCAGTTGGTAATTCCAGAAGGCACCTTCCATTATGAAAAGAATAATAAGGAAGTGAAGACGCAGGCCATCAAGGAAGCCTTTACGATAGGAAAGGGTGGCTCTCCTGAAGATCCAAATCTTAAATACGATTATTCTGTATTACAGATGTTGCCTGATGTATCAGAACCAGTCAAGGACGTTGCTTTGAATGGATTCATGATAAAAAACATAGGATACTATGATGGCTTGGTAGCTAATCCTGAAAGAGAAGTGAGACTTGCTGTTTATGACAACAACAAAACGATTCGGACAGGACATTTTGAAAACTATGTAGATCCGGAAGATCCAACAACACCGACATTGTTGTTAGTTTTTGATACTCCTATTAGAGAAGGTGAATTGAATACCGATCTTTACGCTATAGTTATTTTGAAGGGAACATTCGGAGATACAAACTTTGGAAAGTTCCTTGAGGACAAAACCACAACTCGAGCGAGTGATTGTCGTGCTAATCCAAGAATGACGATTGCAATCGAAGTAGACAATGATAAGGCTACTGGTATCGAACATGTTGTGAATTCTACTGGAAAGAACAATGTAATCTATGATATCCAGGGACGAAAGGTTAAGCAGATGAACCGTTCTGGTATCTACATTGTGAATGGAAAGAAATTCATCAAGAAATAAAATTTAAAGTAGAAAGTTATGAAATCAGTTAAGCTGCTCATGGCAACGGCCATGTTAGCCATCGGCTCTACAGCCGCTATGGCACAAGCATCCTACACAGATCAGGATGGAAATGAGTATCAGTTTCAGAAGCACTTCTTCTTAGATTTGCAGGGAGGTGCTCAGTATACACTCGGTGAAGCTAAGTTTGGCGACTTGCTCTCGCCTAACCTCCAGTTGGGCTTGGGCTATCAGTTCTCTCCTGTTTTCGGTATGCGCTTCCAGATTAATGGATGGCAGAGCAAGGGCGGCTGGGCTGGATTCCGTGCTAAAGCAGGTGAGGCTCCTTACAATGCTGATTATAAGTTTAAATATGTAGCTCCGGGCGTTGACTTCATGTTCAACTTATCTAATCTTCTCTGCGGTTGGAACCCTAACCGCGTGGTGAATGTTACTGCATTTGCCGGTGGAGGACTGAATGTGGCATGGGGCAATGATGATGTAAACAATCTGGCTGCTACCCTGAAGAGTCTGAATGCATACAATCTGGAATATATTTGGGATGGAACCAAGGTCCGTCCATACGGAAGAGCCGGTATTGATGTAGAGTTCAAGGTTAGCAAGGCGGTAAGCATCATGCTCGAAGGAAATGCAAATATCCTGAGCGACAAGTATAACTCTAAGAAGGCAGATAATCCAGACTGGTACTTCAATGCCTTGGCAGGTGTACGCATCAACCTGGGCAAGAACTATACCAAGAAGGAGAAACCGGTAGAGGAACCTGCTCCGGCACCAGCTCCTAAGCAGGAATATGTAGCTCCTAAGCCAGAGCCTAAGCCTGCTCCTGTAGAGAAGAAGGTAGAAGAGATTCGTCGTGACATCTTCTTCAACATCAACTCTTGCAAGATAGCCCCTGCTGAGAACGCTAAGATCCGTGAGGTGGTTGACTTCCTAAACAAGAACACAGAGGCAAAGGTTGTAGTAACCGGTTATGCTGACAAGGGTACAGGCAATGATGTCATCAACGACCGCATCGCTGCCAAGCGAGCAGCTGCTGTGGTTTGGATGCTGACAAAGAAATATAATATACCTTCTGAGCGCATTACAGAAGAATCTAAGGGTGCACGTGTGCAGCCTTTTGCAGAAAACGCAGAGAACCGTGTAACGATCATGATCGCTAAGTAGTACGGTAAGTTTATAATGCGACAATCAATTATTTTAATTGGTGGCGGGGCATCCTCAGGATGCCCCGTTTTTCTTTCAGATATCCCTTCCTTCTACCGCTCATTTTGTTATTTTTTCACCATTTCTTGCAGTTTCTCAATATTTTGTTGTACCTTTGCAACGTATTAAAAAATAAGCGATTATGGGACGAGCTAAAAGAATACCTTACGGAGTGTCTGACTTCATCGACATCATTGAGAGAAATCAATATTATGTCGATAAGACCATGTATATACCTAAGTTAGAGGATGAGCCTGATGCCTTGTTCTTTATTCGCCCTCGCCGTTTTGGCA
>ERZ1026856.809-NODE-809-length-17514-cov-4.047483_pt1 | contig 17514 bp, 9 predicted proteins | sample MGYA00380158_ERZ1026856 | MGnify/ENA primary metagenome ERZ1026856 (study PRJEB33269, sample SAMEA4719794) | human gut metagenome | biome: human-associated habitat; feature: organic feature; material: feces | place: Cameroon | collected 2013-10 ...
TTACTGGACAAGCCAGTAAGGCGGGGACTGGGGATTGAGGCTCTATTGTCAGACTGTTGTGGTAGTTGTCACCTATTTATTATTAGATTATGTTTTAACTATTTGCTGGCTTTTTATGGTGGACGATAGATATTTATTATTTATCGTCTATTTCTTCTAGTTCCAGTTCTTCAGACTCATTGTATTCTTCGGGGAGATCTTTTGTGGTTGATGACTGATATGGGACGGCATCATCATATACTTCTTCATCTATATCTTCTTCTAAGTCATCATATAAGATATCTTCTTCATCATCTTCAAGTTCCATATCGTCTAAGTCTTCCTCGTCTATATCTTCGTCTTCGTAGCCATCCATTGCTCCTACGAAGGCTTTTTTGCTCTTTGAAAGCTTAATGCTTAAGGCTATAACTACAACTATTAATGCTATTATTACAACAGCAAGGACTGCTAATATAACGAATATATAACTGCTGACTGTATTAAATGCCTTATCACTGTCAGCTGTCTTTATATTGGTGTTAATTACCTGTTCATCTGCCATATTGTAACCGGCGTAGCCCTGTATTGTACCATCATTGACATTGTATCTGAACCAGCCTGTTTCTCCTGTAGAGCTTACGCCGTAGAATAATGCGTAGTTGCCTGTTCTATCAAGAAGGGCATCGACTTCTTTGCCATTGATTACTGTTCTTCCAACATCATAGCCTTCTGGAAGTTCCATAGACGCTTCATCTATGGCAAGTATGCAGTATGTAAGCTGTGGCTGGCTTACTTCTACGAATTGCGAAAATGTCTTTCTCACCGAATCGTATACATAATAACCGCTCTCACCTTTGCCATCTGTACTTTCAAGATAGACAATTGTTACTCCTGTATCAATTCCAACACCTGCTGATACCTTTGTTCCATTATAATCATACTCTGTTGGAGTATAGCCATCTGGAAGTGGGTGTTCATCATTAGCAGATACAATCTTATATTCAGCATTATCTATTGTAATATTAGGCTCTTGTATTGCTTCACTGTTAGGATCCTGCACATCAGGAATATTATTATTGTCTGTTGATCCATTAGATGAGTCCGAACCTGTTGCCTGATTATTTTCATTAGAAGCTGAATTAGTTTCCTTGGTTGTCTTTATTGTATAAGTTCTTTTACTGCCATTTTCTGCTGTTACAGTAATTGTTGTTGTGTTAAATCCTGGATCCATTCTCTTGCCAGATACGCTTACAGTTGCCTTTGAATCATTAGGAACTGCACTTACTGTAAGGCTTGCACAGTCAGCACCAACAGATGTTGTATAAGTAGTTACATCTGGTGAAAATGCTGGAGATAACACACCAGGACTTATCTGTAATGAACTTAATGTATTATCTGATGAATATGAAGCTGGTGCAGAAGCTGTAACTGAACCTGACGATTTGGATATACTGCACGCCTGCATATCTATATCAATAACCTTGGAATCACCTATAACATTAAGGCTTGAAGTACCAGCTCCGATAATCTTAAATGTTATTGTCTTTGACTGGCTGCTTGCTGTACTTTCATCCATAAAGCTGACCATCGCAGTTCCCGAATTACTTGAGCTTCCGCTTAATGCTAATATTGATGGGTCATAGGATACATATATTGTAGCTCCACCTATTCCGCTCGATGCACTGATTGACACATCTATGGATACTGTATCGCCTACCGTACCACTTGCTGAACCAATTGATACTCTTGCTGTTCCTGCCGCTAATATATCTGTCTTATTCACGAAAGCCATTACAGCACACATACATATAATAAGCAGTGCTGAAATTATCTTTTTAACCTTATTCATATATGTCCTCTCTTCTTGCAGTCACTACTGCTGGATATATCCTATATTTAATATGTGTCTTTTAATAGCAACGAAATCATACAAATCTATAACTCCGTCCCTGTTAATATCCGCAGCCTCTTTATAACTGCCCTGTGGCTGTCCAATTCCAAGAACTGCTCTCTTAATAGCCACGAAATCATATAAATCTATAACTCCGTCACCATTAACATCTCCATATATAACTATAGAATATTCATCATATACACTTCCGTCTGCCTTGTATACAACTAACTTATCACCAGTAACTACTGTGTCGCCTCTCTCGCTTCCGTCATTCTTTAATATTTTTCCATAACAGCCATTGCTGTATGATACATTATCAAGAACACTTGATGCCTGACTTCCGACACCTATCTTAGTCATTATCTTCTTTGATGAATCGACATTATAATCTGTCTTAAAACCATCTGTATTACCACCAGATTGTGCAGACTTTCTTGTTATATTTATTACATATGTCTTTATGTCACCATTTTCAGCCGTTACAGTAATATTGATTACATTATTGCCAACGCTTAAGCTGTGGCTTCCACGTCCGCTTACTGTTGCATTGCCATCTATAAGTCCTGCCGATACATTAACACTTGTAATATCATTTTCTACAATGAGACTGTAATCAGTATTATCAGATGAAAATGTAGGAGTTAATGTATAACCATCTACTGATAATGAACTAAGCCTGTTATTCGCACTCTGGTTGCCATCTGGTATTATACATCTTGACGATGGCATATTATCATATACCGGAATGTTAAACTTAAATGTTGTATTATTAAGCGTGTATGAACTATATGCCTTCTTAGCCCTTGTCGCTTCTGACCTTGGTGCAAGCACATTGGTCATATACTGGTGTGAGAAGTTCTTAACATCAAACTTCTCATAATATATAGTATCCTGACCCTTGTTAATGTACCATTTTCCAAGATTGACAGCACCACCTACAACAGCCCTGTAACGTGAATTCCAAGGCCTCATATTAGAGCTGTCGGTCTGTCTGGCATATTTCAAACCATTCTGGACTGCTGACAGACCGCCGCTTGCATAAGCGTTCTGGCTGTAATAATTATAATAGCCCTCGTATCCGCTTACATTTCCAGATATCTGGTTGCCTCGTCCGTCTGCACCCTGTTCCTGAATAATTCTTGTTGCAAGGTGATATGGGCTTACCTTGGATACTTCACCTGCATACATAAGCAGTGAAGCATAGTCATAGCCGTCAAGATTGTGGCTTGAATTCTCCATAAATGTTCCGCTTATAATATTACGCACACCGTCTACATTGTGTACTGACGAGTCATATGAAAGACTTTCAAACATAAATATGTATGTATCATCAAGAAAGTTTCTTGGGTCAAGTGCATATTTTACAAGTCCCTCAGATGCCTGAACCCAGCCACCGCTGTCAAGCTCTGTATACTCACCTGTATTCCAGTCATAACAGCCATCAGCCGTAGACTTCCACGAAGCATCTGCCGAACTGTATATAAGACTTCGTCCTAATACATTCTGGGCATTAACCATAGTATCCCAGTCTCTTCCATTATGATCTGCTACAAATACCCATAATGGATATGCACTGTGAAGCTGCCTTAAGCTTTCCCTGTAGGAAGCCGGAAAATTCTGTGCCTCAAGATAATCTTCAAAATTATTATCTGGTGTATAATCTGACTTTGCTTCCCTAGTAGTATACTCTGATGTTATATATCCTCTTGTGTATTCACCATTGAGATAAAAACCTATGCTGTACCACTTATATGTCGCACTCGTATTCACTTCTTCGTATATATCGAACTTAAATCCACCATCTACTTTAGTAATTACACTTCCATTAACAGGTGCTGTCCTTATTCTAAGGCTTGTTACATCATAATTAACATAACCTGTAGCAATAATTGTATCATCTGCTTTAGCGGTAAATGTATACGAAAATCCTGTCACCATACATACAAGAATGACTGCCATAAGTACTATGGCTACTGCTTTTTTTATAATCTCTCTGTAGCTTACGTTCATCTAATCACCTTGTTCCTTATTAAATCTGCAATTTAGTTGTTCTTTCCAAACTCAGATAACTTAAGTCCCTCATTACGTTCAAGCACCATATTAACTGACCAGCTGTTAGCAAATACCAATAACGGATTGCCCTTAAGGTCTTTAATCTTCTTCATATCAGAAGTACCGACAATTCTGTTCACATCAACTTCTTCTGGATTTTCAATCCATCTGATATGTTCATATGGAAGCGGCTCTAACTTTATATCTACATTGTACTCATTCTTAAGTCTGTATTCAAGAACTTCAAACTGAAGTACACCGACAACGCCGACAATAATTTCTTCCATTCCAGTGTTATATTCCTGAAATATCTGAATAGCACCTTCCTGTGCAATCTGGCTTATTCCCTTAATGAACTGCTTACGCTTCATTGTATCAATCTGTCTTACTCTTGCAAAATGTTCCGGTGCGAATGTAGGAATTCCATCAAACTGGAACTTCTTATTAGAAGTACATATAGTATCACCTATTGAGAATATACCCGGATCGAATACACCTATTATATCTCCTGCATAAGCTTCTTCTACAATGTGTCTTTCCTGTGCCATCATCTGCTGTGGCTGTGAAAGCCTTATCTTCTTGCAACCCTGAACGTGGTTAGCTTCCATACCGGCAGTGAACTTTCCTGAACATATACGCATAAATGCAATTCTATCTCTATGTGCCTTATTCATATTAGCCTGTATCTTAAATACAAAAGCAGAGAAATCTTCCTTAAATGGGTCTATAAGACCTACTGACGAATTACGTGGAAGTGGTGATGTAGTCATATCAAGGAAATGCTGTAAAAATGTCTCTACACCAAAGTTAGTAAGTGCTGAACCAAAGAATACAGGTGTTAAATCTCCTGCCTGAACCTTGGCAAGATCAAATTCTGCACTTGCACCATCTAAGAGTTCCACATCTTCTTCAAGCTTAGCCCAGTAATCATCACCAATCTCTGCCTTAAGCTCATCATCATCTATTGATATATTCTTAGTATCTACTTCCTTCTGTCCATTCATTGCCGCCTTAAAGAGTGATACCTCTTTCTGCTTTCTGTCATATACACCCTTAAATGCCTTACCACAGCCTATAGGCCAGTTGATAGGACAAGTAGCAATTCCAAGTACATTTTCTATCTCATCAAGAAGCTCGAATGGGTCGTTGGCTTCTCTATCCATTTTATTAATAAATGTAAAGATTGGAATATGTCTCATAACACATACTTTAAAAAGCTTAATAGTCTGTTTCTCAACACCCTTTGAAGCATCTATAACCATTACGGCTGAGTCAGCAGCCATAAGAGTTCTATAAGTATCCTCTGAGAAATCTTCGTGTCCAGGTGTATCAAGAATATTAATGCAATATCCATCATAATTAAACTGAAGTACTGAAGATGTTACAGAGATACCTCTTTCCTTTTCAATCTCCATCCAGTCTGATACTGCGTGTTTCGCTGTCTTCTTACCCTTTACAGAACCAGCAAGATTAATAGCACCACCATATAACAAGAACTTCTCAGTAAGTGTTGTCTTACCAGCATCCGGGTGGGATATGATTGCAAATGTCCTTCTTTTCTTAATTTCACTTGTAATATCTGACATAATTTCTCCATTTCTTAAATCATTTTACACTTTAACTAATCTAGTATATAGTATCCATCAATTTAATTCAACTACTTAGTGCCGGACTATTTTATAAACTACCCAGCTTATTCTATTACCTATTCCAGATAATTACTCTACAGTTAAGCTTCTTCCCAGTGCAAAGGAATATATTACTTTTTCTTTAACCTTTAAGCCTGTTATCTGTGACAGTGCCATAGCATAGTAATCAAGCTGGATAGAATATCTTCTTCTAAGCTCGTCCTCTCCTGCCCTGCCTCTTAACACCCGGTCAGTCTTATAATCAACTATAACAAGCTGTCCGTCCTCAATAAAATACAGGTCAATGACCCCCTGTACAAGCTGTCTGTCATATTCAAATACAAATGGCTGTTCCCTTTTCACCCCGCCGTAAGCATATGCACGCTTAATTCTTTCACCTATTGATGAGCCTGCAAATGTATCTATATCCTTAAGCTTTATGCATTCAGCTTGTTTTAATGACAGCTTTTCTTCTCTTACCATTCTGTCAATTTCATTCTTTATATCCTCAGTGCTTCCAGCTTTTGAATAATTCAGACATTCCATAACCCTGTGGTATGCCGTTCCACGTTCATTACTTACAAGCTCTTTTTCTTCACTGCTTATAAACTTAGGAACTGTTGGAATATATTCGTCTGCAGCTTCAGGTTCTGCCCCGCCGTCTGCTTCTTTAACACCGCCAGCCGCTTCTTTAATTCTTTCTGCCTCCATAATGCCCGCAGCCTTTTTGATACTGTCTGCCGCAAAAGCATTTTGCTCGTAATCTGCTTCATTCTGCATTTTCTTTAACTCACTGACAGTTACTTTTACTTTTCTGTCTGCATCAGGGTCTTTAATATATGGCGGAAGCTCCTTTAAAGGCGAAGTTCCATAGGCTGTTTTTTCGCCTGCCTGACTTTCATCTGTTGCTTGGCTTCCAGCCCGGTCTATGTCCGATTTATTCAATATGGAATTAATTTCTTCCACGCCAATAAGCTTTATGTTGAATTCGCCTTTATTGTATTCCTTTCCAGTAAGCACAACTGGAATTACCATATCTGCGAACTTGTCTATCTTCTCGCAGTCAGCATAAGAATATATTCCAGACATTCTAATCTCGTCAGCAATTGAATTCCAGCCTGTCATTGCCTTGTCTGTGTCAGTGACATTTCCCATCATAATAAGCTTTTCCCTTGCTCTTGTCATTGCAACATACAGAACTCTTTCTTCCTCGGATATTCCATCTCTTACAATCTTTCTTGCAATCGCCCCTTTTATAATAGTAGATGTCTTGGTCTTGCGGTCAAGATTAACATAATCAGCACCTATGCCCAGCTCTTTATCAATAACAATCCTGCTTCTTGCATCCATTTTATTAATCTGCTTGTTAAGTCCGGCTACAATTACAACCGGAAACTCAAGACCTTTGCTCTTATGTATGCTCATTACCCTTACAGAGTCGCCGTTATCTCCCATACCCTGTGAGTCGGTTATATCTATGTCGTATTTCTGCAATCTTTCTATATATCTTAAGAAATTAAAAAGTCCGCTGTAGCTTGTTCCCTCAAATGAAGATGCCCTGTCAAGAAGCACATCTATATTAGATTGTCTTTTAGCTCCTGCCGGCATAGTTCCTGCGTAATCATAATAACCTGTGTTGTATACAATCTCCCACAGCAAATCATAGATAGTCATTATTCTGGATTTATCTCTTAAGGCATTAAGCTTATCAATAAATGCACTGCATTTCTTATAATCGCAATCCTCGTCCTCATTCTCTGCTATGCTCTTCATCTGCCTGATAAGAAACTTCTGTGAATATTTCTTTCCTGATATTCTTATCTTGCATAATTCATCTTCCGTAAAACCTCCAAAGTATGACAGAAGCACAGAAGCCATAGGTATATCCTGCAATGGATTGTCTATGCAGGTAAGCAGGCTTATAAGGACCTTTATCTCCCTTAATTTAAAATACTGCTGTGCAGTATCTGCCATAGCCGGCACTCCGCAGTCAAGCAGTTCATTAACAAGCACATCTGCCCAGCCTGTAAGCGTTCTTGTGAGAATAACAATATCACCATATTTTATTCTCCTGTAATCTTCAAGGTCAGCATCATACACGTAATAAGCATTATCTTCTGACATAAGTTCTCTTATTCTTAATGCAGCATATCTTGCCTCTGCCCTTATTCCATCGCCGTCCTCATCACCCGACATATCAACAAGCACAATATCTGTGCTTTTCTCACTGTCCTGCCCGAAGTTTCTTTTATCCTCACACGCTGGATAATCTAACCCACAGTTAAGCTGCTGCCTATCATCATACTGTATGCCGCAGAAATTCTTATTCATAACACGGAAGAACACATCATTGGTACTATCAAGAACATTACTTCTGCTTCGGAAATTCTTCTGTAATTCTATCTTACAAGAACTTATATTCTGCTCACCACCGCCAAATGATGTATCCTCGCAATCATTATACTGTGCTGTATCTTTGCAGTTATCATTCTGCGATGAATAATTATCATACTTGCTCATAAATAACTCAGGACACGCAAGTCTGAACTTATATATACTCTGCTTAACATCTCCAACCATATATACATTATTGAAATAATCGGACATTCTCTGTCTTGATACAGCAGTAAGTATTTCTTCCTGTAACTGGTTGGAATCCTGATACTCGTCTATTAATATCTCATCAAAGCTCTCTGCAAGTTCATCTGCTGTCCTGGTATACTCAATAATACCAGCATTATTCTTTACAAGAATATCAAGTGCAAGATGTTCCATATCATTAAAATCTATTATTCCTCGGTCTTTTTTCTGTTCTGCCATTCTTTGTGCAAAATCATTAGCAAGCTTTACCATCATAGCAATCATTGGTGCATTAGCTTTCACATCTTCCATTAATGTATCAATATCTGCTGTGAACACACCACTGATAAGAGAATTAATATATTTCTTGAAACTATTTCTTTCATTCTTGACATATTCTTTTAAATCTTCCCTCGCATCAGGCATTTTCTTATTGCTTAATCTGTCAAATACTGTCTTTCTTATTCTTACCGAAAGCTCATCAAAGTCTGGTGCTTCAAGTATTCTTTTGATATTCATATAATCTGAATTGATTGCATCAAGATATGACACCGGACCGTCTACGTGCTGGCAAAGTTCAATCATATATTCATATTTGCGGCAGTAATCACTCAGCGAATTGATAATGCTTTCATACAGGTCAGCTATCGCCCTGTTGTTAGAATTATCTGGTGCTTCATACATATCAAGCGTTTCCTTATACCATTCAGAAGGCCATGGATTGCTTCGTGCAAGATTATATATTTTCTTAATAAGTTCTTCTATATTCTGGTCATTACGTCCTGTTCCATAAGCCTCTACAAGATTAATAAAATCCTCATCTGCCTCTGTATAATAGTCCTCAAGAAGCTCCTGCATTACATCATTCTCAAGAAGTGTAATCTCTCCATTATCTGCCGCCCTGAAACCGGGGTCTAATTCAATCTCTGAAAAATGATTTTTTATTATCCACAGACAGAAACTATCTATTGTTGTTATATGTGCATTGTTAATAAGTGCAATCTGCTTTAAAAGATTGGTATCTGCCTCATTATTGTCAAGCATATCATCAAGCCTGTTTCTTATTCTTGCTTTCATCTCTGCCGCGGCGGCCTTGGTAAATGTAACAACAACAAGTCTGTCTATATCCGTGCTGTTCTCACCTGTAATCATATTGATAATTCGTTCAACAAGAACCGCTGTCTTTCCTGAACCTGCGGCGGCTGACACAAGTATATTCCTGTTCTTAGTATCTATCGCCTTAAGCTGTTCATCAGTCCATTTCTTTGCCATCATTACACCTCTGAATTACTGTCAGTTTCTTTGTTATATTCTTCACTATCGTTATACTTTTCTGTACTGTTATGCTCTTTACTACTGCTGTACGCTTCACCGCTGTTATTCTCATCTATTAATTTCCATATATCTTCTTTGCTTAAATTCGGAAGTCTTCGATAACTTGTACCTGGCATATCTATGCTAAATCCACACACACTGTTATACTGACAATAGGTACAACTGTTCTCATTACCCTTAATATACGGATTGATATTAATGCTTCCATTAAGTATCTTTCCTGCGTTATTGACATTTTCTTTATCAACATATTCACCAAGCTTATCGAACTCATCAGTTGTCATAACCCTGCTGTATCGCATATCAAGTTCACCAGATTTATTGTAACTGACAGGAATATTAACAGATGAACCCTCTGTTGAATCCATCATACTTATAATATTCTTATTAGAATTAACAACGCCTTTCATTCTTAATTCTTTTCTTATAAGTGCCTCGACCTCGTCATCATCTTTCTTCGCCTCAACTATCGGGTCCTGAATATTGTAATATAAAAGCCCTGCTGGAATTATATTCTTGTCACCATATTTCTTCTTTTCATATATCATTGCTTCCCTCATATATGTAAGAAGCTGGATTTTCAAGCCATAATATGTCTTTAAAAGGTTAAAATCTGACTGTCCTGTCTTGTAATCCACGACTTTGACATATAAATTTTCGTCATCCTCGCACACATCTATCCGGTCTATCTTGCCCTTCATATAAAATAGTACATCGTGCGGAAGTTCTTCTATCTGTGTAAGAAATCCCTTCTCAAATGCATCTGGCCTGAATATTCCGTCAGCAAGCTGCTTTCCAATTGCCCACAGTGTCCTGTCAGCGTAATTCTTCATTCTCTGTATAAGATACTCATTACGGCTTGAGTCCTTAAGTATCGTATTGCCATAATTCTCAGCTATTGCATTGATACTCTCTGATACCATCTGGCTTCTTTCCTCATCACTTAAAAGCACGAAGGATTTATTGTTCTGCTTTATATTTTTTGACACATCTTCAATTACAGCGTGAAGAATTGTACCAAAGTCATTAACCGCAAACTGATATTCTTCCCTCTCTCTAAGCCCAAGTCCATACTGGCAGAAATATGCGAACTGGCACGAAGCGAACTGTTCAAATGATGTTACGCTTCCTGTAAGCTCCCTTCCATATAATTCAAGTGCAATTCCCTCTGCAAGCACTTTATTAAGATTGCCCTCGCTCCATACAATGTCTGCTTTTGGAATTCGTATATATGCGTGTTCTGCAAATGTATCCTCTCTTGCGTACTCTTTAACAAGCGGAAACATTTTCTTAATCATTCTTATTATGTAAGAAGGAAGAACCGCTTTCATATCCATGCCATTACGTGCATAAGTTATATAAAGCTTTTCTGATGTCTTTGTCATAATAAGGTATAAATAAAATCTCTGAATAAACGCTTTTTCCCTGACTGACATTGATAATGATACGTCCATACCCTTAAGCCTGTCCCTGTCTGTTTCTGAAAGAACGCTTCTGTTGTCGCTTTTTTTTGGAACATACCCATCATTAACGCCCGCAAAGAACATTACCTTTATATTATCAAGTCTTGTTCTCTCAATATCACCTATTACAACGCAGTCGTTAGCCGGAGGTATAAGTCCTATCTTAATCTCATCCAATCCAGATGCTATAATGCTGTTGTATTCTTTTAATGTAACCTTCTCACTGCCTAACAATTCAACTATCTTATCTAATAGTTCTATTATCTTTTTATATATCTGTCCATATTCTTCACTATCCACATCTATAGATGACAGCTTTCTTTCACAATCAAGTCCGGCTATAAATTCATATAAAGCCCTGGTAATGGCAGCTACATTTCCATCTGCCTCCTTAATATCTTTGTGAAGAACATCTATTGGAGTAATGACTTCGCGTCTTAATCTGTTAAGAAGTCCAAGGTCTGTATCTTCCCTTCCTGTCCTGAACTTTCTTATCCATTCATTGTTCCACTGCTTCCTGCCCTTTATGCCAACCGCAAGACAATAATTATCAAGAATATCTATCTCATCTCTTGTAAGTTGGGTAAATCCTGTTCTTAGATATCTGAACATACTGTCATAGGCATAATTCTTCTCGATAATATCAAGTACTGCGGTAATCATTTCCACTAAACAGTTATCTGTTATATGACGTTTCTGGTCTAAGAAAAATGGTATTTCATTCTGGGAAAATATATTAGCGGCAAGCTTTCCATACACACCAATATCACCTGTAACAACCGCTATATCACTGTATCTGTAGCCTGACAGACGTGTAAGCTCAAGTATCTTTCCTGTTATATACTGCAATTCATCCTTCGGCGTTGTCCCTGCATACAAAGCTATATCATTTACTTCACCATTATAATGCCTGCTTCCAGCCCTGAATATATTCTTTTCAAGAAATGCAAGCTCCTTTGACGACTTAAAACGTGATATATTATCATCATCAATCATCACAGCATTTTCTATATTAATATGCTGTTCATCACATATCTTATACAAATGTGCCACTGTATCCTTAGTCATATAGAAAAGGTTCTCAATGCCCTCATTGACATTAACCTTCTCACTTGTATCTATAGTCAGTGCTACCTTAATATCCGTGCATATATCAAGAAGCAGACCAATAAGCCTGTACTGTACAGGCGTAAAGCCAGTAAAGCCATCAAGTGCTATCACACTGTCTTTAAGCTTTTCTGACTCCTGCACTTTCCTGCACAGAAGATCAAGTATCTCCTCTGATGTAATGTAATTATCTTTTATAAAATTCCTAAATCCACTATAAACAACATTAATGTCACTTAATTTCATTCCAAGCAGACTGTTATTATCAACAGTTTTATTAATTTCATCTATCTTATCAACAGTTATATCATACTGTAACATCTCTGATATGACTGATTTCATCTCAGCCACAAATCCGGTATTGGATATATTACCACTAAAGAATCGAAGTTCTTTCTTGTGCTGTTCTAATATTCTTCTTACTATAAGATTCTTTCCTGTATCATCAAGAACTGGATAGTCAGAAGCCCCGACCTCCTCAAATACTCTATAAGCAAGCCTTTCAAAGCTTATGACATCTATATTAAGAATTCCCTTTCGTGGGTGAAGCTCAACTACACGCTTCTGTGTTGCCATAGTGTACTGCTCTGGCACGATAATTATATAATCTGTGTCTGGATTGTTAATCGACTCCTCTATTATTGAACTATATAAATATGTTGACTTGCCAGCACCCGATCCTCCAAGTATAAGTTGTAATGACATAATAATCCTCATTTCCGTGCACATTTTTAAGTTCTATTTATATATGAATGCTCATATATTTTATCAAAATAAATGTGTGTTATATGAGGGGGATATATGAGCGGTTCAACCAGGATTGTGGTAATTCCACTTAAGAAACTGATAATTATGGTATGCGTAATTGCTGCTCTTATTATATTAGCGGCAATATTTATATTTGGCGGAAGCAGTTCAGATGCTGCCAAAAGTACAGGTGTTAATATAAGCACCAGCACTGACACAGTAAAAAAGAATACATCTTGTCCTACATATTCACCAGGTGTATACACTTCCTCAATACTTCTTAATGGTACTCCTATAGATATTCAGGTTACAGTTGACTCCGACAATATCAACAATATCGAAATGGTTAATCTTTCAGAGTCCGTGCAGACTATGTATCCTATGCTTAATTCTTCATTTGATGAGATAAAGACCGCCGTTATCAACAACGGCTCAACAGATAATATCACCTACAATGCAGGCAGTAAATATACAGCAACTATGCTGTTATCAGCTATAGACAGTGCACTTGCCAAGGCAAGGAACTAACTGCGTAAGGCATTTAAGTCTTTCAGATATACTTTTTACATCAGACACAGCCGTCTGTAACACACTTTCTATACAGACGTATGCAAAAACTTCGGGTAATCTATATCCAGTTTGTTCATAGATTACCCGAAGTTCTATTTTAATTATTAGTTCTCAAAATAACTTATCCCGTCATCATTACTTACATTAATAAAACCTGCATAACCTCTTTCTTCAAGCTTTCCTAAGAACTTGCCCATCTTCTTTGGCTTAACATAAAGTGAACATATCTTGCCTTCTGCCCTGTACTTTTCTGCAAGCTTATAAGCTGCTGTAAGCTCGCCCTCATCGTACATTACTGCTATCTTATTGCCCTTATTAGGAAGGTCAATTCCGTGTTCCATAAGTATAGAGAATATTCTCTCAAATCCGATAGAAAATCCTACTGCACTTACCTGCTGTCCTAAGAACTTGCCAATAAGGTTATCATATCTTCCACCGCCTGCAATAGCACCCTTAAAGTCAATGCTTTCAACTTCAAATACTGTTCCTGTGTAGTATCCCTGTCCTCTTACTAATGAAAGGTCGAATACAACATCGAACTCACCATTACAAAGCTCATTAACTGACTTCATAATATATTCGAGGCTTTCTGCTGGTGCTTTATCTACAAGAATATCTTTAACTGACTCTAAAGAAATCTCCTGTGGATTGCTTACATTTGCAAGAAATCCTGTAAACTTGGCTATAGCTGCTTCCGCGAATTCCTTCTCCTCAAGTTCCTTCTTAACGCCCTCAAGACCAACTTTATCCATCTTATCAAATGTTATACATACACTGTCAAGCTGGCTTTCTTCAAATCCGCAGTCCATAAGAAATGCTCTTAAAAGTCGTCTGTCATTAACTTTAACCTTAAAGTTCTTCATTCCTATAGCTTTAAGTGCCTTAGTTGTTATAAGTATAAGCTCAACCTCTGAATCTCTTGAATCAGAACCTATAATATCTATATCACACTGTACGAATTCTCTTAATCTGCCCTTCTGTGGACGTTCTGCCCTGTACACTCTGTCCATCTGTATACACTTCATTGGAAGTGTAAGCTTATCCTTATTATTAGCAAAATATCTGCTTAAAGGAAGTGTAAGGTCATATCTTAAGCCCATATCTGCAAGAACATTTTCATTCTGTGAAGTAACTCCGCTTGCAAGTGCCTTGTCAAGCTTGTCGCCTCTCTTCATAATCTTAAATATAAGATTAAGGTTTTCTCCACCATCACTCTTATCAAGATTCTCAATATCTTCAATAATTGGAGTTGTTATATGTTCAAAACCATTCTCTACATATACTTTTAATATTTCATTCTGGAGATAATCTCTTATCTCTACTTCATTAGGAAGATAATCATTAGTACCTTTTACAGATGTAATCTTCATTCCATTGTCCTCCATTATTACAATTATTACACAATAACTCCCACCATTATATGTGGCGGGAGTTACTTAAACACATTCAATTAACAATTATGCTTCGTCTATAGCTTTACCTATATCGTGACGCATATATTTATTATCAAAATTAACCCATTCTGTCGCTTCATAAGCATTAGCACGGGCTTTCTTTAAATCCTCACCTAATGCTGTTACGCCAAGAACTCGTCCACCATTAGTAACAACCTTGCCTTCTTCGTTGAACTTAGTACCAGCGTGGAATAAAAAGTATGAATCTTTACCCTTGAAATTCTCCATACCTGTTATCTCAAAGCCCTTCTTGTACTCAAGTGGGTAACCGTCTGATGCAAGAACTACGCATACACACGCATTATCAGTAAACTTAAGATCTATCTTATCTAATGTTCCGTCTATGCACGCTTCAAATACATCAATTATATCATTCTCCATTCTTGGAAGAACAACCTGTGCTTCAGGATCACCAAATCTTGCATTATATTCAAGTACCTTAGGACCTTCTGGTGTAAGCATAAGTCCAAAGAATATAACACCCTTAAATGGTCTTCCCTCTGCCTTCATAGCATCAACTGTTGCCTGATATATGTGTGCCTTGCAGAAATCATCAACTTCCTTAGTATAAAATGGTGATGGTGAGAAGTTACCCATACCACCTGTATTAAGCCCCTGATCTCCGTCCTTGGCTCTCTTATGATCCTGTGCAGAAGACATTATCTTTATAGTATTACCGTCAACAAATGAAAGAACTGAAACTTCACGTCCTGTCATAAATTCTTCTACTACAATTGTATTACCTGCTGAACCGAACTTCTTGTCAAGCATAAGCTCGTCTACACCATCAAGTGCCATCTGCTTGTCTTCACATATAAGAACGCCCTTTCCAAGTGCAAGACCGTCAGCCTTAAGAACGATAGGATACTTAGCTGTTTCAAGATACTTCTTAGCTTCATCAGCAGATGTGAATGTCTCATATGCTGCTGTTGGTATATTGTATTTCTTCATAAGGTCCTTAGAAAATGCCTTTGAACCTTCAAGTATAGCTGCGTTCTTTCTAGGTCCGAATACCCTTAAACCTTCTGCCTCAAATGCATCAACAACACCGCCAACAAGTGGATCATCCATACCAATTACAGTAAGGTCGATTGCATTTTCCTTAGCAAATGCAACAAGCTTATCAAATTCCATAGCTTTAATATCAACACATTCCGCAACCTCAGCAATACCTGCATTACCAGGTGCACAATATATCTTATCAACCTTAGGGCTCTGGCTTATCTTCCAGCATATGGCGTGCTCACGTCCACCGCTGCCTACAACTAAAACCTTCATCTGTTCTTCCTCCAATATAATCTAGTCTTTCTAGTTATCATGTTCATTAGCTATCTTGTTAATAGCGGCAGGCAGTAACTTCCATTCTGCCTGTTCCATAACTCTCTTTTGAAGAATTTCTGGTGTGTCACCATCTTTAACTTCAACAGCTTTCTGGAATATAATCTCTCCTGTATCCATTCCTTCATCTACATAATGCACCGTTGCACCTGTAACCTTAACACCTTTGGCAAGTGCAGCTTCGTGAACACGAAGTCCATAAAAGCCTACGCCGCAAAAAGATGGGATGAGTGATGGGTGGATATTAATAATTCTATGGCTGTATTCGTGTACCATTTCTTCTGGAATTTTAACAAGGAAGCCCGCAAGCACAACAAGGTCTACATTAAGCGAATTAACCTTTTCAAGAAGTGCTTTATTAAATTCATCTCTTGTCGCATAATCCTTAGGTGATACACAATAAGCTGGTATTCCGTTCTCTTTAGCTCTTGTAAGAGCATAAGCATTAGCATTATTGCTTATAACAGCAGCAATCTGTGTATTAGTAATTGTCTTGTCCTTTACACCATCAATTATAGCCTGAAGATTAGTTCCACCTCCAGATACCATAACAGCTATTCTTAGCATAAAGTTACTCCCTTCTCACCTGCTTCAATATTACCGATAACATAAGGTGTCTCACCAGCAGCTTTAATAGCTTCCATAGTTGTATCTACGTCCTCAGGGGCTACTGCAAGTACAAGACCAATACCCATATTAAATGTGTTATACATCATATCTTCTTCAATCTCGCCATCTGTCTGTAACATCTTAAAGATTGGAGGAACTTCATAGCTGTCTTTCTTTACAACAGCTCTTACACCATCTGGTAACATTCTTGGAATGTTCTCATAGAAACCGCCACCTGTGATATGGCTGCATCCCTTAACACGAACTCCTGCGTTCTTAATAGACTTCATAGTCTTAACATATATCTTAGTTGGAGCAAGTAAAGCCTCACCAAGAGTCTTTCCAAGTGATTCATAATATGTATTAAGAGATTCCTCTGTAATTGTAAATACGCTTCTTACAAGCGAGAAACCATTAGAATGGACACCGCTTGAAGCTATACCAATCAGAGTATCCCCTGGCTTTATATCCTGACCTGTCATAAGGTCCTTTCTATCAACTACACCTACTGCAAAGCCAGCAACATCATACTCATCAACAGGCATAAGACCTGGATGCTCTGCTGTTTCACCACCGATAAGTGCACATTCTGACTGACGGCAGCCTTCTGCAACACCACCAACGATTGTAGCTATCTTTTCTGGATAATTCTTTCCACATGCGATGTAGTCAAGGAAGAAAAGAGGCTCTCCACCTGCACATACAACATCATTAACGCACATAGCAACTGCATCGATACCGATAGTATCATGCTTATC
>ERZ1026856.810-NODE-810-length-17512-cov-9.083176_pt1 | contig 17512 bp, 16 predicted proteins | sample MGYA00380158_ERZ1026856 | MGnify/ENA primary metagenome ERZ1026856 (study PRJEB33269, sample SAMEA4719794) | human gut metagenome | biome: human-associated habitat; feature: organic feature; material: feces | place: Cameroon | collected 2013-10 ...
GTCTATTTATTTGTTTTTATAATAATCCTTTGATAGAATTCATAATATAACTTTCATCAACGTTAGTCATTTTACACATATTAAGCATTTCTAAGAATCCATATAATACAGCTGTTTCGTCTATTATTTTATCCATATTTAATCTTCCGTTTTCGTTACAGTATATAGATTTCATATCTTCGTTTGTTATACAACTTTTAGTCACATTAAATATCATTGATTCTAATATACCTTTGCTTTTTCTTTCTTTTACAGATTTAATTCTGTAATTAGCATCTTCATTATAAGATTCAGCAACTTTGCTATTTTTAGTTCTTTCTACTTTTTCTTTAGTTTGAGAAACTATATCTTGTATTTGTTGTTTAGTTTCCATATTATCCATAATAAATTCATCTAGAGCATTGCTTATTCTTTCGTTTAATTCTGGAGCAATTGTAGCAAGTTCGCTATTATCTAACTCTTCAAAGAAATCATCTTTTACTTCTGTATCTATATTAAATGTATTCGGATCTTTCTTGTCACATTTTTCTAATACTATATTAGAATAATTTGTAGTAAGTCTATAAGCTTCATATAATAATGAAGAACCTTTCTTATATTCTCTTAATAGATTATCTACACCTTCATCGATTATAAAATCTTTTACTAGTCCTTTAGAAATAGCATATTTTCTAGGACTTTCTAATGAATGTAATGCAGGCATTAAAACTCTATACATACATTCAGCTAAAAGATCTTCTTTAACACTATTTTTAAAATCACTAAATTTAGTAAGCATTCTTCTGTCTTCTTCATATATTGATTGTATTCTTTCATTATATCTATCATAAGTATTTTCTTCTTTTATAGGCTTTTTTGAATCTTTCAATAAAGATTTATTTTGCATATATTCATACATCATTTCACCGTTTGTTTTATATACAGGGACTTTAGCCATTCAAAAACACGCTCCTTTTCATTTAAATTACAATAATGTTAATATCTGCTTCCATGTCATCATTTAGATTAACAGTGATAAATTCAGGTACTTCTAATAATACATCAGGTTCTCTATGTTCTAGATATTGATACGTTGCGTTGTATGTATTCAATCCAGTAAATTCTATAAAGTCTATATCATTAGAATATTCTTGTTTGATATAAGCACATATATTACTCATATGCACACTATCGATTTCATTTATATTTTCTATTTGAGATTTAATACTATCTTTAACATCGAATAGTATTTCTGTAGTAGATACAGAGTTTAATTTTATATCGAAATTTAATGATATATTTACGCTATCTAATACTTCTTGATTATGTCTTCCTATATTAAATAATAATGATGGTCCATATGTATTAAAGAATTTTAAATCTACATTAAACGTATCTTCTAATATTCTTTGAGCCATATCTATATAATTTTTTCTATATTGTAAATAATCTATAAATTCGTTTAATCTTAATTCATCCATAAGATAACTATATCTTATCATTGGAATAGATTGTAATTCAAATTTATAATTAATTATTTCTTCTTTATCATCTCCATCAGGATTTTCTGTATCTCCTTCTTGAGGTGTTTCTGTAGGTGTGTCTTCTTTAGGAGTTTCAGTATTTTCTTCTTCAGGAGGATATACTTTACATATAGAATTTATATTAGCAGAATAATTATGGAATAAGAATATATCATCTTCTATATAATATTTGTTTACTAATACCATTCCATCTAATAATGAACTATTTATATCTTCAGTATAATCTGTATCTATTCCAACATCTTCAATATCTTTATTTAAATATACATATGTAAATAATCTTTTTCTTCACTTTCTGTATTAGATATAAGATTAGTTAATTTAATTTGATTTTGTTTATTGATTAATGAATGATCACTAGGTATTCTAAATTCTATAGTGAAAGTTTCTGTTCCACGTTTATAGTCTATTATATCTCCAAATACTAAATATTTATGTTTATTACTTTCTATGACTAATACTACTTTCATATTAAAGTAATCTACTATATCCATATCTTTACCATCTTCATCTTTTTCATAAACAACTACAGAAGTTTTAGTATTTACATTTTGAGTAATATTCATAGTAAATACATACTCATCTCCAACAATAAAATTCTTATACATACTTATAGTAGTAGCAATAAATTGTAATTCTGAATGTTGATTTACATAATCATAAGAAAAAGTATATTCTCTATTTATTAAATCAAGATAATATGATATAGATAATGGTTGTTTATTTATTATAGTAATAAATGGTGTAGCATATTCAAATATAGGATGTCTTTCACCATGTAGACAACCACATTCTTTACATTTTTCTAATTCTGCTGGAGGCGCTATTTTATGTGGATCATAATAGCCAACCATATTTTTATCATAATAAATTTTTCTTCCTGGGACTAATACATATCTATCATCAAATACATTATCAAAAGTTTTTGCATCTAATTGTATATTTATAGTATTTGTAGGGACTATATTTTGATTTTCATCTTTAGCTAATAGATAAGCATAATATAATCTTTCTATTTGATTATCTCTTTTCTTATAAACTACCAATCTATTTTCATCATCTATATTATCAAAATAATTTTGTAAATCTTTATCACATATAATTCCTCCACGAGCAAGCATTCTTTTAGGAATTATCTTTTGTAATTCTTCCATAGTCTTTCTATCTGTACCATTAGTAGAAGCTGTCATTGGTTGAACTACACCTTTAATATTTCTATAATCAAATCTATCAGATACCATTGGTAATAATAATAGTTCATGGTATTGGAAGTTTCCTGCTGTTCCTAGAGTGGTATATATTTCTACATCTATTTCTGCATTAAGTAAAGGCTGATAAGCATGTCTATCAAATTTAACTCTTATTTGATTAGAGTCTATATAAGTATAGTAACAATAATTATCACTTTTCTCATAAGGTAATCCTTCATAAACAGGAATCAATTCAGTTTTCTTTCCATTCTCCGTAACAAATATGTTAAAATAAGATAATTGATTATCAAATGTAAAATCAAAAGTTTTAGATTCCAAAGCATTTGATGTGATTATTTTATGACTATCAAATTCTATTTCTGTTTGAGATATATCACATATAACGAATAGATATTCTACTCTTTCTATCACAGTTATTATTGGTGATTGTAAATATGGATTCTTAATAATAGATATTGGATTTTCATAATTCATATCATACTTAGCTGTGTAAACTATTGATCCATTCATAAGTTTACTTCTTCGTATTACAATATCATAATCTAAATGAAATTTATATTCTTCTATTTGTATTGTAGAATATCTATCATAAATAAATGTGTTAGCATTATCATCCATATATTTATCAAGTGAGCTTTTAACAAAACCAAGCATAACAGTCATTCTTGCTGGTTTAGCATTTATATCTTGTATATCATAAGTTATAGCATTTGTAAGAATAGTTCTTTCAAATTTACTTCTTATTGGTAGAGCTTCATTACCATATTCTGCTGCAAGCATTATAGCATTCTGTAAGGAATTTGAATGAACATCATTTAGATATCCATATATTCCAGCAACAGATACATCATCATCTACATCAATAAACTTTTTTTGAATTTCATATATCTTATCTGCTATCTGATATATATCAGGTAAATATTCCATCTATTAATCCCTCCATTCTAATTGGTATACTCCAGTACATCCACTACTAGATTTACCATTATTTATATCATTATTACAAAGAATAAATGGATTTCCAACGAAATCTCTATTTATTTTATCATTATCAGAATCCCACAATTTAGCTTTTTTAAGATTCTTAATTGACTTACCTCTATTTGCTAACATATTAAGATCTTCCAATACATAAGGTTTATCTATAACGAAGTCTGCATGGAAATCTACTGTAATTTTAAATTGTCCATTATCTAAATTAGAGAAAGCACTTCTTGGTATATTTTTAGGATATACTCCATAATATTTAGCATAAAACATTATACTCTTATTATCATCTCCGACTATTATTTTATACATTGATACTTTATCGTGTGCTTCCATATTAGTTATATAAGAAGTACTTGGTGGACGAACAACCCCATAAGTTTTTAATAATTCATAATAGTCCCACATCTTAAATAAATTATATATTTCCATATGCTTGGTTTCATTAAATTCACAACTAAATTCAAATCCAACATCTCCAGCTTGACTACCATGTCTATAAGAGAGTTTATCACCAAATAAGTTTTCACTTGATTCGGATTCAGATGCCACAATATCTGGAAGTTCTGGAGAAGATGATATAGCATGTGATAATAAATATAAATATGGTTTAGATTTATCTAGAGAATATTGTAGTTGTTGCATAAGATGTCTATATCTATTAAAATAATCTAAGAAGAATGAATCATTAGCCAAATCTGGATTTATTTTATTCTTTGATGAAAAAAGATTCAAATCTGGTTTAGTAAAGAATATATATTCTTTATTTCCTGCTGGAGCATTATATGGATCTATATAAGAAAATCTTGAGAATGATTCCATCCATTTATTATTTACTCTATTAATTACTCCATTATCTTTTAATATATCATTAGTCAATGATTCATTTACAGATCCTGCTTGACTTATATATCCACTTTTTTGATTGCCTAAATTTTTTATATTTCCTTTAGTTGACCATTTAGCTTTATATTGATTATTCTTTCTAGCCATCAATATTCCTCCCTTCAAAGAGTTTTATTATATTGTTTTCTCATTAAATTTAAGGCTATTAAAAATAATTTCAATTATATATTATATAAATGTATATAAATACAATATGTACAAAATATAAAATAAATTGGGGGTATTAAGATATGTTAAGAATTAGTGAAGATTTATGGCAAGCACCATTACAAACTTGTGGAAGCGCAGAAGATTCTAGACGTATAGCACAAGAATCGAGAGATCAAGTAGATCTAATGCTTGGAATGATTGGAATAACAAGAAATAGAAATAATTATTCTTCAGGAAATAAAAATAAGAGTTCTTCAAGAAATAAGAATAATTATTCTTCAGAAAAATCAAATTCTGGATTAACAAAAGATGATAAAGATTATCTTATGGGAGTTATAAAATCAATGCAAGAAGTAATAGAAATTCAAAATTCTATTATAAAGAATAATCAAACTAATAACGTAATTGATGTGAAACCGATAGATATAACAGAAAATGAAGAAACTGTTATTGATGTAGAACCAATGGAGATAATAGAAAATGAAGACAAAGAGTCTAAAATAGAACTTAGCAATGACGATATAGAAATATTAACAAAAGAAATTATAAAAGGAACAAAAAATATCATAAATAATTTTGTAAAAAATTTAAATAAATAATTTATAAATTAGGAGGAGATTTTAATATGTTAATAATTGATGATGATTTATGGCAAGCACCATTACAAACTTGTTGGAGCCCGGAAGATTCTAGACGTATAGCACAAGAATCAAGAGATCATGTAGATAGAATGTTTGGAATAGTAAATGCAATAATAGGAAATGGAAATAATTATTCTTCAGGCAATGGAAATAATTATAGTCAAATATCACAAGAGAGTAATACTTCAATTGAAACGACTCCTATTAGTAATAGAGATGAAGAAGTTTGCACAATAATGCCTTATGTAACGGTATTATGGTATATTTAATATTTGAACACTCATAGGCTTCTATGAGTGTTTATTTTTTGTTTTTTAACATATTATTAAATCTATCGAAATAAGGAGGTATTAGGATGGCAAATTATAGTACTATACATGAAACTGTAATTAGAGATATAGTTGATGTTATTACTGACTTCAGAGATGAAGGTGAAGAATATTTTAATAGAACTAGTATAAAATCAGTTTCAAATGCTTCTGACAAAATGACATTAGTATTCCCTGTATTATGTGCTAGTACTGTATCTATAGAAAGTGCAACTATGGTTGCTAAAGCTATTGAACGTAAAGCAGCTACTATGCTTCAAATGCTTTTTTCTGCTATAAATATAAATAACACTCCAAGTGGTTTAGAGTATTTAAGACAATTTCATACTAATTTAAAATTAGACGATGCTATAACTATAGAAGATTATATAGAAGGATTAGATTCTATAGATACTGGAAAGAGTGTTAATCTTAATGAAGACTTTAGAGCAATAGTTGAAGATTTAAAACACTATACAAATTATATTGTACCGGAAGCTATAAATCCTGTAGCATTAACAGAATATAGAGTTGTTAATAATTATGGTAAAGAAAGAGTAATACATAGAAAACCAAAAAATTCTATTACTGAAGCAGGCTTTGATCGAACTGATTATGCTAATTTTAAAAGATTTGCTGATACTACTAAAAATCAATTGATTCCTACAGACGTTAAAAAAGCTAATGAGATTGTTCCTACAATGCTTGTAGTTAATTTCATAAATAATTCTATAGATGAACCAATAGAAGCTTCAATGGTTATAGGAGTTAAAGCAAAATTATATCCTATCAACAGTGCTGATGTGATGGAGAGATTATATTCTAGAAATCAAGACAATAATGGTTTCTTAAAATTAGTTAGAGCTACAACTAGAGAAATATCATTCTTCAAGGATTTTGTTTTTGCTATAGATAAAGCTAAAATTGATGCTTTATCATCTTCACGTAGAGGGTCATCTTCAAAAGTTTGGAAGATACTTGAAAGAAGAGCTTTAAAATCTAGAATAAGAAGAGGATTTAAACAACCTAATGATGCTACTGCAATAAGTACATTAGTTGTTTCTCAAGAAGAAGTAGAATTCTTAAAGAAAAATTACAATGTTCATATAGATAATCCTAGAGTTATAAGACCAATAATGGAAGCATATAACTTAATGGGAGTAGTAATAGTAAATGAATTAGATGAAACATGTAGTTTTATTTTTGACACAGGATCAGATGTTTATGAAAAAGTAGCATTTAGATCTTTAGAGAGAGAAGATAAAGACAATGATTTCAAAAAGATGATTAATCTTATGACTAAAATGAGATAGGAGGTGAGTATATTGGCTTATAATTATGATGATGTAATAAACGAATATTTTGATATTCGTGATAATGAAACAAGAAAGATTCTTTTAGCTGTAGATGAAGCAGATCAAGGACAATTGCTTGCAGCATTAACAGGAAAATTATATGATCATATAATAGAAAAAGTTGATGATATAGATTATGGTACTATAGCTCAATCTAAAGGTGATGTAACTAAAATACAAAATTATGATATATTAATAGATAGCTTAGATACAATGCAAAAACTTATTGGAGAATTTGGAGAAAATCCTTATATAATAAATACAGTTGTAGAAGCATTAGATAATATAAGATCGAGAAAAGATGTATTTGAAAAAGCATTTAAAATGGATATAGAATTACCAATTGTTTTATATAGTACAATAGTATTGGCTATAATAGAAGCTAATAGTTATTTAATATCTACTTGTGTAGAGTTTATTAAAACTCCAAGTCAAGAAGGATATCAAACAGTGGTTGATAAAATGTCTTATAATAGAAGCAAAGATGCTGTAGTAATTAAGAATCTTGATAAATTTAATGCTTCTTGTAGAAAGAAAGAATTAGATAAAGCTTTAGAACATGTCATGAAAGAATCTACTAAACAATTCATGGGTGTAGCTTATACTACATCAGCAATTGCTGCAGTTGGAGCTTTAACTATACTTGCTATGAATATCTTACCAATACTTAGAGAATTAGTTTTCTTCTTCTATTATTCAAGAACTTCAATATCAGATTATTTTGCAGTACAAGCTGAGTTATTAAAGAATAATGCTCAATCTGTAGAAATGTCTGATATGAAAGATAAAAAGAAGATATCTAAGAAACAATTCAAGATAGCTAACACATTTGAAAAGATTTCAAATAAAATAGCTATAGATTCTAAACAATCAGAAAATGCTTCTAAGAAAGAAGCTAAAAAACCTGAAAACGTTAAAAAATATAAGACTAAAGAATTGGTTGACAGCGTTCCTGATTCCGCTGCTTCATCAATTTTTTAGAAAACATATTTAATAATAAACGATTGTAATCTATTGATTATTGATCGAAATAACAATTAATTAAAATTATAAATATTAAGGAGGAAGCAAGAATGGGTATATATTCATTAAATAATACAAAATTATCTACTATAGATGAAAGTACAATAATTCCTGAACCTTATGAAGGACTTACAGGATGTTTAGAAGCTTTAATAGATACAGAAACAAATATACATAGAATATTTGAAGCTACTATAACTAACGATATTATGTGTGCTGTTTTAGAAAATAACGGAGAATATGATAGATTAGAAAGCTTACAAGAAGCATCAGTTTCTGGTGTTGTAGCTTCTATTAAAAAATTCCTTATGAAAGTATGGGCTAAAATAAAAGGCATATTCGATTCATTTATAAAAAGATTAGACGGTGTTGTTATGAGAGACAACAAAAAATATGTTGAAAAATATGCTAAAGTAGTAAGAACTAAAGACCTTTCTAAAATGAAACATAAATGTGCTAAAGTTAAAGATTCTGGAATGAAAGCATTAGAATCTGCTGCTGGAGGACAAGGTCTTCAAAATGTAGCTAATGATTTAGTAAGAGCTGTTTCTCAAGATAAAAATGCTGCTAAGTTAGAAAACTATAAAACTAAAATAAATGATAATGAATTTGAAGAATATATTGTAAAAGAATGTGGACTTGATGTAGATTATTCTAAATTTGCTAAAGAAATACATGAAATGTGCTATGAAGATGCTGAAGAACATGATGGACTACCTGGAGCAGAAGTTACTGCTATAATACAAAAATTATCAGCTAAATCTACAGTTGATGATGTTAAGAAAGTACAAGCTGCAAATAATAAATATTTCCAAGCTTTAATTACTCAATTAGATAAAGCTACTGGAGCTGCTTTAAAATTAAAAGATGGCGATAAACAATTTAAATATGGTTATGATTATAGTAAAGCAGATAGTGCTAATAGTAAAACTGGAAATGTTCATAGTGTTGGAAAAAATGATTCTAGAACTCAAACTGCTAAAGGTAGTAAAAAATGGGCTCAAGAAGAATTTGTTGCTAATGCTGGTATAGCTCAAAGAGGTATAAATATAGTTGAAACTGTACATAATAAAATAGTTAGTGCTTACTTAAAAGAAATGCAATTTGGTATTTCTCAAGCAAGAGCTATATTTACTAAAGCTGTAAATTATAATGCTAAGAAAGCTAAAAATGAAGGTACTGAATTCTGGTTAGATACAGTAGAAGAATGTGCATTTGAAGATACTATGTTATTATTTGAATGTAATGAATATGACACATATTATCCAGAATATGATGAAATAAATTTTGATTTATAATTAATAAGATATAAAAAGGAGGATGTAAAGATGGGTATTTATTCAATACACGAAAGTAATGAAAGTCTATTATCTAATATGGAACCATATGAAATATATACAGAAAACTTTTATGAAGCAGGGCTTCAAATAGCTTATGAAACTGCTGTAAACCAACACAATTTAATGAAAGCTATAGGTATACAAGAACTTGCTGCTATAGAAGAAACTGGAGAAGAAATAGTTTATGAAGCTGTAAACGTAAAAGGTATAATAGATAAAATGAAAGCTGCTATAATGAAATTATGGAATAAAATAAAAGCATTAGTTGCTAAATTTGCTGCTAAATTCCAATCTTATGGTGGAGACGATAAAAAATTCATAGATAGATATAAGAAACAAATACTTATGGGATCTGCAAAAGGTCTTGAAGTTAAAGGATATAATTATACTCCAGATGCTTTAACTGTTTCAGATGCTGTTAGTAAAGGTTTAGGAACAGAAGCTGCTAAAGCTGCTAAAGCTGTAATGGGTGGAGCTACTGATACTAAAGTTAATAAAGATGATTTTGAAGATAAAATGAGAGGAGCTATTTTAGGAAAAGGTAGTCTTGATGCTTCAGAATTCTCTAAAGAACTTAAAGCTGTATACAGAGGCGGAGAAGATTCTCCAGAAACTTTAGAAAATATAAATAAAGGTGAAATTGTAGCATTCTTATCTAGTGGTACTGATAAAGCAATAAAGAAAATCAAAGATGACTTAAAAACTCAAGAAAAAGAATATAATAATGCTATAAAGAAATTAAATGATTTAGAAAAGAAATTATTAAAAGAAAAACCAGCTGATGGATCTAAATATGCTGCTGCTTCTGAAGGATTAGCAAATATATCTGATGCTAACCAAGTATTCACTACTGGAATGAGCTTAATTCAATTAGTTCACAGTGCTAGAATGAAAGCATTCAATGATAAGAGACATCAATGCAAATCTATATGCTCTAAAATAATAGGTAGAAAAGAACCTAAAAATGAATCTTATGGATATGAAGATTACGATAATTTTGATGAAGGAGCTTCATTCATAAGTGGAGTTGAATTAATATAATTTAAATATTTAAAATCCCAAATAGAGATTGCCTTTGGGTAATCTCTATTTTTTTAAAATTGGAGGTGCACTATATGGCAATTAATCTTAATTCTCTAATATTGGAAAATAAGAATTTAACTTCAACTATGGATGAGATTAATGTGGAAGAATGTTTAACAAATCAAACTTTATATACATTAAGATTATTACATGAAGAATTTAGAGAAGCAGATAAAGAATTTTATCGTTCAGTATATGAAGCAGATTCTTTAGTTGCAGTAAACGAATCTTTCTCTGATTTCTTTATTAAGATAAAAGATATTATAGTTAAATTTTTAAAATACTTAAAATCATTAGTAGACAGATTCAATAATTCTTTACATAAGATAGTAAGTTCTCAAAAGTATTTATTAAAACATGAAGATGATTTAAAGAAATTTAATTCAGATTGTGAGTTTGAATTTGATGGATATAAATTCACAATAGATCCTAATATTCCTATATGTAATGCAGTAATAGATTTAGGAGGATTTGTTAAATTAGATTTCACTCAATTAGCTAAAGCTGGAGATAATAAAGCTAAGAAAACTCTTATTAAGAATTGTGCTGATACTTTAAATAATAATATAACTAATGGATATTTTGATGAAAAGAGAGCTGAAGTTATAAATAAAAAAGGAAGTATATATGAATCAGAATTTGCTAATGAATTATTCCAAGTATTTAGAGATGGATATGATAGTACAAGTCAATTCACTGTAACTAGTTCTATAGTAACAGAATGTCTTACAGGAATTAAACAATATAAATCTGTAGAAAACGATGTAAAATCTAAGAAAGTAGAAATGGAAAAACAATATAAGAATTTAGAAACTTTAATAGATAAGATGATTACAAGTACTCGTAATAAGAGTACTTATACAATAGACGTTGCTGGAGAAGATGGTCAAAAAGGAATTACATTAGATAATGATAGTATGAATCAATTAAATCTATATGTAAAAGGACTATTAAATCAAATTACTCAATTAACTACTATACATAGTCTAGCATTTACTTATAAATTAGATGCTATTAAAGATAAATACAATCAAGATAAACGTATACTTTATATTGCTATGAGTAAAGTATATAAAGATAAAAATATTAGACAAGGGGAGGTAGTTAAATAATGATGAAATATGAAAATCAAGCTGAAGCTTACGAAAGATTTTTAATCGAAGAAGCATATAATCAACAACAATTATATACATATATACAAGAAGCAATGCTTTGGACTTCAAATGATATGACTAATGAAAAATTACTATCTCTTACTGAAGATTTAAAAGAAACTGTAAAGACTAAATTTAATACTTTATGGGAAAGAATAAAAGAAATAGTTAGAAAGATTATTGGAAATATAGAAAAATTATTTAGCAGTAATCAATCTTTCTTAGAAAAGAATAAAGATATAATAATTGGAAAGAAATTAAAATATATAGAAAGTATAGATATGTATCCTTATACTGAAGGAGTTAAAAGATTTACAAGTACTAAAATAGCAGAGTTTAATTATGATGCTGTAAAAAGAATAGATCCAGAAAATTATAATACTTCAGTAGTTCATGGATATTTTAAATTAAATGGTATTGAATGTAATGCTATGGAAGATATGGATGATAAATGTGTAGATTATTTCCGTGGTGGACAAGAAAAAACATTCGCTGCTAATCAAATAAATATGACTGACTTATACAATTTCTGTGTAAATTATAATAATATTAAAGAGACTCTTGATAAAGATAGAAATACTATAGAGGGTTCTTATAATAAAATGATTAATGCTTTAAGTAAAGTAAATATAAACGATAATAATAACAATGGTGGAGAACAACAAGAAGGAACTCCACAAAATGCTAGTACAGAATTATATGGTTCAGTATTTACAGAATATGCTTATTCACAATTCTTTGATAAATATATAATGCTTGAAGATACTCCAAACAATGGACAACCACAAAACAATAATAATGGTCAACCTCAAAACAACAATAACAATGCTGGAGAAAAATCATCAAGTATGACTACTAATAAACCTAATACAAATCCTAATCAACAAGCAAAAGATAATGCTATGGATAAAAGTAAAACTAATCTTCCAAAAGATGATCAATTAAAGAATGATGCTGGAAATAGTGAAAACTTTAATAAAATTGAGAACCAATGTAAATGCTGGTTTAATACAGCATCTTATATATTACAAGCAAAAGCTAAAGTTGCTGAAGAAGTTTATAAAAAATATTTTGAAATTATTTCTAAACATGTTAAGTCTTATATGGGTCAAGCTAAAGACGACACTACAGGAAATACTGCTGTTAAGAACGGAACTGATTTAAATAACAACTTAACACCAGAAGCTAAGAATAATCTTCAAAAACAACAAAATGCTGGTATCACAAATGTCCAAATTAAATACAATGACAACAATGCTGATGGTAAAAATGCTAATGCATATACAATTCAAATTACTTCAGAAAAAGATGGACAAAATAATGTAATATATCAATCTGCTAGTGCTTATCCTGCTGCTAATGGAAAACAATATGTTCCTAATAGTATTAGAACTTATAAAGATAGCAGTGGTATATGGAAAATATCTAGACAATATAATGATAATGGTGTAGTAAGTAAACCACAATTCTATTATATAGATACAGGAAAAGCTACAACAGCTGAAACTGACTATAAAGATAGTAATAATATTAATAGAGAAAATAAAAATAAATAAAAGAAAAGTCCTAGTACATTAAGTACTAGGACATTTTTTAAATGTAAATACTGTAGTCATTTGGAACCCTTTAGCTTCTTTTATATATAATTCTTTCTTTCTAGCTAATAGATATCTTCCATTATATTTTTTAAATTTATCATAAGCTTTAATATAGTAAGCTTTATTGATAGTAAATACACTAGAGTCTAATTGTTCTTTTATTACATTAATTACATATTTTTCAGATTCTATTGAGTGTTGTAGATTCTTCATTTGAGTTAAATTATTTGTAGTTAATCTAGCAACTTTAAATCTATCTCCTTCTATATTACTATTTAATTCCACAGCTTCAGTATTACCATCACTATCTACTCCTATGACAGTATTATAACTTAAATCAGTAGAAGTATCTTCAGATACATTTATATTTGTAGGGTCACAATGTATAATATAACATTTCTTTTTCTTATCTTCAATCAATCCTTTTACTTTAGAGTCAAGATTTAAATTATTATCTATATTTACAATTACATCAGTATATTTATCATATTTAGATGGGACAGCTTTCCCAGATGAGCTTAATAAATATGTAATATCAAAATCGTAGAAAAATCTATATGGGGTATCATATAGACTATATTGATTATTTACATAAGCTAAAAATTTTGTCTTAGTAGATACTGGTGTAACAATAAGATTTTTTATTGTTTTAGTATAATCCATATCTTCTATTAATAACTTTCTGCTATCTAATACTTCTCCTACAATATCTAATAATTTAGATCCATTATATACTGTATTTATAACAGTTTTATTATCTAATATTAAATCTTTTTTCATTAATCCAATAGTTATAGTATTAGTAACTTGATCATCTTGTTCTATTTTTTCTCCATAGTTCAAGTCCTCTACATAGGTCATATTATTATCGATAAAATAATAGAATTCGCCGCCAAACACCTTTGTGTATATGTTTATACTTGTATCGTCTTTAAACTTCTTTAGAGTTAAATAGAGTATCTTGTTTGTATTGTTTATCATATGATCAAGAACCTTCTTATCAAAAGTAATCTTCATAATTATTATAGGCATATTCTTTCCTTCAAAATCATATTCTATTACCATAGATTGTACTCTATCATCTTTCATTTTAATTTCTTTTCCATCTTGATCATATATTATTTCAATAGTATATTTCCATAACGTTCCTTTAACTTCTTTTGGTTCAGCCATTAAAATATTCCTCCTTTCTTACAAAAAATAAAATAGAGATAAGTTTCCTTATCTCTATGTTTTTAGAATGCATTTAAATCGATTTGATTCATATTATTAAAATATGTTTCGCATATATATCGTACACTTTTCGGATCATACAAATCTGAAATATTATATGTCGTAGATTCAATATCATTTTTATAGATATTATATTGTGATGGAATATCTATTGCATTAAATCTATTATTCATATAATATGGATCTTTATCTGTAAGCTTACTATAATCTATTATTGAATTATAATCGTTTCTTATAATCATATCATTTAAAGCTCTATCTATTATACTTTTCGCCACAGGAATAGTATGCTCACATTTGATTTTTCTACATTCTAATTTATTTAAAGTAAATAATAAACTTAATAATTTTGGACTCCAATTATCAAAATTATAATGATCTTGATTTAATTTGTAATCATATATAATACTACGATAGAGATTCTTTTTACATACATAATAGGATCTTTCTTGTTTAGATCTATATAGTACTGTCCTATTACATAATCCTATTAATTGTCTTGGATATAAATCTCTTGATATAATTAGATTTGGTTTATTATTTCCAAATTTATTTATTAAATCATATATCACTACACTAGATTCATAAGTAGAGTTTATTAAATACATATTAGGAAGATATGAAACTATCGTATCTATTAGGTCAATATTTTGATTAACAAAAGCATCAACCATTGGAGTTCTAGTTTCGTATCTATGTTTAAATTCTTTATTATATTCAGGATATAATCTTATATTGTTTTTATTTAAATTTAAGCTATTTATCAAATATACTTTACATTCGGTTTGAAAATAGCCTCTAAAGAAATATTTATAATGAGCTCCTAAATTAATTATACAAGAGCAAAGATCTACTGGATTTTTAAATTCTAAATAATCTGGTTTATATAAACTTCGCAATATAGGATATAAGTCTATAAATATATTTAATTCATTATCATCACAATATGCAAAAGCACGTTTAGTTAATGCAAATAATTTATCATATCTTATTGCTTCTCTATATACTACAGCATTTACATTAATCAATATCCTCAACTCCTGTAGCAAATATATCCCCAGGATCATGATATTCTTCACCAGAAGAATTTGTTTCTATATTAGATACATCTGCTCCTCTAGCTTCTAAAGCACTAACTAATTCATCAGTATCTCCAAATCCTCTACGAACTAATTCGTTAGTTAGATTATGAGCTCCTCTATCTGTAAGAAAACTTACACCTTTATTAGGAGTTGAATTTCCTTCTTTATCTACATAGCATTTTCTTATTGATAATTTATAATCTCTTCCTCCCCAAGATTCATCTCTTAGAGTTAATATAGTATTTCCTTTTTCATCAAACACATATTCATTTTTTATACTTAAATCAAATTTATCCATAATATTACCTCCTAATAATTTATATTAATTAAGTTATTATTCAATTATTTTTATATATTATAATTTGTATTTTCAAATCCTCCGATTATTTTGTATTGTCCAATTTCTATTCCCTCTTCATCTAATACTTCCTGATAGTCTACACAATCTTCTATAAGTATTTCTCCATTATCTATTAAATAGTGTTCCATAAATCCACATCCAGGTTCTTCTGAATATACTTCTATTTTAAGATTTAACCTTCTAGATTCGTCTGGTAATGTTGTTCCCATAAATCCTATATACTTATTGCCGTGCTTTTCTGTTATAAAATCATCATAATAAGTATGACGAGTTCCAAACATACAAGAATATACAGACCAAGCACAATATCCAGAAATATACGAAGCATTTAGTTCGTCTTTGCTTCTATTTACATATATTTCAAAAACTCTAAACATATGTCTAGGTCCTGTAAGTTTAGCTAATTTATATCCATTAGTTGTATAATATATAGGACTTGGTGGTTGATGAACAAGAGGATAAGTTTTTCCATTTATATGATCTGGAGATATAGGTTTATAAGAATAATCACAATTTAATACAGCAATAAACTCCTCTATATTCTTTCTTTCTCCTACTATTTTCATATTAAAGTCACAATAATTTGGCATAACATATTCCTCCTTAAATTTAAAAAATAAAGAGATGGATTTCTCCATCTCTCCATACATTTTATTAATGCATTAAATATATTGATTAATATATAGGAGCATTTGATGATTGTGGTTGAGCTCCTATAAGTGGTGCTAACTTATTCATTACGTCTACATCTATTTGATTAATTTGAAGTAACATTGGAACCATACTTCCATCTTGATTTACATTATATGGAGTTGGGAATCCAAACATTGGTTGAGGCATTGCCATTTGAGATGGTAAGTCACATAAGTATTTAACTTGATAAGTTAAATTTCTTATTTCACCATTTACTTCTTTTTGTTTGCCATATATCAATGGTAATATTCTATCTAATTCTATACCACTAACTCTCATTAGTGTTTCTCTTGCTGCATTAGACATTCCAAAGTATCCTTGTTGAGGTTGTTCATCTCTAAAAGATATAAGTTTATTCCAATCTATTCTACCATTTCCTATAGTTGATACTAATGGTTGTAATATTTTTTTAGCTCCATCTGATAATACATATGGTTTATTTCTTCCAGTTAATACATTATTCATATTGCTGAAAGTTTGTGCCCATTTATTTGTACCATCATTACTTGTGTTTGGTTGAACCATTGCTTGTATTGATCCGTTATTATTTTTTACTGCTGCTGAAAACCAAACTATTAATTTGACTTGACCTTGTTCATGTTTTAAACTAGTTCCTTTACAATCTGAGAATATTGATTTTAGGAACGCAGTAATTTTTGTACATAATTCTGGTGAAGTCATATTACTTGTATATCCTGATACTTCTAGAGGAGCTGCTTCCTCTATTTCAAATTTTAAATCTCCTAATTCAATAGTGTTCATTTTTGTTTTATTATTTGACATATAAATACCTCCTAATAATTTTATTTTATTTTTTATTCTTAGAGATATATTCTATATATCTCTACCTATATAATATATAGT
>ERZ1026856.812-NODE-812-length-17488-cov-3.842138_pt1 | contig 17488 bp, 21 predicted proteins | sample MGYA00380158_ERZ1026856 | MGnify/ENA primary metagenome ERZ1026856 (study PRJEB33269, sample SAMEA4719794) | human gut metagenome | biome: human-associated habitat; feature: organic feature; material: feces | place: Cameroon | collected 2013-10 ...
CAACAGGTCTGTGCTCAACAGCCTGTTTCCAGAAATCCAACGAAAGGAGCACAGATGGTAGCAAAAGTTAGGTGTAAGCATCCTCACAAGGATGCAAACGGCAATCCGTGTGATTGCGGACGTTATCTTGGCGAAGTGGAAGGCAAATTTTCCCTTCTGTGCCCCCTTTGCCATTGGATTACAATTGGAGATTCCAACCTTCCAAAAGATACATGGGTCTCCGTACCAAAGTTTAAGAACTGAATAGCTTTTGAAGCGCAGTTGTAAGCGCAGTGAGATAGACCTTAACAGGTTTGTCTTGCTGCGCTTTTTATTTTGCCGGAAAGGAGGAACACATGGCTGAGTATCAGATAGTTGTTGACGGATTTTTGAATAATCCGCTGACCGGACGCAGACCGATTGAAACACCGGAGACGGAAATCAATCGGGAGAACGTGCTGAAAGTGGTCATGGGTAAGGCAGAGCCTATTTATCTGCTGAACAAGAATGAGATTCGCTTCTTGCACAACTACTACTTGGGCAGTCAGCCTGTCCTCCACCGCACAAAGGAATACCACGCTGAAATCACAAACCGCATTGTAGAGAACCACGCCAACGAGTGCGTGGGCTTTTACACAGGTTATATGAGCGGCACGCCTTGCTCTTATGTGCGGTCTGAAACGGCAACAGGTGACGGCGAGGAAATTGCCCGTCTGTCTAACGCTTTGCAGTATGAGGGAAAGGACGCGCTTGATCGGCGGCTCTGGCAGTGGATGTTAGAGTGCGGACAGGGATACCGCATTGTTCTTCCTGACAAGGGGTATGGCGGCAACTACCCGGACGAAACGCCCCTGCTGGTGGACGTTCCCGACCCCGACATGGCGTATGTGATTTATAACTCCGGCATCGGGCATAAGCCGATTGCCAACGTGCTGCACATCCCACGCAATTATCAGAACGACCTGAACGACCTTATTTGCGTGTACACACCAAACCAGTACTTTGAAATCGACAACGGTAAGGTCACAAAATCGGAAAACCATTCTCTTGGAATGCTGCCGATGGTCGAATACAAGCTCAACCCGGAGCGCATGGGTCTGTTTGAACCGGCTATCCCTGTTCTGGATGCCATCAACGACCTAGAAAGCAACCGTCTGGACGGTGTGGCGCAGTTCATCCAGTCCATCATGGTGTTTACCAACTGCCTTGTGGACGAAGAAGCCTTAAAAGCTGTTAAGGCTATGGGTGCAATGTGCCTGAAATCCACTTCTGGTCTGCCTGCATCTGTCGCACAGCTTGCAAACGAGCTTGACCAGCAGCAGAGCCAGACCCTGCTTGATTCCATGTTGAACGTGTACCGCAGCTTGACTGCCATGCCTAGTGCCACTGGCAGCGAGAATGCAACATCCGACAACGTGGGCGCGGTCATCGTCCGCAACGGATGGAATCACACCGAAGCAAGGGCGCAGCAGTACGAGAATATGTTCAAGTATGCTGAACGCCAGAGCCTGTCTGTGATGCTGAAAATCCTGCGTGACACGGCTGGTTCTAAGCTGATGGCAAGTGACATCAACATCAAACTGCCCCGCCGTCAGTACGACAACCAGCAGAGCAAGGTTCAGATTTTTGCACAGATGCTTAGCCAGAGCATTGACCCGCAGCTGGCGTTCACCACACCCGGTCTTTTCCCTGACCCGCAGGCTGCTTATGAAATGAGCAAACCCTTCCTGATTGCTTCTGGCAAGTTGGGCGAGGATGGGAAAGCACCGAAGCCGCAGGAACAGCCTAAACAGGATGTTACCGACACAAATGTCGGGAACATGGCAGATGAACAGTCTACCGACACTAATAAAGAAACAGAGGGCGAGTAGCCCTTTGCCATAAACACGGCAGGGAAGCCGGGATACAAATTTCGCAGCGTTGCAGGGAAGCAACGGTAAAAAAACGCAGGAGGAAATTAACGATATGAAACTCAATGTGTTGCTTGGTAATGCCTACAAAGAGGGCATGACCGCCGATGAAATCATTTCTGCGCTTGAAAAAGTTGCAGACCCTAACGCAGAGGTCGAGAAGCTGCGTAACGCCGTGACGAAAGCCAATGGCGAAGCTGCCGAGTACAAGAAGCAGCTCAAGGCAAAACGCACCGATGACGAGAATGCCGCACAGGAACAGGCTGATAGGCTGGCAGAGATGCAGAAGCAGATTGAAGCCCTGACTGCCGACAAGGAAAACCTCGTCAAGGAAAAGACCCTTGCATCCTACCGTGAAAAGTTCGTTGCACAGGGTTATGACGCTGAACTCGCCAACAAGGCTGCATCTGCACTGGCTGACGGTGACATGGACAAGGTGTTTAAGTTCCAGTCTGAATTTATGACCGCCCATGACACCGCTTATAAGGCTTCTCTGCTGAAGGATATGCCCACACCTCCGGGTGCGGACGGCAATGGTGACGGCGCAGACAGCGCAGGCGTTTCCTTTGCTAAACGCTTCGCGAAGGAGCGTGCAGACGCAAATAAGGCATCGAGTGACGCAATGACTGCTTTCCATTAAGGAGGAAAACATGAAGTACACCAATACTCCGGTATCGGCTCCTGAAAGCACTATTCTGGCTGCTGATACCTACGTTGCCATTCCCTTTACCGTTAAGGAGACCAATGCCGTTCCGGCTGGCTATCCTATGGCAAAGACTGGCCTGAAAGCTGCTGCCACTACTGGCACCGGCGTTGCTGATGCGGCTACCGATGCCATTGGCATTCTGCTGCACACTGTTGACCCTGCTGTCAACCCCAATGGCGCACTGCTGATTCAGGGCGTTATTGATGTGGACAAGGCAAAGCTGTCTGGCTTTACCTATTCTGCAAACGATATTGCCGCTCTGAAAAAGGCTGTTCCCGCCGTTTTCTGCCGTACCGATGTTGGCGCAAAGAGCGAGTAAGGAGGACTAAATTATGGCACTGAATCTGAATGAAATCTTCTCCCCTGCTGCGATTGCCGCCTACTGGACGAATGACCCGACCAATGCGCAGCCCTATGCTTCTGATGCTCTGTTCCCTGCCCGTAAGAAAGTCAGTATGGAACTGAAGTGGCTGCGTGGTCACAAGGGCGTTGGCGTTTCGCTGAAGCCTAGCGTGTTCGACACTAAGGCTACGTTCCGTACCCGTAAAGGTATTCAGGTGACGGAGACGAATATGCCCTTCTTCCGTGAGGGTGTGCATATCGACGAGAGCGACCGTCGCAAGATCATTTCTGTTTTGGCTACCAATCAGGAGTTTGCGGCAGATGTTATCAATCGTGTCTACGACGATACTGCACAGCTTATCACTGGTGCTCGCATCGTTCCTGAGCGCATGGTATGGCAGCTTCTGGCTCCCAAGACTGGCAAGCCCGGCATTTCTATCGAATCTAACGGCGTGAGCTACGTCTATGATTATGACCCGGATGGCACTTGGCAGCAGTCCAATTACAAGGCTCTGACTACCAAGGAGAAGTGGGATGCTCCTACCACTGCAACCCCCATCGCCACGATGACTACTGCCGCAAACACTGTTCTTGCGAACACTGGCGAAGTCATTGCCGAAGCCTACATGAATACGAACACCTTCCACAAGATGATTGCTGCGGACGAGGTCAAAAACCGTTTCCTGACGGTTATGAAAACCACCACCGCCGTTCTTATCGATTCTGAGGCACGTTCTGTTGTCGAAAGCGCATCCGGCATTCGCATCCATCTGTACGACAAGATGTTCAAGCCGGAAGAGAACGCAGCTGCGGAGAAGTATCTGCCTGATGGCTATGTTGTGCTGGCTCCTTCTGGTTCTCTGGGCAATATATACTACGTTGCGACCCCGGAAGAGGTTGACCTGATGGCTGGCATTTCCAACGCACAGGTCTCTGTTGTGAACACCGGCGTTGCCATTACTACAAAGCAGGAAGCCCATCCTGTCAGCACCGACATTATTGCTTCCGAAATCGTCCTGCCGTCCTTTGAGCGCATGGACGCTGTGTACTGCATCAAGGCTTACTAAGACGAAAGGAGGAAAGCAGCATGGGAGACCAGTATTCTGAAGCGGCAGTCAAGCTGGGGCAATACATTGCTCCTGCACTTGACCGTGAAGTCACGGACGAGGACTACCCACTCTTCGACCTGCTGCTTGATTTCGCCAAAGACAAGATATTTGCACAGGGCTACCCATTCGGCAACAGACCGGACGAGCTGCCCTTGCAGTATCAGTCGTTGCAGATACGCATTGCAGCGGAACTGTACAACCACATCGGCGCAAACGGACAGACGAGTTATACCAACAATGGTATCACTCGTGTGTGGGAATCGTCCGATGTGGCGCAGTCCCTGCTGAACGAAGTGGTTCCGAGAGTAGGTGTTATCGGCTGATGTTCAATGGTAGCCCGCTGGATAAGCGCCCGCTGTGGTATTCAAACCCTATCGGCGATAAAACGCCTGTTGTGGACGAGTGGGGAAACGAGACTGGCGAATCCGCATACGAATCGTGGAGTGACCCTGCAAAGCTGATGTTGAACGTCAGCCCACCTACTGGTTCTGCGGAAGCAAGCCCTTTCGGTGCGTTCACGGATTACAGCTACGTTGTCAGCACGCCAAGAAAGAAACGAAGGAACTGGTTTCTCATTGGATATTCAAAGCTGGCGTCAAGGGACATTTTAGGCTCTTCCAGCAGGCTTAACAATAACTCACTTTGCGAGGGTAGCCATGTCTGGTTCGGTGTAAAACCGGATGCGCCTTACAACTACATCGTGGTCAAGGTCGCAGAGCATATCACAGATACGCTGTATGCGCTAAAAGAGGTGGCTGCAAGTGAAAATTAAAGTGAGGTTGAGCGATGCCGGACTTAAACAGGCTGAGGAAGATATTCGCAAATACAAGACCACCCTGAATCAAAAAGCACAATTGTTTGCAAGAGCGCTTGCCGATAAAGGTCTTGCTGTTGCCAAAATTCGCTTTGCAAACGCACAATATGCTGGCAAAAACGATGTTAAGTGTGAAGTTAGCCAAAATGGCACTTCTTGCACCATCCTAGCAGAGGGGCAGGCGGTTGCTCACATCGAATTTGGCACCGGCGTTACGCATCAGGGCTGGGGCGCTGCCGGAACGGTCGGCCCGCTCCCTTTGCCTGATAACATTGGTGAGCATGGCACATACGGTAAGGAAAACGGCAAGCATAAGCGCTGGTACTACTACGGCGACCCCGGCAATGCCGGAACCTATGTGGATACCGTTCCTGGCAAAGGTCAGTTGAATTACACCAGCGGCAACGATGCAGCTATGGCTATGTGGGGAGCTGTTGAAGAAATGGCTTCTCAGGTAGAAGCAACGTGGAGGGAGGTGTGGAATAGTTGATTGATTATTTCAACTCTATCTTCACGGCTGTTGCTAAGGAATTGCGAAAGCAAGTTCCCGGCATCTTTGTCACCGGCGAAATCAATGACAGCAACGTCAAGAAGTTTCCGTGTGTGCAGATAGAGGAAAACAGCAACCTCCCGGTTCATCGGGATTCTGCCAGCCGAAGCAAGTATGCCGCCGTTTCCCTGCGTGTGCGTGTTTATTCCAACAAAACCAGCGGACGCATTGCAGAAGCACGCTCCATTGTGGACATCGTGGATTCTGTGTTGGAACCGCTCAATTTCTATCGAAAATCGTTTGCCCCGTTGAATGGGCTGTACAACAATTCCGTCTATCGGATTGATTGCAGCTATGGGGCAACAATCGGAGAGGACGGAATGATTTACCGAAACTAAGGAGGTAAACATTCTATGAGTACTGCTATCTCCGGTCTGAACACCACCCTGTACTGTGGCGACAGCGCAACCGCTCTGACGAAGCTGTGCGATATCAAGGATGTGCCTGACCTGATCTCCGACCCGAACCTTCTGGATGCAACCACCCTGTCTGATGGTATGCAGAAGCAGATTTTTGGCATCGTTCAGGCTGACACCAAAGCCTTTACCGCCAACTACAACAAGACCGACTACGCCGCCGTCAAGGCTGCTGGTTATGACGATACCTCTGAGAGCAACGTGGACAAGTACTACGCCCTGAAGATGCAGGACGGTTCCGGCTTCACTTGGCAGGGTATGCACCAGGTCGGTCTGTCCGGCTTTGGCGTAGACGAGGTCGTGGAAATGACCATCAATTGCATCTTCCACTCTACCCCGAAGTTCAGCGAGAGCCTGACCATTAATGGCGGCTAAACCGCAAAAATCGAATCAATCAAACTGGGCAGAACTGAACAACGGATTTGGTTCTGCCCCTATTTATAAAGGAGAGCATTTATTATGGCTGCTAAGGTTATCAACTTTCATTCCCCCGATGGCAAGAACACTTACGAGCTGACTTTCACCCGCGAGAGCGCCGAAGCCACTGAACGCAACGGCTTCCAGATTTACGAGTTCTCCAACGGCATCAACCCCATCAAGAACACTTCCGCTCTGTTCTATGGTGCGTTCATTGCCCGCAACAAGGGCATCAAGCGAAAGCTGGTCGATGATATGCTTGCACACATCGAGGACAAGGAAGGTCTGATGGCTGCCCTGATGGAGATGTACGCAGATTCGATCAAGGCTCTGATTGCCACCGATGAAGAGGACAAGACCGCAAAAAACGCAACGTGGGAAATTGTGTAACCTCACAGTCTCAAGAACCGGACAGCGACACAGAACCATTCTCTGTGTCTAAGCTGTTCCACGATGTAGAAGCCTATTACATCTCCATTGGCATGACCTATGACCAGTTCTGGCGTGATGACGTCTGGCTGGCAAAGGTCTACCGAGACGCGGAAGAACTACGCGCCCGAAGAGCCAATGTTGAAGCGTGGAGAAACGGTTTCTACACGGCATCTGCGCTTTCCTCTACGGTTGGCAATATGTTCCGCAAGAAAGGGTCTAGCCCCATCAAGTACATGGATAGACCGATTCCTCTTACCCAGAAAGAGCAGGACGAGTACGAATACCAACGCGCACTGGAAGCGCAGGAACGCATCAAGAGGGCGATGTTCTCTATGATGAATCAGAAGGACGGTGGTAGCAATGGCTGATGTTGATATTACTAGCTTATCCGTAGAGATTTCTGCGGAATCGCAGGGTGCAGAGCTTAACATTGACAAGCTGACTACCGCTATTTCTAAGTTACGCACAAAGGGTAGCATTGGCAAGGTATGCGCAAGTCTTGATACTTTAACGAAGTCTATCTCTGCGTTGAAGTCTGCTTCGTCCGGCATGGACGGGCTTAGCCGAATCAATGATTTTATGGACAGGATTTCCAACGTAAACCTGTCCGAAAGCGCAAAAGGTATTCGTTCGGTTGCGAGCGCATTAACTAGGATTTCTTCGGTCAATTTGAAAGATATCGACCTTTCTGGTCTGAAAAGCAAAATGAACAGCCTGCAAAACGGCTTGTCTCCGCTTTCCAAAGTTGATGCCGCTAGCCTTAGAAGCGTAAGCAGCGCACTTAATTCTATTGCCAAAATCCCGGATTTTAGTAGCAAGTTGGATTCAAAGACGCTAGACGATTTTGCTACTTCGTGCAAGAAAATCACAGATGCCCTTGACCCGCTTGCTTCCAAAATTGAAACAGTAGGAAATTCGTTTGCAAAGTTACCCTCCAACATCCAAAAGGTCATTGCGGCAACGGACGGTGCTACAAAGGCAAGCAGTAAATCAGCCAAAAGCTATTTAAGCCTGTCCAATCAGCTAAATGGTTTCATGCGGAACGTGGTAAAGCTGGTCTCGCTGAAAGCCATTGCAACCTATCTTGGCAACGCAGCGGAAAAGTTCAACAGTTACTACGAAGCGGCGAACCTGTTCGGCGTGTCCATGAAAGGGCTGACCGGCGAAGCAAGTACGTTCATCAACAAGATGGAAACCTTGCTTGGCATCGACCCCACCGAAGCCATGAACAACATGGCAACGATTCAAGGCTTGACTACCTCGTTTGGCATGGCAAGCGACAAGGCGTATATATTATCGAAAAACCTGACGCAGCTTGGCTATGACCTCGCTTCTTTGAAGAACATCCCTGTTGCAGAATCCTTCACGAAGATTCAGGCTGCCATCTCTGGTGAACTTGAGCCTATTCGCCGTCTGGGCGTTGACCTGTCACAGGCGCGGTTGCAGCAGGAATTGCTCAATCTTGGCTATTCTCAGAGCGTCTCTACACTGTCTCAGGCTGACAAGGCTGTTCTGCGGTACATTGCCATCATGAAGCAGACCACCGATGCACAGGGCGATTTTGCCCGCACTCTGTCCAGCCCTGCAAACATGATTCGTATCTTGCAAGCACAGCTGAACAGTCTGGCTCGTTCTGTTGGCTCTCTGCTCTACCCTGCGCTGAAATCCATTCTTCCCCCGCTGATCGCTGCCGTTGAGTTGGTCAAGGAACTGGTGACCGGCATTGCATCGCTGATGGGCGTGAAAGTGGAGTTTCCAGATTTCAGTAGCGCAAGCGATGACGTAAGCGGTGTTACGGACGCACTGGACAATACCACCAAAGCAACCGGCAAGGCTGCAAAGGCGTTCAAGAATTACATCATGGGCTTTGATGAACTGAACGTCATCCAGAAAGACAACGGTTCTTCTGGTGGTTCCGGCTCTGGCGCTGGTGCTGCTGGCAACATCTTAGGTGATGTAGACTTGTCCGGCTACGATATGTTCAAGAACTACGTTGGTTCTTCCGTTGATGAAATCAAGGCAAAACTTGAAAAGCTGGTTCCGCTCATCTCTGGAATTGCGGCCGGGTTTGCGACATGGGCAATTAGCAACTCAGTTCTTACCGCTCTTGAGAAAATCAAAGGCGAAGGTTCTTTGATTGAAGCGGTCTTAAAGCTTTGGAAAAACCCAATAATGGCAGCTGCGGTTGCCGTTGGCATTATCGTTGCAAGGTTTGTAAGCCTTTATCAGAATAGTGAGAAATTCCGAAAAGGTCTTGAGCGTGTAAGGGCGCTTGTCTACCTCGCAGCGGAAGGATTCAAACAGGGCTGGAACATATCGCTTACCGATGGGAAACTTGGAGAATCCATTGAATACCTGAAAGAATCTCTTTCCAATCTCGGACAATCTATCCTGAATTTGCTCCCTGAAAGCTGGCAGGAAGGAATCACTTCCGCGTTTGACTCCATTTCAAAAGTTGTAAAGAAGCTCGACCTTGACGTTTGGGATTTAGTTACAACGCTTGCTGGCATCGGACTTGTCGTATCCGGTCATCCTGTTGCGGGTCTTGCAGTTATTGGTTTTGAAGCTATTTCCGTAGCCGTTCGCGGGCTTGGAAGTGAAAATCAGAAAACTGCCTTTGGAATGGAAACTGACTGGTTCAATTCCTTCAAGTCTATTGGCGAAAGCGTTGCAAACTTTGCGGCTGCTGCTGTCACTGCAATCGGAAACATCATTAACGATATTGCAATTTTTGTTGGTTGGATTAAAAACGGAGTTTTCGAAACAGACCGCTTGGATTTGCAAATGAATGGCAACTTCATTGAAAACTTTGTGATGGGCATTGCCCAAACAATCCACAATATAGGCGTTTTTGTTGGTTGGATTACAAGTGGCGTTGATGAAGCTGACCGATTGGCAATTGCAGCGAACGGGAATTTTGCAGAAAAATTCATCCTTCTGATTGCTGACGTTATAAACGGAATCAAAGAAGCCGTGAAGTGGTTCGGGAAGTTAATTGAGAAAATCTCCAAGTTCAATCCTGTTAGCGTTGGTAAAAACATCATAGATGGCATCGCAAAAGGCATCGTTGGCAAAAAGAGCGTTGCGGATGATGCTGTCAAGGTTGTAACAGACGGAATCCAAGAAGAAGCACAGACTGAACTTGGCATCCACTCCCCTTCCAAAGTTTTCAAGGGCTACGGTGGTTACATCGTAGAAGGTCTCGCCAACGGCATCTCCGCTGCCAAAGACCTTGCAGTGAACGCTATCCAGTCCGTGTCTGACGCGGTAAAGACCATCGGTTCTCAGCTGGCAGACGACAACTACGGTTTGCGCGGTGGTTCTATCAATCTTTCCATTGACGCGAGCGGTAAATCCATGATGGAAACCGCAAATGCGTTGAAACGTTCTGTGCGCACAACCAATGATAGCTTTGGCGGTTGGTTCAAGAAGATGAAAACCGACTTGAACGATTTCACAGAGGGCATCAACGCTGTTACTAAGGCGGGCAAGGATATCTCCAATGGCTTCAAATCTTCTATTGATGCTCTTACCGCTGCATCGAAGTCCATCCTGAACACGCACGATGGTTTTGTGAGCGCGGTCTCCGACATCCGGTCTTTTGTGAAGAAGAGCGTTGCGGAGATTGAAAACGAGTACCAGTACAATGGTTTCTTCGGCGCTGCCGGTCTTGCCATCAAAAAGGCGTTTGAGGGCGTGTACCTTGTGTTCGACAAGGTTTCTACCGCCATTAAGAACATATCCGACACCATTGACAGCGTGAAGAACGTTATTACCACCTTTAATAACCTGAAAGTCAAAGTTGGCGAGGTCATCGACCAAGTTCCGCTTTTGAAACAGGCATACGGTAGTCTGAAATCGTTCTTTAGTGACCTGTTTGACAAAGACAAAGGAATCGGAAAGTTCCTCTCTGACAGTTGGGATTCCATCTTGAAAGGCACAAAGCGGTTTTTGAATCAGCTTGGAATTGACTTTTCTAACGCTTGGGAATCTCTTGGCATCAAAGATGGCGTGAAAAAGCTTACAAAGTTTATTTTTGACGCTTTCGACACAAACTGGGGAGACATCCTTAAATCCGGCATCAATTTCCTGAAACAACTTGGCTCCAACTTAGGCATTGGCTCTGGAAATGGTTCTGGTGGAGGTTCCGGTGGGACATCTGGCGGTGGCTCTAGTTCGGGCGGCGGCGCAAACTGGGGTGGCGCGTTACTCAATGGCGGCATGGCTGTTTTCAAGGCTTTTAGTGGAGATTGGGTTGGCGCAATCATTAGTGCTCTTGGCGCAGTTGGAAATATTCTGCCTTCTTTTACCGGCAATGGAAGCTCTAGTGGAAACTCTACCGGAGGTTCTGGCTCTACCGGAGGATTTTTTAGCACTATTATTGACGCCGGAAAAAAAGTGATTGGCAATATTGGCGAATGGATTGGCGGCGCCGTAGGAAATGTTGTTGATTTCTTCAAAAACATTTTCGGTTTTGCAAGCGGTGGTTTCCCCGATGCCGGTCAGCTGTTCATCGCCCGCGAAGCCGGTGCAGAGATGGTCGGCTCTCTGGGCGGTCACACGGCAGTTGCCAACAATGACCAAATTGTTGAGGGCATCCGCGAAGGTGTTGAAGCCGCAATGGAACGTCAGAACCAGCTTCTACGCCGTCAAAACGAGCTGTTGCAGGCTCTGCTTGAGAAGGAAGGAAGCGCGGAGGTTAACGTGTCCAGCTTCTATCAGGCGGTCAATAGAACGAACCAGCGCAACGGCAAAACAATTATCCCGGTAGGAACTTAAAGGAGGGGCATTTATGGAACTTGACCAGTACAATCCGATTCGGAGCGTGGATGGGCAGTATCTTAAATGCCCCTCTTCTTATCAGTGGCGGTTACAGGACATTTCAGCATCCGATGCCGGGCGCACCGAAGATAACAAGATGGACAAGAAACGTCTTGGGCAGTGCGTCAAGCTGGAGCTGGAATGGAAGTACACCACGATAAAAGAAGCCGCTGCTATCCTGAAAGCATTCAACCCGGAGTACATCAACGTCACCTATCTTGACGCGATGGCTGGCGAGTGGAAAACCAGCGAGTTCTACGTTGGCGACCGTGCCGTGCCGATGTACAATTCGCGGATGAACCGCTGGGAAGGGATATCCTTTAACATCATCGAAAGGACTGCACACTGATGGTTAATGTATCGCAAGATATCATAAAATCCTTCAACGAGGGCAATCAACAGACTGCTCTTATTGAGGTTACCACTGGCAGCAAGACGTTCACCATCACCGAAGCGGACATCATTCAGGGCGGGTTGAAGATTGACCGGTACTGCGTGACCAACAGTAAAATCGAGGTTGGCTCTGCGGTTGCGTCTGAACTGTCCTTAAAACTGCGAAACTACGATGGCAAGTTCAACGATGTTTCCTTTGAGGGCGCTGTCCTGAACGTTAAAATCGGCATTAAGCTGTCCAGCGTGCTTGAGGGCGCAACGCTCGGCAAGGGCATTCTTGGGCGCATGATTCTTGGCTCTGCGTCCTCTGACCAAGACGTTGCGTATGTTCCCTGCGGTCTGTTCATCGTGGACACCCCGCCCCGCAAGCTGAGCACAATAAGCATCTCTGCACTGGATTACATGGTCTTGTTTGACCGTGAGGTGAATGCTTCTGCACTCTCCTTCCCTATCCATGTTGACGCGCTTATTCAGAAAATCTGCTCCATCTGCAATGTCACGCTTGCAACGGACGTTTCGGTGCTGCCAAACCACTATTTTAGCATCGGCGGGCTGCCGGATACTAACCAGAAGCTGACCTACCGACAGCTCTTGCAATGGTGTGCACAGCTTACCGGCACTTGCGCGTTCATGGATGGCAGCGGAAGGCTTGTGCTGAAATGGTACGAGCAGACCGGCGTGATTATCACCGCAAGTGAGCGTTATTCCAGTGATATGTTGGAGAACGACATCACCATTACTGGCTTCACCTGTGACGATGGCAAGGGCAACACCTACCTGTCCGGCACAGCAGATTACACGCTTGACCTGGGCGATTGCGGTTTCCTGACCAACGCCTACGAGGGCGTTTTGAAGGAGTTACAAGCTGCACGCGGCGGGTTTGCCTACCGTCCATACAGCGCCACCATTAAGTCTGCACCATATTTGTTCCCGCTGGACATGATACGCTACAAGGACAAAGATGGCGTTGTGCATGATACCATTGTCACCAACGTTACGCTTGCTTTGAACTGCAACACAGCGATTTCCGGCGCTGGCGAAACGGTCACAAGTTCTTCCTACGCGCAGTCCACAAGCGGCGTTACAAGCCAACAGGCGGCGACTGACAGAGCGAACCTTGAGAAGATAAATCAGACTGCCACGCAGACCAACCAAAACAAACAGGACTTGACGCAGTTCAGGACTGAGTATTCTTCTGACCTTGAAAAGACGAACGCTGCTATTGAAGCCCGCGTGACGAAGGAAACGTATCAGACGGGCATGGCTGGCGTTTCCACGCGCATTGGTGCTGCTGAGACCAAAATCAATCAGAACGCAGAAGCTATCACTCTTCGTGCTACAAAGGAAGAAGTTTCGACTGCAAAATCGGATGCAATCAACAGTGCCGCTAAGGACGCCACAAGTAAAGCGAATACTGCTGAAAGCAACGCAAAGTCGTATTCAGATGCACAACTGAAAGTCACCAACGAAAAAATCGAGACGAAGGTCTCCAAGGGTGACATTGCTTCCACGATAAACCAGACTGCACAGTCTGTGCAAATCGAAGCATCCAAAATCAACCTGAAAGGCGCGGTCACGACTGAGGACATTTCCGCAGAAGGTCTGAACGCAAAGGCCATTCAAGCCGGAACGATTACCGCAACGGAAATCAAAGCAGATACGATTACTGCTGGAAACATTGCTTCTGGACAAATCATTAGATTGCTTTGGCAGAATGCAAGTGCTGGAACTGAAAGCTATAACGGCGTTCCATTGCAATTTCAGATGAGCACTTTCCCGGCACAAACAATAGATTTGGAGTTTTCAAATCTGTCTCAGATTCAAATCATCTTTAAAGGCAACAGATTCCAAAGCGGAAGAGATGACAATAAAAACTGCTTTTCTTTTTCTTCGGTACTGGTTCCATTGTTTGCCAATGATAATGAAACTGCTTCAAGTAATGCGATTTTTTATACAGCTTCCGTTCCATTGCCATCCGCTAGGTACAGAGCAGACGAAAGTTTTTACGTTTCCGGCTATACGTTTTCTTTCCGGTCTTTTCAGGCTCAATATGGCAAGAATGCGTCAGGTGGAGGGTATCTGAGCATTTATTTTTGGGACGGTGTTGTGCAAGATCAAGATGGTTCCGTATCTTATGGAAAAAACTACAACGACTGGTGCATCCCATACAGAATATATGGCATGAAGTGAGGGTTTATGTATTACTTGAACTTAGACAAAGAAACAAACCGCGTTCTCAGTGCTTCGCTTCTCTTTAACGGCACGTCCATGCCGGGAAGCACAGCGGTTGAAGCACTACCCGATGGCAATCTTTACGATTATCTGTACGTCAACGGAGAGTTCGTCTACTCTCCGATTGAAAAACAAGAAGAGGAGGTAACCTATCAATGAGCTATCAAAAGCAGAACTTTGCAAACGGCGAAGTGCTTACTGCTGCGCAGCTGAACCACATCGAGGACGGCATTGTAGATGCCGAATCTGCTGTCAACGCAACGAAAGACGTTGTCGATAAAATCATCGACCCCACCCTCTCCGTCTCCGGTAAGGCTGCGGATGCGAAAGCAGTTGGAACAATTTTTGACGATGTGAAAACCGAAAAAGCCGAAATCGACGACTCCACCGTGGGGCTCGATGCATGGAGCAGCAAGCACATCGTGGACATGCTCTGCCCGCCGCTGGAGGAGACCGGGAACCCGGTGCAGTGCTACCCTGTGACAGGCTACCCGCTGGGCTGTAAGGCGAGCTGGGAGCCGACGCAGGAAGGTACAGGCGACCCAAGCCAGGAAAATATCCGGCCCATCAGCGGACGGGACAGCGTGACAGTGGAGCGGTGCGGGGAGAACCTGCTTGAATTTTTAGAAACGAATGACCAAAGTTCCAATATTTCTATTGTCGTTGACCAGCAAAAAGTTGTCACACTAAATGGCACGCTTACTACAAAAGGAAATATCACAATCGCAAAATGCAGGCTCCATTGGCGTTCAGGGAAAGAGTACACCATGCGAGCCAAAAAGATAAGTGGTGCAGTTAATCTTGGAGTTGGAGATGGTATTACTTATGCGTTTTCGCTCTTTTCTGAAGACCAAACATCTTTTTTCAGAGGGCCAACCAACTTGACAAGTTTTGACGAGTATACGGCTACTCAAACATCTCTTGAAGAAATTGAGTTGGTTCTAATGCTTCAGTGCTGGCGAGGAAACACGGTATTCAACAACTACAAATTCCAGATTGAAGTTGTTCCCGGCTCCACCGCCCCTGCTTCCTACTCCCCCTACACCGGCCAAACCTCCACCCTCACTCTGCCCCGCACCATCTACGGCGGCACGGTGGATGCAGTGACGGGAGAGGGGCAGGAGACGTGGAAGCTGCTGACGCTGGATGGGACTGAGTTGTGGATTATGGGCGGTCCCGTTGAAGGCAATATTAGCTTTTTTGTTCCAAACGCTGTAACGGATACGCCGATTGCGAAAATTCAAACCGAAATATGTACTCATTACAAAATCTTTAACTACAATGATGGAACCGAATCTGCTTTTTTGAGTTCTGAGCCGTATGCGTACATAAATACGAGAAGTTTTAATTCTGTGGAAGAATTGAAATCTTACCTTTCCGCCCAGTACGCTGCCGGAACCCCCGTACAAATCGCTTACAAGCTGGCAACGCCCATTCCTATTACCTCGACAGGTGCACAGCCGCTACCCGCCCTCCCCGGCGTGAACACCCTGATGACCGACGCGGACAGCGTGACGGTGACCGGCAGAGCAGACCCCATCAAGCGCATCACTGACCTTGAGGATGCAGTAGCGTCCATGACAACGACTTAAAGGAGGACTGACTATGGCTATCAAAAGCAAATCTCGCCATGACCTGACCCTGCGCTCCATCAAGCGGGAGATTGCTGCTGGACGCGACGTGGCATACTGGCTGGACAAGGCGTATACCCATCTGGACAACGGTCTGCTGACGGAGGACGACATCGCAGAGGTGGAGACTCTGGCACAGGCGTACTATGATGCGTTGGATGCAGAGGATGACGGGGAGGTGGTCGGTGATGTCTAAGACCATCATGGACGTATCCCGCTGGCAGGGCAGCATCGACTGGGACAAGGTCAAGGCAAGCGGCCTTGTCTCCGGCGTAATGCTGCGGGCGCTGGGCAACAGCGCAGAAGACAAGCCCAGCAAGCCGTACATTGACCCGCAGTTTGCACGCAACTACGCAGAGTGCCAGCGGCTTGGTATCCCCTGCGGCGTGTACTACTACTGCAAGGCGGTCAACACGGCAGAAGCAGACGCAGAGCTTGCCCTGCTGCGCAAGGTGCTGACCGGCAAGACAGTGCAGCTGCCCGTTGCGGTTGACATTGAGGACAACTATGTGCAAGCGCCGCTCGACAAGCAGACCCTGACAGACATTGCAGCCCACGCGCTGGGCACGGTGGAGCGCTGGGGCTTTTACGCCATACTGTACACCGGGCTGAATTTTGCCCGCGATAACCTGTACATGACCGGCGCTGCGCTGAAGCCTTATGACGTGTGGCTTGCGGCCTACCGCAGCAAGAAGCCTGAACCGGGCTGGCCGTTCGGTTTGTGGCAGTACACCAGCAAGGGCAAGATTCCCGGCGTTGTGGACGCGATACCGGGCAAGATTTCTGGCGTGGACTTGTCTGTGCCCTACAAGGACTATGCCAAAATTATCGCAAAGAAGGGTTTGACCCGTCTTCGGGAGGGCAAATGACCGAAAAAGAAGCTTTGCTGTGGGTGCTGGGCATCTTGGGCAGCCTGTGCGCCGCTGCGATCACCATCGACAAGGTGCTGGAAATCATCCATAAGTACATCAAAAAGGCACAGGAGCCGGACAACGCGCAGAACAAGCGGCTGGATGAGCTGGACAAGCGCGTCGGCACCTTGGAACAGGGTCAGCTCCAGCATACACAAGCCCTTGCAAGAGACCTCCGGCGATTTGACGGCATTGACGAAGAAATGCGACTTGTCCTCGTTGGCGTGCAGAACCTTTTGGATGCGCAACTATCCGGCAACAATCGGGAAAGTATGCAAAAAAGCAAGACCGACATTAACAATTACCTGCTGAAAGGAGTAACCAATCATGGAAGCAATCCTTAACACCATTCTCACCCCGCTGCCCGCGTGGCTGGCGCTGGTGCTCATCGTTGTGGGCGCTGTGTCGCTTGTGCTGGGGCTTATCCGTCTGGGCTACGGCGCTGCGGTCAAGACGCTGGTGCTCAATCTGATCGACCAAGCAGAGCGGGAGATTCAGGGCACCAAGCGCGGCGCAGAACGCAAGGCGTGGTGCGTCAAGATGCTGCGCCACTATCTGGATAACAGCCGGTGGGGCAAATTGGTCTCGTGGGCTATCACCGAAGAGACCATGAGCAAGGTCATCCAGTTTTTCTTTGACCGCGCACGGGCGGCACTACAAAAGCAGTAAGGAGGGACAAAATGTATTATCTCAAAAATACGGAAATGGACGAACCTCGCTCCATTTATAAAGCCAAAGGCATGGGGCGCTTTTATCGCGGTACTTTTACCGGGCTTGATGGAAAGTATCAGGGCATGAAGGTATATACCTGCAAGTCTCTCAGGT
>ERZ1026856.815-NODE-815-length-17469-cov-5.233031_pt1 | contig 17469 bp, 10 predicted proteins | sample MGYA00380158_ERZ1026856 | MGnify/ENA primary metagenome ERZ1026856 (study PRJEB33269, sample SAMEA4719794) | human gut metagenome | biome: human-associated habitat; feature: organic feature; material: feces | place: Cameroon | collected 2013-10 ...
CGGCCAGTTCGCCACCGGCGAGACCTTCCAGCAGGGCCTGACCGACTCCGACGGCGTCATGCGCCAGCCCGCGGCTCCCACCCGCGAGGGCTACACCTTCGACGGCTGGTACTGGCACGCTGACTACTCCGGCTACACCGATGAGCAGAAGGCAGCCGACAAGGTCGACTTCTCCCAGCCCGTGCAGTCCGACGTGAACATCTACGCCCAGTGGACCAAGAACGCCGAGCAGAACGAGATCGACGTCCTCTACGCGGCTAACGGCGGCCAGTTCGCCACCGGCGAGACCTTCCAGCAGGGCCTGACCGACTCCGACGGCATGATGCGCCAGCCCGCAGAGCCCACCCGCGAGGGCTACACCTTCGCCGGCTGGTACTGGGTCTCCGACCTCTCCGGCCTCACCGACGAGCAGAAGGACCTGAACAAGGTCGACTTCTCCCAGTCCGTTGCCGGCAAGGATCACGTGACCGTGTTCGCCCAGTGGGCCAAGAACCAGGAGCAGAACGACCATACCGTGATGTACGTCGCTAACGGCGGCCAGTTCGCCACCGGCGAGACCTTCCAGCAGGGCATCGCCGACTCCGACGGCGTCATGCGCCAGCCCGCGGCTCCCACCCGCGAGGGCTACACCTTCGACGGCTGGTACTGGCACGCTGACTACTCCGGCTACACCGATGAGCAGAAGGCAGCCGACAAGGTCGACTTCTCCCAGCCCGTGCAGTCCGACGTGAACATCTACGCCCAGTGGACCAAGAACGCTGATGCTCAGGCTGAACAGATCACCGTCAAGTTCGTCGACAACTTCAACCAGACCGAATCTTCCACCGAGGTCAAGAAGGGCGAAGCTGTTGCCAAGCCTGCCGATCCCACCTATGATGGCTGGACCTTCGAGGGTTGGTCTTCCACCCTCAAGGATGACGAGGGCAATTGGGAGTACACTCCCGTTGACTTCAGCAAGGCAGTCGAGGATGAAGACCAGGACGGTGTGGTAGCCTATTACGCCTTCTACTCCGAGAACCAGGCTGCTGCGGATGACGCCGCTAATGGCGAAGAAGCTGCGGAGCAGGAAGCTGCCGGTGATGACTCCGAGGCAGCGGATGAATCGAGCATTGCTCCTCAGACCGGTGACGCTACCAACGTTGCTGCGGTCGCTGGCATTGGCGGCATCGCGGGCCTTCTTGCTGCAGCCGCAGCACTGCTTCGTCGCCGTCGCAACAACTAATTAATGCATATGCTGTCCGTTTGGGGCAGAAGTACTAGCAGGCGAATGGACTGGGTTATTCCCGGTCCATTCGTTTTTTAGTGGGAGAATGAGACAAACCTGTTTCTTGAGTTTGCGTTTGACCGCATCGCGCGTGAAGGGAGTAGCTATGGCGTTTGTTCTTGGGCTGGCTCAGTGCTGCCATCCTGATGGAAGCGGTACGGAAGCTGTTTTGGAAATGGCCGAACAGTGGTGCGCTGAAGCATCTCTTTGCGGGGTGGACATCTTGGTGTTTCCTGAGTCGCTCATGACCCGCTATGAGCTGAACAAGCAGTCGTTTGCTTCCGAAGCCGAGCCGATAGACGGGCCGTTCTGCTGTGGCATGGATGCCCTTGCGGCGCGTTATGGTCTTTGGCTTGTGTACACCGTGAACGAGCGAAACGATGAAGGGAACCCCTTCAATACAGCAGTCGTAACAGGCAGCGACGGTGTAAAGCGCGGGGCGTATCGAAAGGTGCACCTGTTCGACACTGATTTCACCAAGGAGTCCGATCGAATGGCAGCGGGCTCTGCGCTGTTCGAGCCCATTGATACTCCCTTCGGCCGCATCGGTCTTTCCATCTGCTACGACTTGCGTTTTCCAGAGGTGGCGCGCTTTGCGGCAACGCGTGGATGCCGGTTGCTGGTTAATCCGGCCGCCTGGGTGGATGGCCGCTTGAAGGCGGAGCAATGGCGCACCCTTCTTTCGGCGCGAGCCATTGAAAATGAGATCTTCGTTGCGGGCTTAAGTCGCGTTGATAAGGGCTACATCGGGCAAAGCGCCGTGTTCGGGCCTGACGGTGTGATGCTATCTGGCGGTGGCGTTCGCGAAGAATTGGTTACTGCCCGTATAGACCTTTCGGTAATTGACGATGTTCGTGCAGCCATGCCCGTCCTCGACCATCGCAGACCAGAACTCTATTAGTGGGAATATAGGGACAGGTACCATTTTCCCACTAAACAGGGTTGGGGGGGGGTCGCCTGGCAGCTCCGTGCGATTAGTTCGGGCGGCGCCTCAAGGCCAAAAGCGGGGAAACGAAATCAGTTCCCTTGCTCCCGCTTTGCCGTTTCAACAAATTGGGCCGATCGTTTGGTTTTTTGCCGCGTAGTATGGAATCGGCGTGTATGGGGCTTTCTTCGCGGATTCATACTCAAGATCCGTCGTGATGGGGCATAAAATCACACTGTTCATTGAATAAAACATACGGGAGCCAGCAGGCTTCCTTTGGCACTCGCCCGAAACCTACTTCAATTGCACTATTAAGGGAGTTGCTGTGCTTAGCCGCTTTAGCGTGAAGAAACCGTACATCGTTACGGTTGCGGTGATCATCATCCTGATTCTGGGTGGTGTTTCGCTCACCAAAATGAAGACCGACTTGCTGCCCGATATGGATTTGCCGTATCTGGCGGTTATCACCACCGACCCTGGTGCCAGTGCCGAAAAGGTGGAATCCGAAGTTACCGATGTATTGGAGGGCTCGCTTTCGAAAGTAAGCGGGGTTTCTTCGGTTCAGAGCCAAAGCGCCGACAACTACTCCATGATATTCCTCGAGTTCGAGGACGGAAGCGACATGGATTCCGCCATGGTAAAGGCCTCGTCTGCGGTAAACGAGGTTTCTTCCCAGTTGCCTGAAACTGCCGGCAGTCCTAACTACATGGAAATCAGCATGGATATGATGGCAACCTTGTATGTTGCCGCATCCTACGACGACCATGATATTTTCGACACCACTTCACTGGTGAAAGACAAAGCAGTTCCCGAACTGGAGCGCATTGACGGTGTTGCCGACGTTTCCACGGTCGGCGCGGCGGAAAAATCGGTAGAGGTGCGCCTTTCCGACACCAAGATTGAAGACATCAACAATAAGCTGCTGGCAAGCGTCAATTCCCAGCTCTACGATGCCAAGAAAGGCATCGATGAAGGTGAGGCAAAGCTTGCCGAAGCGGAGAGCCAGCTAAGCAGCCAGAAAAATGCGCTCGAGCAGAAACAGCAGGAAACCAGCGATCAGCTTGGTCAGGCAAGCTCTGGCTTAACGCTGGCGATTTCTGGGAAAACCAGCGAGATCACTTCGCTGCAGGCGGAAATCGGCGCCCTGAAGGCCGTCGACCCCAACGGCACAAACCCTCAGGTTCAGGCGCAAATCGGGCAACTTGCGCAGAAGGCGCAAGCGGCAGCGGGAGAACTCGAAGCCTATCAAAAGCAGCTTGCCGAAGTTCAGTCGGGTTCCATTACCGCTGCAACGCAGTTCGGTAGTGCCGGTGCCCAGCTTGCCAGCGCCCAGCAGACCATCGACTCCAACAAGCAGCAGCTGGCGGATGCCCGCTCTCAGTACGAAAGCTCGCGTGAAGAGGCTCTTTCCGAGGCGAATGTCGATGCTTTGGTGGACAAAGAAACACTCGCGGGAATTATCAAGGCCCAAGATTTTTCGATGCCGGCCGGCTACCTTGATAGCGGCTCAGACGATCAGTGGCTGCTGCGTGTAGGCGACAACATCTCTTCCATTTCCGACCTGCGCTCGCTTTTGCTCGCCGACATCGATGGCGTAGGCGAAATCCGCCTTGCTGATGTCGCCGACATCACCGAAGTGGACAATGTCGGAGACCAATACATGCGCATCAACGCTGAAGATGGCGTATTGCTTTCGGTGTTCAAGAATTCCACTGCTTCTACGAGCGAAGTCTCTGCAGATACCCGAGCAGCGCTTGCCAAGATTGAGCAGGCCAACCCCGGCCTGCATCTAACCGTGGTGAGCGACCAGGGGTCTTTCATTGCGTTGTACATCAACTCTATTCTGCATTCGCTGCTTTTGGGCGCGCTTTTGGCTGTGGTGGTGCTTATCGTCTTCCTGCGCGATTGGCGCCCCACGCTCATTATGGCTTTCAGCATTCCCTTCTCGGTGCTCTGCGCCTTGGTGGTGATGTACTTCTCGGGTATTTCGCTGAACATCATGTCGCTCGGCGGTATTTCCATCGCTATCGGCATGTTGGTAGACAACTCGATTGTTGTGCTCGAGAACATCTACCGCCTGCGCAGTCGCGGCATTCCGCCCGCTCGCGCGGCCGTTCAGGGCGCGAAGCAGATTTCGGGCGCGGTAATTGCTTCCACGCTCACCACCATTTGCGTGTTCTTGCCCATCGTGTTCACCACGGGCATGGTGAACCAGCTGATGCTGCCCTTTGCGCTGACCATTGCCTATGTGCTTACCGCGTCGCTGCTTATCGCATTGACTATGGTTCCCGCCGCATCTTCGTTCCTGTTCAAGAACTATGTTCCGCGCCGCAACAATTGGTTTGAGACGCTGCAGACGAAATATGCCCGTTCGCTGGCATTCTTCTTGCGTCATAAGGCGTTGCCCCTTGTGGTTTCGGTGGTCCTTTTGGTTGTTGCGGTGATCGGCGTGGTGAACATGGGCATCACCATGATCCCCACCATGACCTCGAAAACGGCAACGGTGACGGTGACCATGCCTGAAGATACCGACAAGGAGACAGCGTACGCTACGGCGGATAAGGTTATGGACGAAGCCATGGGCATCGACGGAGTGGAGTTCGTCGGCGCTATGGACGGAACGTCTTCGACTTCGATGGTTGCTAGCGACATTTCCAGCAGTAGCAGCAGCGACAAGTTCCATCAGGTGTTCACGTTCTACGTACAGACCAGCAGTTCGGTGACCACCGAAAATCAGGTGCTTTCGATTTTGGATCAGTTGCAGCAACGTACCTCTGGTCTGAACTGCGAAGTGATCACCGACGCTTCTTCTTCCGAGGCGATGGGCTCTATGACCGGTAGTGGACTTTCGCTGAGGATCCAAGGTCCCGATCAGGATGAGCTGGTGCGTATCAGCGAAGACGTTATGGGGATTGTTGGCCAGGTGGAGGGTTATACCGAAATTGAAAATGGCATGGAAGATGCTGCGACTGAGCTTCACCTGGTTGTCGACCGCGACAAGCTTACCAAGGACGGCTATACGGTTGCTCAGTTGTATAGCGATCTGGCGAAAAAGCTTTCCGAAAGCGCCGATGCGCCTTCCATGACACTCGATGGCAGCAAGATGAACGTGTCTGTGGTGGATAAGACAAACCCAGTTACGGCAGACAATCTTCTTGATACCGAGATCGAGATAACCAATCAGCAGACGGGCGATGCCACCACGCATAAGCTTCGCGAGTTCGCTACGGTTGAGCAGGGAGTTGCCTCTCCTACGGTGATTCACGTGAACTCAACCCGCGCTATCACGGTGACGGCCGATGTCGAAGATGGCTACAACAATGCTTTGCTTGCGCGCGATCTGCAGACCAAGCTCAAGGATTATCAGCTGCCCGAAGGCTACACCATCCAAACCAGTGGTGAGCTGGAAAACATCAACACGATGCTTTCCCAGATGATGTTGCTGCTGATTTTGGGCTTTGTGCTGATCTACCTTGTTATGGTGGCGCAGTTCCAGAGCCTGCTTTCTCCCTTCATTGTGATCTTGACTGTTCCCCTTGCCTTTACCGGCGGTTTGTTCGGCTTGGTGGCGGCTGGCGAACAGCTGAGCATGCTTTCGCTGCTGGGTTTCGCGGTGCTTATGGGTACGGTGGTGAATAACGGCATCGTGTTCGTTGACTACGTGAACCAGTTGCGCCGCGGTGGCTTGTCGAAGCACGATGCTCTGGTGGCGGCGGGACGTACCCGTATGCGCCCCATCATGATGACGGCCATTACCACCATCTTCGCTATGTTGCCGATGGTGTTCAGTGATGCCGTTGGGTCGTCGATGCAACGCGGCATGGCGGTTGTGGTTGTAGGCGGCTTGCTGTACGCAACGTTCATGACGCTGTATGTGGTGCCGGTTATGTACGACATCCTGTATCGCCGCGTTCCTCGCGAGGTTGACCTGGGCGATGAATCTATCGACGACGATCCGGGCGATGCCCAAGCGTATTTGGAGGCGCTGCAGAATGCCCAAGCGCTGGCTGAAGCCAGGCAGGCGGTGGCTAGTGCGGGTTCGGGAACGAACAGCGGAATGGTTGCGAACCCCGAGGCACCCTCAGCCAGGGCTTCTGGGCGTATCGATACGGCAGCTGGCCCGATGGGCAAACACGGCCGCAAGCGCGGCAAAGGTCGCTTTGGCCGCAAATAATAGCGAATCGGGGGCTGCAGCTTTTTGCGGCCCCCTTGCTTTTTTGGGACGGGTGCGCAACGGTGGGGCGGCTGTGCGGGCCGTGCAGCGGTGGCGCGGCGTGCGGCTATGCAGCGGCGGGGTGGCTGTGCGCTCGTTTGGACCTTCGGTCGTTTTCGGCTCCTCCGTCTTTCTGAAAGGGAATTCTCTCGATGGGCGCGGTTTCTGCGGCGGCAACCATTCACAACCCCCTCATCATTTGGGGTTTCTTTGGGGAAGAAGGAATGAACGTGTTACAGCATTGTGACGTTTTTGCTTGGGTATCCTGCTAGAATAAAGAAAGATAATAAGCGAGGCGCAGGGGCGCTTCGATACTGGGGCCTTTGCCGGATGGCGGAGGAGAAAGAGGGGCGAGAGCTATGAAGCAGTACAGGCGCGTATTTGCAGCACTCGATGGCGGCAGCACTCAGCAGGAAGTAGCCGAGCGCGCAATTCAGATTGCGAAGCTCAACCATGCAGAATTGATGTTCGGCCATGTAGTAGATTCAGTTCCCGATTCTTTGACGGGCACCGACTACAAAGAGCTTGCTGAAACGGTTCGCAACCGTTTGGTCGATTCCTTGGGCGATACGCTGAAGGCAGCCGAGGAAGATCCGGACATTCCTTCTGTAGAGGTTGTTGTTAAGGTTGGTCGCATTCAGGAAACCATCCACAACCTGATGATCAAGCCGTTCGAGCCCGAGCTGGTTATCTGCGGTGAGCGCGGTCTTTCGAACATCACCTACGTATTCGTCGGCAGCGTTTCCACCTATCTGATCAGGAACCTTCGCTGCGATGTTCTTGTTGTAAAGCAGGATTAGGTAGTTGCGCTGATCGTAGATCAGCGCAACATGCTCCTGAGACGCGACGATGCTGCGCGGGATTCTGGCGGCACAAGGAAACCTCAAGGCCCGCAGGGCGGCGCGAAGGCCTGCCCTGCGGGCCTTTCGCTTCCCTCGCACTCGCCAGAATCCCGCTCGTTGATTTGCTGGCGCATACCTGGATTTTCGTTAACGCCCTTGAGGGCGTTTTTTCGTAGGGACAGGTGGGAATATAGGGACAGGTCCCGTTTTCCCACTTTCGTATTCGGGTAATTGCCTGCAGTAAATGAAAAAACCGCTGGGCAATCCTTGCGCCCTGTTTAGTGGGAAAACGGGACCTGTCCCTATATTCCCATGGGCTCTGCTCGCTCTCGAATGCAATCGTTGGGGGACTTGGTCTAAAATAAAGAGCAGTGCGCCCACGCGGTGCATTCTAAACATACTAGAGTGGCCAGCAGCCTGCTGGCTGAAACGTTACGCACAGAAAGGCATGGCATGCAGCGCAACCATTACGATTTCCTTATCGTTGGCGCTGGCATCACGAGCGCCGTTTTTGCTCATGAAGCCGCCAAGATCGGCAAGACCTGCTTGGTCATCGACCGCCGCGATCACATTGCAGGCAACATCTATACGGAAGAAATTGATGGCATCAACGTGCATAAGTACGGTGCCCATATTTTCCATACGTCGCTTCGTCCCGTTTGGGATTACGTAAATCAGTTCGCCGAGTTTAACAACTATGTGAACTGCCCCGTTGCCCGCTACAAGGACGAGCTGTACAACCTGCCGTTCAACATGAATACCTTCTCGAAGATGTGGGGAATCAAGACTCCCGCCGAAGCGAAGGAAATCATTGAGCGTCAGAAGCAGGAAGCAGCCGAGCAGATCGGCGAAGGCGAGCCCTCCAACCTCGAGGAGCAGGCGCTTTCGCTTATCGGCAAGGACGTATTTGAAAAGCTGATCAAGGGCTACACCGAAAAGCAGTGGGGCAAGAGCTGCACCGAGCTGCCCGCTTCCATCATCAAGCGCCTGCCTGTTCGCTTCATTTACGACAACAACTACTTCAACGACCGTTGGCAGGGTATTCCCATGGGCGGCTACACCGCAATGGTTGAGCGCATGTTCGGCGATACGGAAATTCTGCTGAATACCGAATATCGCGAGTTCGTTGCTGAAAATGAAGGCATTGCTGACCGCGTTATTTACTGCGGCACCATCGACGCTTATTTCGATTATCAGCTTGGCGCGCTGGAGTATCGTTCTTTGCGCTTTGAGTCCGAGCGCATCGAATGCGAGAATTGGCAGGGCAACGCGGTGGTTAACTACACCGAGCGCGAAGTGCCCTTCACGCGCATTATCGAGCACAAGCACTTCGAGTACGGCACGCAGCCAACCACCATCATTACGCGCGAGTATCCCGCAAACTGGGAGCGCGGCGACGAGCCGTACTATCCTCTGAATGACGAGCGCAACAGCGCTCTGTACGAGCAGTACGTTGAGCTTGCCAAGCAGGAAGGCAACGTGGTGTTCGCTGGTCGTTTGGGCGGATATAAGTACTACGACATGGACAAGGCCATCGACGCGGCATTTGATTTGGTAAATGCTGAACTTGGCGTTGATCTGAGAAAATAGGGCTGATCTCCATTTTCTTGCATTGATATGTTGCGAGCCTGGTATGGTTGCCGGAAAGGGCAGCTGGCCAGGCTCGCTGTGATTTGCGCCTAGACGGCCGTCGAAGGATGCGACGGGCGGCGCGTTTGTTGGCCGGCGAAGCGCACCTTGGCTACCCGCTGGGGTTTTAGTTGCCCCCCGAGGCTGGTCCAGGCGAATCGCCGCGATGGTCCCATGCCCCTTCAAGGTTGGCCTATCTTTTGGCAGCACCCTTTCTTGGCGTAGGGAGATGCCGCTTGAAGAGAGCGTCGGTGCTGCTGCGCTGGGCGCTGGGGATGTCGCCTGGCGAGAACGTTGGCGTCCCTGCGCCGCTGCGCTGGGGCGCGCTGTTCGGTTGAAAGGAAAGCGTATGAGACTGATAGGGATACTTGCCGCCGCTGCTTTGGCGTGCACGTTGGCGGGTTGCGCAGCTCCGCAACAGCAGCCCGACCACTCTCAGCTCAAGGTGAATGATGCGGGCGTTTCTTCTGCGGAGGAAGCCAAGCCGACAGCAAGCGAGTTGCGCGCGAAGCTGGATATAACGGAAGACTATCGCTCTGACTTCAACCACGGCGAAAAGGGGGCCAGCTATCAGAAGTACATCGTGCTGCACGACACCGAAGTGGACAGCAGCGCGGCTTCTATCGTTAATTCATGGGAGAGCAGCGGCAACAAAGTTGCTTCGCAGTTCATCGTGAATAAAGACGGATCTATCGTGCAGTGTGTGCCGATGGATGCCATTGCCCATCACGCCGGCTATGGCGACGCGGGTCATAACAGCGAATACGGTGTGCCGGAAGATGGGCGCGACGACAAAAAGGGAACCACCAAAGCTCCCTCGAAGAGCATTACCGATTACGGCATGAATTCGTATTCTATTGGCATCGAAATAGTGCATGTGGGCGGTCAGGGTGCCTATCCCGAAGCGCAGCTTGAAGCGATTGATGGGCTTATTGCCTACATCGATGCGTATTACGGCAACGAAAGCACCATCATCGACCATAAAATGTGGCGTTCTGGCAACTCCGACACCTCGGCCGAATTCGCAACCTATCTGGGCAATTACCGCGATCACCGCACGCATAACTAACTGGGAAAATGGGCACAGGTACCATTTTCCCACTTCAGAAGAAGATCCTCGCCCCCCCAACCGATTGCGCAAGCGAGGTCCTTCCTTTGCGCGCTATGGCAAACTGGGAAAATGGTACCTGTCCCCATTTTCCCACCTGTGCCCATTTTCCGTGCGCCGTTTCTTTCAACGTAAAAAGCGAGTAAACTAATGTGGCTTATGGCTATGCGCTTCGGCTGCTGCCCTGAGGGGTATCGGGCGGTATGCGCCGTAGGTGCATAGCCGGCAATCGATATATTTCGCGCTTTTTGCGCTTGCTGTTTGCTTGTTTGAAAGGGAGCCCAATGGCAGACAAGGTCGCAGTACTCATACCTTGCTACAACGAAGCCGTGACCATCGGCAAGGTGGTGGACGACTTCAAGCGCGTCCTGCCCGACGCCGACATCTACGTCTACGACAACAACTCCAAGGACGGCACGGCCGACATCGCCCGCGAGCACGGCGCCATCGTGAAGTTCGAGGGGCGCCAGGGCAAGGGCAACGTCGTCCGCTCCATGTTTCGCGACATCGACGCCGACTACTACCTGATGGTCGACGGAGACGACACCTACCCCGCCGAGGCCGCGCCGGCGCTCCTGGAGCCGTTGCGCGCCGACCGCGCCGACATGACGGTGGGCGACCGCCTGTCCAACGGCTCCTACGGCGAGGAGAACGACCGTGCGTTCCACGGCTTCGGCAACGACCTGGTGCGCTGGCTCATCAAGAAGATCTACGGCTTCGCCTTCGACGACGTCATGACGGGCTACCGCGCGTTCAACCGCGTGTTCGTGAAGACCATGCCGGTGCTCTCCGAGGGCTTCCAGATCGAGACGGAGATCTCCATCCATGCCGTCGACAAGCGCTGGCGCATCGAGGACGTGCCGATCGACTACCGCGACCGCCCCGAGGGCAGCTACTCGAAGCTCTCCACGTTCGGCGACGGCGCGAAGGTGCTGCGCGCCATCACGAGCCTGTTCAAGGACTACCGCCCGCTGGCGTTCTTCGGCTGGCTCGCCCTGCTCCTGCTGGTGCTTGCCGTGGTGGCGGGCATCCCCGTCGTCGCCGAGTACGCGGCCACCGGCCTGGTGCCCCGCATCCCAACGATGCTCGGCAGCCTGGCGCTCGCCGGCTGCGGCGCCCTCTCCTTCGTGACGGGCCTGATCCTGGACACGGTCGCCAAGAGCCACCGACGCCAGTGGGAGATCGACGTGTACAAGGCGCTGAACGGCTTTTATCGCGAATAGCAGCAGGGGCTTTGCCCCAGGCTTTTGTAGAATGAAAACAGTAGTTTCACTAGAGAAGGAGTGCGCTCATGGAGGCATATAAGAAAGAATTCATCGAGTTCATGGTGGAAAGCCAGGTGCTCAAGTTCGGCGAATTCACGCTTAAGAGCGGGCGCAAATCCCCCTTCTTCATGAATGCCGGCGCCTACGTTACGGGCGGTCAGTTGAAGCGCCTGGGCGAATACTACGCTCGCGCCATTCACGACAACTTCGGCCTGGATTTCGATGTGGTATTCGGCCCTGCCTACAAGGGCATTCCGCTGGCCGTCGTTACCGCCATTGCTTTGGAGGAGCTGTACGGCAAGGAGGTTAAGTACTGCTGCAACCGCAAGGAAGTGAAGGACCACGGCGCCGATGCTGGCAACCTGCTGGGCGCTGAGCTTCATGACGGCGACCGCGTGATCATGGTTGAAGACGTTACCACGTCAGGCAAGTCCATCGATGAGACCTATCCCATCTTGAAGGGCGCTGCCGATGTTGAGGTAAAGGGGCTCATTGTTTCCCTGAACCGCATGGAAGTTGGCAAGGGTGGCGTGAAAACTGCGCAGAAGGAAGTCCAGGAAAAGTATGGCTTCCCCGTGGCTTCCATTGTAAGCATGGCTGAAGTTACCGAGCTTCTGTACAACCATGAGGTACAGGGCGAAGTGGTGATCGACGATACGTTGAAGGCTGCGCTCGATGCTTATTACGAGCAGTACGGTGCCAAGGAAGCGTAGATTCCAGCGATTCCGGCCAAATTGATTTTTCTGAAGGCGTCCGCATAGCGGGCGCCTTTCTTTTTCTGGTTTGGGGTTGCTTGCCATGATATCCCGCGCGTTTTTCGCGGAATCTGCTCCGTTGCGGCGATTGGGCCCATTGCAAAAACAAAAAACTCGGTATCTTTGCAACTTTTTTGCGATTACGGACTCCTCTCTGCTCCTCCAGGCCCGAAAACAGCCATTTTTGCTGCATTTTAGGGCCGCGATCCGCGTTTTGGCGCCACGCGACAATCCGCAATCGCAAAAAAGTTGCAATCCGAGTCGGTTATTTGTTTCTGGGTTCCTGGGGGGAGGCCCCGAACCAGCGCTGGAGCGTTACAGGCCCGATACAGGACGGGGATGCGCTCGATGCGGGGCGGGGTGGACCCGATACGGCGTTGGGGTGTTGTCTGAGCGCCGCGCCATGTGCTGCCCAGGTGCTGCCGGGGTGCTGCTCGGGTGCGGCATCGTGATGTGGCCCAGGTGCGGCGTTACGAAACACGGGTGGCGCTGCGGGCTTGGGCGCCTGCCCGCGTATCGTGCTGCGTCATTGCTTTCTCGTAAAATAAGTAACGCCACGTTACTAAAGTTAGTTTTCCGCTACAATGGGCGCAGAGGATTTGTAGAAGACCAGGCGAGCGATTAAGCGGACGTCTCTATGCCCGGCGGTGCCTCGATGGCGAGTTCCTTTGATCGGCATTCGTTGTCTTGGGCGGCGGGCGCCATCGGCCGGCGACAGCTTAAGTTGTCTTGCGCCTTTGTTCCGTGCAGCGTTCGTCTTCGGAAGGCAAGGAGCCCCTATGAGCAATCTTTTGGATACCCCTAAGCTCGGTTTTGGCTGCATGCGTTTGCCCCTTACTGACCCCAAGGATCAGAAGAGCATCGACATCGAGCACTTGAAGAAGATGGTCGACACGTTCATAGAGGCTGGCGGCACGTATTTCGATACCGCCTATGTCTACCACGAAGGCGAATCGGAAGTTGCCATGCGCAAGGCGCTGGTGGAGCGCTATCCGCGCGATTCGTTCACCATTGCCACCAAGTGCTTGGCTTGGGCTCAGCCTACAGCCGAAGACGCTAAAGCGTGTTTGGATACTTCGCTGGAGCGCCTAGGTACCGACTACATCGACTTCTACCTGTTGCACAACATGGGCGGTGCGCGCACGGCGAAATTCGATGAGTACGGAATGTGGGAATGGGCCGCTCAGAAGAAAGCCGAAGGCGTTATCAAGCACTTGGGCTTCTCGATGCACGATAACGCCGAAACGCTGGATAAGTTGTTCACCGATCATCCCGATATGGATTTTGTCCAGCTGCAGGTGAATTACCTCGACTGGGAAGACCCCGTGGTGGAATCGCGCAAATGCATGGAGGTTGCGCAAAAGCATGGTGTGCCTGTGGTGATTATGGAGCCCGCTCGCGGTGGTCGCTTGGCGGACTTGCCGGAACGTGGTGCGAGTGTGCTGAAAGCTGCTGACCCCGACAAGAGCGTGGTTTCGTGGGCCTATCGATTCTGCTACAACCTGCCCAACGTTATCAGCGTGCTCTCGGGTGTATCGACGTTGGAGCAGATTCAGGAAAACGTGCTCGAATGGAAAGAAAACGAGCCTTTTAACGCTTCCGAAGAAAAAGCGCTGAGCGATGCGGTTGACGCTCTGAAGAGCGTAGGACTGATCCCTTGCACCAACTGCCGCTATTGCGTGAAAGATTGCCCCGCTGGCGTGAAGATTCCCGAAGCCTTGGGTTTGCTGAACTTGGAAAAGATGACCGAGAATCGCGAATTTGCGAAGAGCCAGTACGCCTGGCAAACCCGTGGCGGCCGCGCTTCTGCCTGCATTCAATGTGGTGCTTGCGAGGATATGTGCCCGCAAGGCATCAACATCATCGAGCTGCTTGAGGATGCCGCCGATTTCTACGAGTAGGGTGGGAACATAGGGACAGGTATCAGATTCTCAATCAACGAGCAGGGCCCCGCTTACGATGTAGTTCGCAAGCGGGGCCCTGCTTTTTGCGTTATGGCATAAGTGGGAAGCTGGTGCCTGTCTCTATTTCCCAGTTTTATATGCCGAGACCGCCCATGTTGTGGAAGCGCTTCTGCAACATGTCGGTGGGGTAGGCGGTATCGCAGAATTGTTCGATGGGATTCTGCGGTGGAATGCCATCGGTACGGGCATCGGCGCGCAGCAAAACGACGATGGTCATGACAATGTCGAGCGCCATGAAGATTGAAAGCGCTGCCGTTGCCACGCGGTACGGGGTGCCGGTGGTGTTCACACGGTTGAAGATGCGATGGCACAATTGCAGGCCAACCTTGACCCACAGCACTCCAATGGTGCCCCAGATCAGGCAATGGAATACGTCGGTGCGCCCATCGAAGTTGAGGGGGATGTTCAGGTAGCTCCACGCAACCACGCCCCAGAATGTTTCCATGGCCCAGCTGGCGAAGTACTCAAGACTGCCGCCCACTACTGCGCTCACTGCTAAAAGCAGCGGGACTCCTTTGTCCTGCAAGGGCTCAAGCAGCATGGTTAGCAGAACTGCCGCCAACCCGTAGATGGGCGAAAACGGACCCCAGATGAAGCCGGCGCGGCTTTCCAATTCGCCGAACGCCACCAGGTGCTGCAGCGTTTCGCCCACAAGGCCTACGACTGACATGCCCATGAAAATCCAAACCAGTTGGCCTGGATGTTCGGCAAGATGCGTTTGTTCGTGGGTTGCCGAAGCGGCATGACGGTTTAGTTCGCGAGCAAGTTCCACCACGGCAATCCTTTCATTCGGGGACTTGTTGTTTGCTGGCAGTGCGGCTCCCTTTGAGGGGAGGGCGCTGCGTTATCTGGCGCTAGTGCGGCATCGGTTGCGTGAGGTCTCCTTTGGGGCGTGGCGCACTCGATGCGTGTTTGCGCGACGCCCTTTGCGGGAGCAGCATCGGCACGTGCAAAGGTGGGCGGCTGTTGCGCAGGGATCGTGCGAAAGCGATTTTCCTGCGTTGCCCGTCGCATGGACATGCCAAGGACTTTCCTTGCGTGGCGTATTTCGCCCCAATGCACTCAACGTACGCTTGCGTAACGTCCAGCAGAGGCTAATGCGCTCAGCGTGGTTCTCGCGATGCCCGCAGAGGTCGACGCGCTCACGTGCTATCCCGCAGAGGCCAATGCACTCAACGTGCGTTTGCGTGACGTCCTTGTGGAAGTCGACGCGCTCACGCGCGTTTGCGCAGTATTGCTCATTGTAGCCCTCGCGCCTCACGGCGGGCGAAAGGGGCAGGAAAACTACACCGCTTCGCGCGCGCCTTGATTCTTGGGGTTACTCCAGCACGTCGCGACACTCAAAGAGAGCGGACGCCAGGTTCGCCAAGCGAACGGTGTACAGGCCGCCGTCGGGCGAATTGGTCATGGTGCTCATAAGATAGGTGGTGCCGTCAGCGCACTTGATGAGTCCTGCATCGCATAGGCCCGTGAAGCGTTCGCGACCGGCGCACCAGCCTGCTTTGTTGAGCACGGCTTCGACTCCTTCATCGTCGCTCACGCCGGAACGGATGAACGATACGTTCGTCTGCTCGTAGAGCGATGCCAGGTTTTGCGCGGTGGGCGTATTGGTTTTGAGGTACTGGTACGCGTGCAGCCACAACAAGGCAGATTCGCGCGCGGAGTAGCGTGGGAAGTGCGTGTCGTGCATGATCTCGGAATCCACGCCGCAGGAATTGAGCCATTCGGCAAACCCTGCGCTGTCGTAGGAGTTGCGCAAACTGCTGAAGGCGCTGTTGTCTGAATAGAGAATCATGGGTTGTATCAGGGAATATATGGACGAGGAAACGCCGGAGCCCGCTGCTTCGCTGCCAGATGGGTAGGAGGCGTCGTTGTCGCCCAGATGCTGGCACAGGTAGGCGGCATAAGGACCCTTGAATGAGCTGGCGCCGTAAATGCGCGAGTCAAGGTCGTAGGCGATGCCTTTGCCGGTGTTCAGGTTGATCAGCGTGAAGCCAACGGTGTAGCCGCCGCCTTCAATGTTTTGAGTGGCTGCGGTGAGAGATTCTTGCTGCTCTTCGGAAAGCGGTGCGGCATCTTTGTCTTCCATCAGGGAAAACGTGCCAGGGGCGGTGGCGAAGGAATCGACGCTGTTGAGCGCGTCGGGCGTGAGACGTTGAGCGACGAGCCCTGCTGCCGCTTCGTCTGCGGCTGCATCCGTGGTAGTTGCGACGGCGTTTGCTGCGTAGTTCGCAAAGCCGCTGCCAAGGAGGACGCCGTTAGGGGCGGGCTTGCTGTTCGACGCCACGGCAGCGCCGATGCCCACCACGGCGCACAGCGCGATGGCTGCGGCGATGACGGTGGCTTTCTTGTTCAGGCCGAGGAAGTCTCCGGCTTTCTGGAGGTACGCGGATGCCGTTTCTGCTGCGTGGGAAGTGCGGTGCTCGACGGGCGTCGGCTTCGCTGCGTGGCCGGCGTGGTGTTCGTCGGATATTGCCCTTGCCGAGTGGGCGGCATGGCGCTTGTCGAACGGGGCCCCTTCTGCGTGATTGGAGCGGCTTGCTGCTTCTTCGTCGGCGATGGCGGCGTGATTGGGACCGTTGGTCGCGTCGGGTTCGGTGGCGTTGTCCCCATAGTCGGGGTCGACGCCCACGGCTGGCTTGGTGGTTGATTCCGTAAAAGCGTCGCTGGTGACGGGCTCGCTGGCGCTGCTCCCTGGTTGGGCGTCGTCGACACTTGCAGGTGCGTCGTTGCTCTCGGTCAGTTCGGCGCTGCCGCGTTCCGGCGAGGCGGTATCGCCATACGCTGACGAAACGGCGTTGTCGCGCTCCGGCGCGGGTGCGCTGTCGTGACCGGGCAGTTCGGGCCCACCATGCTCCACTGAGTCGGCGTTGCCACGTTGGGACGGTTCGTTGCCGTCGTGTTCCGATGATGCCGCGCTGCCATGCCCGGATGGCTCGGTGCCGTCATCGCGCCCGTCTGTGTCGTTGATGTAAGTATCTTTTTCGCTCATGTTCGCCATACTACGCGAGCACGTTTTCAGCGCCGTTTCTTGGCGGAAGGCACCAAAATAATTTCACGGTTTCTTGGACGCGTCAGCGCGTGGTGTTGAATTGGCAGATGTTTCGTTTGCACGGTGCTCCCCCCCCCAGCTCCGTGACGCCACGGTGCGTTCTCGGGCGCTCGGCGATGGCAATGTTTCGCCCTGGTGCGTTCCTGGGCGGCAATCCGTGGCAAGTTTCGCGCTCCATGTATCCCAAAAGGGGCCCCGGACGGGAAAAGCGCCCCTTCATGGCAACATATCGCCGCTATGCATCCAAAATGAGCTGGCGATGGCAAGATATGCGCGCCATGTATGCGAAAAGCCCTGCAAATCGCCGCTGGAGGATACATCACGCGAATATCTTGCCAGGAAGACCCCCTTTTTTGCTGCACGGACCCTTCGAATCACGCACGGCGCGCGAATCTTGCCATTCCTGGGTGCTTCGTTTGGGCGTCGCGGACGGGGTGGGGGAGGAGTGGGGC
>ERZ1026856.818-NODE-818-length-17444-cov-15.211225_pt1 | contig 17444 bp, 10 predicted proteins | sample MGYA00380158_ERZ1026856 | MGnify/ENA primary metagenome ERZ1026856 (study PRJEB33269, sample SAMEA4719794) | human gut metagenome | biome: human-associated habitat; feature: organic feature; material: feces | place: Cameroon | collected 2013-10 ...
CACTCGGAATCAGCAGGAAGATAGGAGCCAGGAAGATGCTCAGGATAAACATCAAGCCCGTGAAGAAAGAAGTCAAACCCGACTTTCCGCCCTCGGCAACTCCCGAAGCACTCTCCACATAAGTGGTAATGGTAGAGCTGCCCAGCAAGGCTCCCGCCGTGGTACCGATGGCATCACTCATCATCGCCTCTTTCACTCCCGGAATCTCACCCTTCTCATTCTCCTTGATACCCAACTTGGAAACCAGTCCCAACACCGTTCCGATGGTATCGAAGATGTTGACAAGCAACAGGGAGAATACCACCATGAACATCTTTGGAGTAAAGAAGCCCGTGAAATCGAACTGGCAGAAGATAGGAGCAATGCTGTGAGGGGTAGATACCGGCATCCAGTTGTCAGAGAACTGGGTAACTCCCATCGGAATACCTATCAATGTAGAGATGATGATGGCGATAAACAGGGAGCCCTTCACTCTTCTCGCCATCAGACAGCCACAGAGCAGGATGCTGATGAGACCCAGGATGCTGACTGGTGTAAACTTGCCGAGCTGCACGAAAGTATCAGCATTGGCAGTAATGATGCCCGCATTCTTCAAACCGATAAAGGCGATAAACATACCGATACCTGCCGAAATGGCGAATCGGAGGTTCTTCGGAATACACTCCAATATCTTATCGCGGATATTGAGGAAGGTGATGGCAAGGAAGATGATACCCTCTACGAGCAATACTGCCAAAGCCTGCTGCCAGGTCAAGCCCATTGCCTGACAAAGGGTGAAGGCGAAGAAGGCATTCAGTCCCATGCTGGGAGCCTGGGCAAAAGGCAACTTTGCCATGAAAGCCAGCAGGAAGGTGGCGATGGCTGAAGCGATGGCAGTGGCAGTAAACAGAGCTCCTTTATCCATGCCTGTGGTGGCGAGGATAGTAGGGTTCACTGCCAGAATGTAACACATGGTCAGGAAGGTAGTCATACCAGCAACCAACTCTGTCTTGACCGTAGTAGTCTTTGGGTCGAAACCCAATAATGCTTTTAATTTATTCATTTCTTATATTACGATTGTTTTTTCTCTATTTTATCTTCCCCATTTCCAGAACTTAGTCATATTGTTTTCGGGAAGAACAAAGATAATAAAAAATAATGAAGAATGCCTTATTTTACAAGTTTTTAACTCACTAGAATGCCTTATTTTACAAATTTCAGCATATCAGAACGCCTTATTTTACACATTTCGGGGTATTCAGAACGCCTTATTTTGCAAGTTTCGATATAAAAAAAACACCATACAAATCTCCATATAAAATTAGAAAAAATATGACTAAAGGCCGATTATCCCCTATATTCCCCAAATGTTAATAAATCTAAGTCATAGTTTCTTCCTTAGAAACTCATCGTTTCTTTGCTAGAAACACTTTGTTTCTTCCTTAGAAACTCACTATTTCTATTATAGAAACTCTATCTATTCTTTCTGGTTTCCTGAAAAAAACAACACGGACAAATTGAATTTGTCCGGACAAATTGTTCAGCGCGTTATAACCTATTCATTTTTAGCTATTTATAAGCTTCCGGATAAATGAGCCGGACAAATTCAATTTGTCCGTGTTTTAAAAATGATGGTTATCGCAACCAAACCAATGTTTTTCTTCATACCATCGAAGAGCTTTCTATCATATAATCAATAAAATGAACAAATCATCTAAACCAAAATAGGTAAACTTCCATGATATGGCTCATTTTTTAACCATTATGCTTGGTTTATTCAGATTTTCTTCGTAACTTAGCAGCGCAAAACGTAAAGCAAACAAGAGTATGGCAAAAATAGTAAATAAATATCCTGTAGGAATACAGACCTTTGAAAAAATCCGCAAGAATGGCTATCTCTATATAGATAAAACTCAATACATCGTGGATTTCCGGGAAAAGAAGATGTCTTATATCTTTCTGAGTCGTCCGAGACGATTCGGCAAGTCGCTCTTTGCCTCTACCCTTCAGGCTTATTTCGAGGGAAGGAAAGAACTTTTCGAGGGATTGGCTATTGCTGATTATGAAAAGGAATGGGTAAAGCATCCTGTGCTCCACTTCGACCTGAGCGGCGCCAAGCATTTTGATGAGGAAGGCTTGAAGCATTATCTCGACTTGCAGCTGAAACCATACGAGAAACTCTATGGCAAGGATGATGATGAATTGTATCCAAACGACCGACTGGATGGAATCGTAAAGCGAGCTTACAAGCAGACGGGTGAAAAGGTGGTTGTCATCATTGATGAATATGATGCTCCTTTGCTGGATGTGGTGCATGAGGAGGATGATCTCAAGCAGTTGCGTCTTATCATGCAGAACTTCTACAGTCCTCTGAAAAAGCTCGACCCATACCTGGAGTTCACCTTCATCACGGGTATCACCAAGTTCTCGCAGCTCAGCATCTTCAGCGAACTCAACAACCTCGACAATATCAGCATGTTCGACCAATATTCGGCAATCTGTGGCATCAGCAAGACAGAGCTTACCACGCAGATGAAACCGGATATTGAGGCGATGGGTGAAGCTCTGAATATGACGTATGAGGAATGCCTGGCAGAGCTGACAAGATTCTACGACGGTTATCATTTCAGTGAGAATTCAGAAGATATCTTTAATCCGTTCAGTCTGGTAAAGGCATTGAATGCACGCAAGATTGCTCCTTATTGGTTTGGTTCCGGCACTCCATCTTTCCTCTTGAAATTATTGGATAAGTATCATGTCAATCTGGCTTCTCTGGAAGGGCAGGCGGCGGTGTTGAGTTCCTTCGACCTATCTACTGAGGAAATGACGGATGCCTTGCCATTGCTTTACCAGAGCGGTTACCTGACCATCAAGAAATATGAACCGATGTTTCGGGAATATACGCTGGGAATCCCAAACAAAGAGGTTCGCGATGGATTGCTCAATTCATTGATTCCTCATTATGTGAATCCTCGCCGTTCTGACAACGATGCAGGGCTGATGCCGTGATGCACATGCCTGATACGATATACGTCTTCGAACTGAAGGTTGATAAGAGTGCCGATGAGGCTTTGGCTCAGATAGATGAAAAGGGCTATATGCTGCCATATCATTCTGAGGGCAAGCGACTTGTAAAAGTGGGCATCAGCTTTGACAGCACCCAGCGAACCATCAGCGAATGGAAAATCAAGGAAGAATAAAGAAGGATAAGAAAAAATAAAGAAAAATCCGAAACAGAAGCTTGGCAAGTTATCTGTTTCGGATTTTTTAAGACTTACTTCGTTTGAATAAGCCGAGTATTTCGAGCTTACTTGACAAGACTTACTTTTTACCTTTTGCTACATGAAAACGATAAATAGCGTGGATGAGCACATAACGGGGCACTGTATTATAGTATTTCTCTACCCTGCCCTGCGCATTGATGGTTCTATCAGTCTTCTTCAACTGTTGAAATACATCAAAGGCATCAGCCTTCACAACCAGACTTCCCTTGAAGAATGGTCGGGAAAGGCGAAAATTCCATAATAAGTTATCATCGTTCATCGCCGTCTCATCATATCCACGTCGACTATACATAGAAAGGTCGGTATCAAACGAAAACCTGAAAGGAAGCGCCAACACAGCATTCAACCCATAATGATAGTTGTAAGCATGAAGGGTTTCGAAATTCTTCTGGGCACCACAGGAATGAAGACAGGCAACATAACCATTCACTCCAAAAGAATGCTTGCCCAGTTTGTAGTCCAGGCGCAAATCTTCCGAAATGGTGGATGTCTTTACTATACTCTTCTTCATCTCCTCAGTAGCAGTATCACTTATCATGTCAACACTGTTAACATATCCCCAAGAGGTAACCGTATTAAACATTAACCGTTTCTTCTTATCAACATTGCCACTCAATCCTAAGCGCAAGCTTGTATTCCAGTTACCATTCACATTGGTTGGCGAGAAAGTACGTCTACCAGTGTTTTTATCATATATAAAGCCCATAGCCACTGCATCGCTGGTAGAAGCATAATCGTATTTAAGATCATACATTAGAGACTTGAAACTTCCATTATAAGCAAATTGCAGATGATGCAACATAGAGTTCTTCAGTTTCTCATTTCCATAACGCTTTACATTCAGAGGGTCAGCATCATCAATATAGTCAAACAGATAGATCATTTGCGGAGCTATCTTAGTAATAGAATAGACCAGACTACTAGAAAACTTTCTGTTTTTTCTATTTCCGCTCCAATATAGGGTAAGCTCCGGGGTCAGGAAACTAAAATTACGAGAAAGTTCCTTGTCTAAAGATGCCCTTCTATAACGCATATTTTCATGCGAAAAGTTGAAGTTCCACTGGCTCTTGAACAAAATATCATTCTTTGCATCTTCTACTACCTGCCAGGAAAAGACCGCAAACGGCTTATGCGCATCAGCATGAATCTCATACTGATAGCTATTAGCCACATCTATCGTTGAAAGATAATCGGTAACTGATGGCAAGACACCTAATTCATGCTTAGCTTCAGTTCCCCATCCTGCAAGTTGGTCTAGACGATAAAGACTATTCTCTTCATGAGAATACTTCTGCTCATAACCATATTGAACAGCTCCCCACAACTTATCAGAAAAATTAAAGGAGTACCCCAAGCCCCCATGATAACGATACCCTTTAGAAGACCAAGGTGCATAACGGCGACGATAATCATTATTTCCTGCAACATTGCCAGAAGCATAGTCAAGGCTATAAATGCTATATCCTTCATCATCTTTACCAAACACATCACCACCAAACTTAAGCTGCAACATATCTCCAGTTTCATTTACGATGAAATCACAACTATAGTCCAATGATGCAAGCCAACTCTTCAAGTCATTCAGGCTCTTACTTTCCACCCTGTTTATCAAGTTCTTATACAGCTCACCTGTTGAAATCGGGAAGAGACGATTCCACATCTGTTCCTGATTTTCCCAACTTTCAGCCATCAGAGCTGAATAAAAGATGGAATTCTGCTTACGGCGAGAGTAATTGGCTTTTTGGTCAATTGTCATATAGCATTTAGATTCTCTGCCACCAGGAGTCAACGTCAACATGTTGTTCATATTGAGATAGAAATTACAATACTTTGCTTCATTCATAGAACGCTCGTATGTATCCCCCGATGACAAGAAGTTGGTGCGATACGCATTCGTTTCCTCATGATTGTCATAATGAGTAAGATCGGCATTACTCCTTAAGCGGAATCGGTTTAATCTATCATCCACATTCAGGTTCACTCCCACCTTCTTTGTTGTCAATCTAGACATCGGCAGCTTCTCCGGTGTCCAGTCAGAGCCTTGCATCGGTGCACCACCATCATTCATATTATTAAAGTTGCTGAATATTGCCAACTGCGAATGGTCAGTTGTTCGCAAAGCAAACAAGCGCGCCAAATACAGGTCATCATTTGCCATACCAGCATCCACATTGCCCAACCAGCCAATATTATATTGTTTCTTCAGGTTGACATCCATCACATATTCATCCTCCTCAACCTTTCGTTTGGCAAACAGATTTAGGTCAGTTTTCTTTTCATATACCTTGATGGAGTTTACCGCGTATGTAGGCAAGTTCTGCAAGAGTACCGTATTATTACCCTTGAAGAAATCCTTGCCATTAAGCAAGAGGCTCTCCACAAAACGTCCATTAACATAAATGCTGCCATCCGACTTCAATTCCGCACCAGGCAGTTGCTTGATGAGTGCATCGAGCATGGAGCCTTCGGAAAGTTGGAAGGCATCAGCATTATACACCAGCGTATCACCCTTGTGATAGAATTTCACCTTGGTAGCCGTGACTGTTACTTCATTCAACTGCAATTCATCATCCAGTTTTTTCTTCTTACGTAAGAAAATGGTAGGAAGATAACGGGTGTTCACTCGTTTGCTAGCCTTTACGTCAAAAGAAATACTTTGTGGCACATAGCTATCATGTTCAACTTTAATGGTATATTTCCGATTGTTAGTTACCCGAAAGACAAAGCCACCATCATTTTGATTCAACCTGCTATTAGAAGTTTCCACCTTAACAAGGTTTCCATCGGCATCCATCAGACTAACCTTTGCATCATTTATAGCAGTATGAGTAACAAAGTCTTCGACCCACCCCCAGTATTCCACAGTTCTATCTTGTGCGATTATACAAAGAGGATAAAAAACAAGCAATAAGACAATAATATTCTTTAATTGCTTCATAATTCCTATATCTATTAACATTCAAATTTAAATACAAAAATAACTAAATAATTTAAGAAAAACGCAAAGAAAGTGATTTTTCTATCACTTCATCCATGTTATAATACTTATAATCAGCCAATCGTCCACCAAATAACACATTTTTCTCCATATTAGCAAGTTTTTGATACTTGCTACAGAGTCTATTATTTTTTTCATCATTCACTGGATAATAAGGTTCAAAAAGTCCAGGCTGATATTCTATAGGATATTCACGAGTAATAACAGTCTTTGGATTATTATATACAGATTCCCCAAATTGTTCAAAATGCTTATGCTCTACAATACGAGTATAGGGAGTATCCTTGTCTAAAAAATCCGGAACAGAAGCTTGGCAAGTTATCTGTTTCGTTTTTTTTGAAAGCTAAACAAATTCAATTTGTTCGTGTTAAAAAATGATGCTTATAAATCTTCCGCATTATCAAACGCAGATTACTCCAGTCAAACGGCCATATAATCCTCCTTTATTATTGATTAGATTATCAAGCATCCAGGAGGTGGCAGAACCACAGACTACGAGCAACAGATTATGGCGCATATTGCCCCAACCATTCCAGAAAGCCTCTAATGCCGTAAGAAAACCGGAACGCGCCGTATCCATCCAAGGCAACTCATCGATAAATACCACCTGGCGAGAACCATTATCGCAAGTTTCCAAAAAACGTTCCAGCAAAAAGAAAGCCTCCATCCACGACTTAGGTTGCGCTATATCCTCCATGCCATGGCGAAGAAGCGAGAAATAGAAATTCTGCAACTGGTCTTTCAAGGTTACCTTCCGACGACGGTCGTAAGGCGACAATCCTGTATGATGAAACACCATATCATCATGAAACACCTCATCAATCAAGAATGTTTTACCGACACGGCGACGACCATACACAGCCACAAACTCAGCCCTACCACTTTCGTAGTAACGCTTCAGCTCTGCTATTTCCTTTTTTCTACCTATTATTTCACACATAATCATACCCAATTAGTTGCTGCAAATATACTACAAAAATTCGGAAACAGCGAAAGAAAATAGCGTTTATTCCGCTACGAACGGCAAAAAAGCGGTTTCGTAGCGAAATAAACGCTATTTTAACTCTGTTTTAACACTTCAGTTCTATACTCATAGAGTATTTAGAGCCTACTTGATTCGTTTACAAACCTAAGTCGTTCTAGTTTGGCCTTTGCTTGAATATCAAGAAATTGGGCGTTTGCCTATATAGTATAGGTAACATTTTGGAAACGAGCGGACTTAATTTAGAACTTTTTGTGTTAATTTTTCTATCTTATAAACAGATTTCTCTGAAAACATTTGGAGAATTCAAATTAAAAGTGTATCTTTGCAGCACTAGAATCCGCCACGCTTCCCATAGAACAGCGTACCAGGGCGGAACTTTTTGTTTATATGCGTATGGAATATACAAACCCACCACTTGGTACAGCAACACTTTTAGCCAATCTCCAAAATGAGGGATTGGCTATCATGGATGAGAGAAAAGCTTTTGCTTTCCTTGAGAATGTCAGCTACTTTAGATTTGCAGCATATTTGCGTCCTTTCAAAGCATCAGATAAGCATGGTTATAAAGAAAATGCTACTTTTGAGAAAGCAGTGAGGCTTTATGAGTTTGATGCAAAACTTAGAACCTTGCTGTTTTCCGCTATTCAAAAGATTGAGATTTCTTTGCGAGCAAAGGTCATCAATCAGTTTTCTTTGACTTATGGAGCTTTTTGGTTTATCAATCCCGATTTGGCTATCGACAAGCATAAGTTTGCCGAGAATCTTTCCTCTCGGAAACAGCGAAAGAAAATAGCGTTTATTTCGCTACTAAATCGTTTTTTGGCCGTTCGTAGCGGAATAAACGACATTTTAACTCCATTTTAACACTTCGGTTCCATACTCATAGAGTATTTAGAGCCTATTTGATTTGTTTACAAACCTAAGCCGTTCCAGTTTGGCCTTTGCTTGAATATCAAGAAATTGGGCGTTTGCCTATATAATAGTAGGTAACAATCTGGAAACGAGCGGACTTAATTTGCAGGCAGGAAGCCAAAACTTCTCTCACATGAGCATAAAGGTAAAAGATACCTGATCAGGTATTGAGTGTGAGTTTACCTTATGTCAAATCCTAGAGACTATTATCTATAAAAGAATCTAACTCTTTACACTGCTTATAGTACGTATGCACTTCCTTTATAGAACAAATTTTTGACATCATATATTTATTACATAGCACTTCGAGAGAAGAAGATGTTTGAGCCAATGCCATCAAATTACTTTGGAAAGCCTGAAGAGGCTGCTCTTTGATATCAATATCCGTTACTATGATATACGCAAGATTATCTGAACTGCAAAAATTTACATTGGATGCATAATCATTGCAGATATCTATACTATCTTTCAACTTTTTGATGAAATCATAGCCTGATACCTGTTTTGCAATCTTTTCCTCTACATTTTTCTTTTGATACTGCAGAAAGTCAGCCCACCCCTTAATTTCAACAAACAACAGCTTTTCGTTCTTTTCTGCCAAACCATCTACCGAAGCACAGGAAATCATCTGGTGTTCCTTGCAGTAGGCCGTCTTTACATCATCAAAATTCACAAATCGTCTTGCTGGCTCCAAAGAGCACCTGGGAGTCGTAGCACAAGGTTTGTGCAGTTCACAGACAGAGTAAAGGGAGAAATGCTTATCCTTCACCAAATATGACATTAATTCACTGGCAACTTTCATTTCAGTTTCCCCCTTACTTCATCCACGTTCATGATTTGATTCAAAGGCTCAGCCAAAGTAAGAAATACCTGGTTCAAGTCATCAGTAACCTCCTTCATGCTTACCATATCATCTTTGCCTGACTCAGCCATATAGTAGTTCACATACTTCTCGATACTATACATAGCTGAATAATATCTCACGGCTTGCAGGAAATACGGACTGTGAGTACTGATCATCACCGGAATACCAGAATTAACAATCTGAACGATAACCTTCGCAAACTCCACCTGCCACTGAGGATGCAGATGATTCTCAGGCTCATCCCATATCAGAGGACGGTTGTTGGAGATACAATAACCGTCAAGCAGAAGCTGCAAGGCACCAAAGCTCTTGATACCAGAAGCGACATTGATAGGCTTGATTTTCAAACCATCTTTTTGATAAACGATGCTACGTGAACTCTTATCATAAGCAAACGTACCATGAATGATATCCTCTGTGTGATATTCCTTCGATTGAGGTTCAAACAGACTTGGCTGAGCATGAAAGCTCTGAATGTTCCAAACCTTATCTACAAAGTCTTTCACATGAGCAGGAACCATAGGTCTAAATCCAGAAACAGACTTCATTTCCCGATAAGCAACAGAATTTCTTAAGCTATCAAGTAGATGGAAGTACAGTGGCGACTCAACATAAGTGATATCCTCATAGAATCCCCTTTCTGAAAAGGAGACTTCTGTCACTTGATTATTCTTAGCCTTAAATACCAGACTTCCCTCTTCTTCAGTATCAAACATAACACAGGTAAGATCAGACTTAGAAGAACAGAACTGCCCCAAAAACTCTGATTCAACAAGATAAGCCAACTCCGTTTTCAATACAGCAGAAGGATTATCCACCTGATCATAACAAATCCGAATATTCACGATGTCTTCTTTGAGCAATGACTTTTGGCGAGGAGACAATTCAATCTCATCGATTCTAGCATTCAGATGATCCAGAAAAACATTTCGTTCCGCTTCATCCAGACATATTCTTTCCATTTCAGATTTGACACGAGGCAACAAATCCACAGCACCTTCTATTATATTTTTCCCATAGAAGTGCTTATACAAAGAATCAATGTGCTTAGAAGCTTTGTTGGCAGAACTTTCTTTGCTCAAACTTCTCATATTAGAGACAGCCTTGATAGTAGAAAAGAATGCTCTACCTATGGTACTTTTGCCCATATCATTCTCCCCCACAATCACAGTCAAGCCATTCAAGGCTATATCTGCTTCTTTAATCTTATTGATATTTTGAATATGTAATCTCATGTCCTATCTAATTTTTCTGCAAAACTAAACAAAAAATATCATATATGCAAAGAATTGGAGGACTTTTTCTTTTCACATGCTTTTTCTACCGCTATTTTAACTCTACTCCAGCGTCAACCAGCCATCTTTTGTCCAGTTGATTTTCTTCTGAACCAGGATGCTGGCACCATTCTTTGGCACGCTGTAACCATGACAGAAGAAGTAATCGCCATCGGGGAAGGAGTAGGCTGAACAATGACCCATCGCCTCATATTCCTTCTTATCACCTTCCAGCAGCAGGGTGCCACCGCCATTGCGCATATCCCTGCCCTCCTTATCCAGATAAGGACCAACCACCTTCTTGCTTCTGCCCACGGCTACACGATAGTTGCTCTTGATGCCACGGCAACAGTAATCCCAACTAACGAAGAGATAGTAATAACCACCATGCTTCATGATGAAAGGAGCCTCGATGGCATTGGTGCCGGCAAACTTAGAGGTAGGATTCGGCTCTACCGATGCATCGCCCACGGCATGACGGCGGGCAATGGTCTGAGGCTTGGCACCCTTCTTGACATGCATCGTCTTCTTATCCAACTTAATCAGCTGGATGCCATCCCAGAAAGAACCCCAGGTTAGCCAAGGGTTTCCCTTTTCATCAACGATGAAATTAGGGTCGATGGCATTCCAGTTGTCTCTATTGCCCTTAGAGGCAACGAGGCAGCCCTCGTCCTTCCAGCCATTCTTATTAGATAAGGAGGTGTTGCTGAGCAAACCGATGGCAGATGTGTTCTTGCCAAAGGTGGAACAGGAATAAGCCAGATACCACTTGTTCTTGAAACGAATGACATCCGGTGCCCAGATATGGGTTTCAAAGCCCGGCACGCTATCATGCGTCCATGCCGGAATCTCGTGATTCTTCAGCACCCCTTCCCTACTTAAAGTCCAATGCCTGCGGTCGGTGGATGTCATCTGGGCGATGCCATGCCCCGTGCAGTAGAGATAGAACTTGCCATTCTCGTAAGCCATCACGGGGTCGTGAACCATAGGGGTCTCTACCACTACAGGCTCCTGAGGAGCATTCTGCGCCCTCGCTTCGCCTGCCCCGCTAACAGCAGGAGCAGCAATCAAGACTGCTGCTCCCAAAAGTATTTTAGTTATATTCATCTTCATACGATTACACCTTATTATATATATACCTATTTATAATATATAAGAGATATAAGAGGATTACTTGTTAACAAACTTCTTGCCGTTTACGATAACTACACCCTTGTAGCTCTTGTCCACCTGCTGACCAGCCAGGTTGTACCACTTGCCATCTGTCTGCTTCTTCTGGATGATAACCGGTGTAGCGATACCGGTATCTACAAGACTAGAGCCATCGATGTAAGAGCCTTCGTTTACGAAGAACAGGTTAAGCTGGCTAGGCTTGCTGGCGATGGTGGTTGAGAATGAGTAGTTATATACCTTCTTGCTGGTAGTTGTAATTGTGGCTGTCATCTTGAAGGTGCCATTAGCAGCATACTCCACAGTCATGTCAACCAAAGACCCGTTCATATCATTCTTGAAAGTATCCCAAACATAATTGCTTACACAGCCCGTGTTGGAATTTGCGGTATTGTTCCAATTATCGCAACGGACGCCGAAATACTCGGTATAGCCAGCCACACCATGTGTCTTGTTGGCACCATACAAAGCCCAGTTGCACCAGTTGTTTGCGGCATTACTATAGTTATAGAACTTAAACTGAGCCTTCTTGCCAGCCTGCAACTTATAATCTGCCGAGAAATTGGTCCACCAAGCAGAAGTGGTATTCTTCAGTGCAGACACAGGATAATATACCGGAGTACTTTCCTCAGCCTCAGCATCGATATTCAGGGTGTAATCCTTCACATACTCATAGTCGTCCTTGCTGATAGTCATGGTCAGAGTAACCTTGCCTTTGCCCTTCACCTTGCCGTCATCTGTCAATACAGAAGTATCGCTCGATTTCCAGGCAATCTTTGCGCCCATCTTGCCCTGGGTTGGCAAAGTAGGAGCCGCATTCAGGGTTGCTCCATTAAAGAATGGCACAGTCAGCTTGTTGAGGGTGTATTTGATGGCAGCCTTGGCATCAGCCTTTACTGCCCAAACCTCCTGCTGATAGGTGAAACTATTCTGTCCGATAGTCAGACTGCCGCTTGATGATGAGAGGGCAGAGATGGCGATGGCAGGGATATTGGTATAGTCGATGGTCTGCTTCACCAATACACCACGATAAACCACGTTGTTGATGGTCAGGTGGATGTAATCAGTGCCCGCTGTGCGCTTCCAGGTTCCCTTCTCTGCACCTGTGATGGTTCCATCGGCATTGAGGGTGATATTGACCGGAGTCTCGAAAGCCTTTGCCTTGGTATTCTGACCATACTGATGACGGATAAACTGATAGTCGCCTGCGATGTCGGCATCTGCGATAGATGCCTTGGAAGCAATCGCCTCATCGGTGATGGTCTCGCCGTCAAACTCGAATGGAGCTGCCATCAACCAGCCCTCATCGTTGAGGAAGAGCTGATGAACACGAACCTGATGGCCTTCGCCGCCATTGCTGAAACGGGTGTGATAAACCACGAAAGAACGGTTCTGCTTATCTACAAAGGCTGAGTTATGACCCTGTGCTATCTCGGCACCGCTCATGGCATCCCACTGGTAACCGCCAAAGAGCAATACGCCACGGTTGTCGGCTGTGGTAGAACTATAGTTCATCTTATAACTCTTGAAGAGTGCCGATGTGCCATAGCAATCTACGAAAGGTCCATCCGGCTTCTCAGAACGGAAGATTCGCATCTGGTAACCGCCATCGCTGGTCAAGCCACCATAGCTCATGAAGAGGAAGTAGTACTTGCCTATCTTCTGAATATAGCTTGCCTCGCCAGAAACATAATATCCACCGGCAATCTTCTTGCCGAAATAAGGATCGCTGGTACAGTTGGCATTGGCTGCACCCGGAGTAGTGGTCTTGCCATTCACCTCGTAAGGGAAGGTGTAGGTATAGTCGCGGAGGCCATTGGTCTTATCCAACTTAATCATAAAGATACCACCCGACCAGGAGCCATAGCTCATCCAGAGATTGTCGTTGTCATCATAGAAGACGCATGGGTCGATACAGTTTGGCCAATAGGTGCCCCAACTCTTGCTTACCTTATAGCGGGTAGGAAGAGAGGTTTCGCCGATGGCGATGGCAAAATCGGTATGCGTCCAGTCATCAGCTGCTGCGTATGAATTATGAGCGTATGTACCCTGGAAACCGGAGAAGACTACCGGACCCTGATAAGTCCAAGGTCCATCAACTTTATCAGCAACAAAGCATACGATGGAAGAGCACCAGTTGTCACCATTCAGACTCATATACATGCACCATTTCTTCATGGTCTTGTTATATACGATGTCTGGTGCCCACTGATTGCCCTGCACATTATTGCCTTTATACTGCCAGCCGTGGGCATTGAAGTTGCCGAACTTCACGTTCTCGCCCTTACTGTTCTTCACCTCGGTAATGAGATGGGCTGCATAGGCATTGGCATAGTTCACCAAGGTACCCTGCTTGTTGGCAAAGAGACTGTTTACATTGCCTGTAGCCTCCTCGCCCGCCCTGAATGTGGACCATTCCTGATAGTTTTTGGCAGCAGTAGTCTTGCCTCTACCCAGGTGAGAGCCATATATATAATAGGTAGGCGAGCTAGGGTTGGTGATGTCATCTACCACGATAGAAGGGTCGTGACAGGAGACGCGCTTATTATACGATCTCGATGCATAAGCATTCGTCAGGTCGTTATCGCCAACCTGCGTCTGGGCAGTTGCGCCGATGGCAGCAAGGCCCATCATAGAGAGTAATAATTTCTTCATCATTTCTAAGATTAATATATTATTTGAGCTAAAGTGGTGGGATTTTAGAAAACCACAAAAAGGCAGACCTATGGAATGTATGTTTTCTCATAGGTCACGCCTTTATTGTTTCTAAATATCTACATGAACCACGGTTTATGTTTTATCTGCGGCGAACACGTGTATAGTGCTTGCGGGCAGCAGCTGAATCGAACTTCAAATGGCTGCTGTCAACGGTGAATGCCACGTTCAGGTCGCTAGGGTCTATGGTATTGATACCCAAGTAGCTCTGGGTTGTCACGCTGCCATCTGTACCCGTTACGATAGCCTGGATATCTGCAGTACCGTTGTTACAGTTGGTTACGAAGAGCTTTACCTTTGCACCGTTCATGGTTGCGAGCCAGGTAGCCCAATCACCCTGTGTTCCGATAGGAGTACAAGCTGCATAACCATTACCCCAACCATAGTTATCGGCACGAACCACAACATATTCTGCCAGATCTGCCTTGCGGAGGATGACAACATAGTTGTTCCAGTTGCTTGCACCGCTAGAATAGTTGGTGAAGTTGAACTCGAATGTCTCACCGGCAGGAATCTTCAAATCATTTGTAAATTCTGTCCACCAAGCAGCAGAGCAGTCCTCTGCGCCAAGAGAAACAGGGCTAGGAGTAACCGCCTTGACAGCAGACTCAGCCACATTTACTTCTACGGTAGTTGTACGGCCGTTTTCTGTGGTAATAGTCACCTCATGCTTGCCCGCAGTAGCAGGGATTCTAGAGAACGTCAACTTAGAGTTGTCGATGACACCAGGCTCACCCTCTACGTATGTAGCATTAACCACCATACCCGTTGGGTCGAAAGCCAAAGTATGCTCTACTCCATCAACTGCTGCAGAGTTATAATAATAGTAGTTTGTGCGGGTTGGTGCCTGAATAACAGTAATTGTCTTGATACCAGCCACCACATTAAACTTGGCATTGGCTACGATAGGAGTAGAAGCATTCTCCCCCTTGAAAGTCTTGTTATAGATAACGATGAGTGTCTTTTCCCCCACCTCATCCATATCATTGATGGCAGAGAAGAGCAGTTCGCTGGCAGGAATCACCTTGGTCACACCCTCTTCGAAGGTAACGGTGGCAGAAACATTCTGCATCGCCTCTTCAAGCGTAGTACCCTTGTCAACCTCGGCAGGAACATTGTTCAATACCATAGAAACCGGAGCCTTGTCCTTGGCAGATGTGTATCCGCCGATAGGCTCTACGTTGCTCTGCTGGAAATCAATGAAAGATCCCTCAGGAACCAGGAAGCAGCGGATGTTGGTATTGCTCTCGTCTGCATTCAGATTGGCAATCTTAGATGGCTGGATGTAGGTCTTGGTAATGGTACCATTAGTAATCTTCACCATGAAAGTATCTACTCGGGAACGGTCAACCGTCAATGTTACCTTACCGCCCAACTTATCTACACCCTTGTCTGTATCCGTTTCGAAAGTGAGATTACTCTGCACACAGCTTCTGTCGATATGGTCACCCCACTCAGAGTTACCGCTTGGCTGGTTATCAAAACGGATAGCACCATACTCGGTATAACCTGTTCCGCCACGATCTACATCATTGGTGATGATGAGGGCGAAGTTCTTATAGGTGTTAGTCGCAGAAGGATTGATGTTCAGATTGAACACAGCATTCCACTTCTGGTTGTCTTGAACCACATAATACTTTGAGAAGGATGTCCAGAATCCAGAAGAGAAATCTGTGTTACCCACTGTATAAACATCCTCGTTCATACCCACGAGCACCTCCTCGGTTGAAACCTTTGACTTTTCGATTGAGTCTATCTTTTCAGAAAGCCAATCAGGAGAGTTAACACTAAACATGTCACTTCCCTCGCATCCTGTCAGTGCTGTCAAGCCCATGGCTGCCACGCAGAAGACTGATGCTAATTTATTTAGGTGTTTCATATTGTTATTCTATTTTATATGATCATGAATATTGTTACTTGCTCAAATCTACTACAGGATGAACGGTCCAACCTCTTCCGAAGAAATCGGTTGAGTTATCTGTATTCGTATTTGCCGAGTTGCCTACCAGGTTAGGGTTGTCGTTCAGCAAGCCCTGATAGATAGGCAGGAACTCATGACCCGGTACGTATGTATCGTAAGAACTCTTCACCTGAGGGTCAACACCTACCATAGAGTAGCTAACAGGCTCCTTGACATCGTAAATAGAACGGCGGAAGGTTCCGTGCTCCTTCAACTGAGTCTTACGACCCTCATCATAGAAGAATCCCCAACGGATCAGATCGAAACCACGACCATACTCACAACCGAACTCCTTAGGACGCTCTACATTGGCAATCTGCTCGAAGAGCTTATCCTTGCTATTGAAGTCTGAAAGCTTCAAGTCCTTCAGGTTGGCACGCTCACGAACCTGGTTGATCCAGTCGATAGCCTGCTGTGTTGGACCGTTCACCTCGTTCTCGCACTCTGCAGCACGGAGCAAAACGTCTGAGTAACGCATCATGCGGAGGTTGATACCGCAATGAAGACCGGTTGTCACCTTATCATAAAGGTTGGTACGGAAATTGGTCCACTTAGCGATAGGAAGACCACCATAGTTGTTGTTGGTTACGATGGTATCGGTAGCTGTCATCTGAGAAGTGTATGCCACGTTGCCATTCTCAAAACCTTCCCAATCATTCTCATAGGTACCGATGGTCCAGTAGAGACGTGGATCCAACTTACCAGCTGTGGTACGCTCTGCCTTGAAGAGGTTGTACAACCATGGAGAAGCAGAAAGGTCAGCCCAGCCACCGAATCGACCTGGAGCGAAATTAGACTCTACGGCATGACCCTGTGTAGCGTTAGGACTGGTATTGACTGGAGTCCACTCATCATCCACACCCTGTGAACCGTAGTCGAGATACTGAATCTCGAAGAGACTCTCGTCGTTATTCTCGTAAGCAGGACCCTCACGGAAGTTGTCGCCATAGTTGGCCATCAGCTTGTAAGAGCCATACTTCTTGTTCATGATGTCCTTGAGAACAACGAGCGCATCGCTATACTTGTGGCGCTGCATCAAGGTGCGGGCATAGTAGCCGGCAGCAGCACCGCAGGTAGCACGGCCCTTGGCCCACTCGCCACCCTCATCACGTGATGGGAGGAGAGTCATCGCCTCAGAGAAGTCCTTCTCCACCTGGTCGAGCACATCATCGTAGGTACTGTTTTTGCCATAGAGACCATCCAGGGTAGAATAGTTGGCATAATCAGTAATCAGCGCAGGATTCTGATAATATCCTGCCAATGTATAGTATGAATAACCGCGGAGGAAGAGAGCCTGTCCCT
>ERZ1026856.820-NODE-820-length-17403-cov-9.229882_pt1 | contig 17403 bp, 14 predicted proteins | sample MGYA00380158_ERZ1026856 | MGnify/ENA primary metagenome ERZ1026856 (study PRJEB33269, sample SAMEA4719794) | human gut metagenome | biome: human-associated habitat; feature: organic feature; material: feces | place: Cameroon | collected 2013-10 ...
GCCTTGCGGCGCACGTTTCTAACGGGTGAAAGTCCCTAATCCGCCCTAGTAGTGGAAATAATTATTGACTTTTGCGAAGCGCAAGCGTAGATTAAAAGATAATCAATTTTGGAAGAACAAGACAGAAAAGAGGAAAAATATAAATGAAGAAAACAGGAAAACAAAATATCAGATGGAATACCATGAAAATTCTGGCCGTAGGTTTTCTAAGTGTAATTTTTCTTGGAGCGGTGCTTTTATGGTTGCCGGTATCTAACGAAAAATCAATCAGTTTTCTGGATGCGCTTTTTACATCAACATCATCGGTATGTGTGACCGGATTGGTTACAATTGTTCCCAAATACCAATTTACAATTACAGGAAAAGTAATTTTGCTGATTTTAATTCAGATTGGAGGATTGGGCGTGATTGCATGTATTACCGCATTTTTTATGCTTCTGAAAAGAAAGATTACGGTAAAAGAGAGAGTTGTTATTCAAGAAGCTTATAATATGGATTCTCTCGGTGGTCTGGTAGGTCTGGTACGTAAAATTTTGATTGGGACAGTAGTAGTAGAAGGAATTGGGGCCGTTTTTTACGCCATACAATTTATTCGGGACTATGGGGTTGCAAAAGGAATCTGGTATGGAATTTTTCATTCAATTTCTGCATTTTGCAACGCAGGAATTGACATCCTTGGAGATGACAGTCTGGCAAGATACGCAACAGATCCTTTGATTAATATTATAACAATGCTGTTGATTATCCTTGGCGGAATTGGTTTTACCGTGTGGTATGACGTGATTGATAACGGAAAGAAGATCTGGCATCGGGAAATTCCCGGAAAATGGTGGTTTACCAGACTTAAGTTACATTCAAAAATAGCGATCATTACAACGGGATTCTTATTGATAGCAGGGACAGTTTTGAACTTTGCACTGGAGTATCATAATCCGGCAACGATAGGGCATCTTAATACCGGACAGAAATTGATGGTTTCCGCATTTCAGGCTGTGACAACAAGAACGGCTGGGTTTAGTACATTTCAGCAATCTGGAATGTACGAAGAAACTGGTTTTTTAAATATTATTTTGATGTTTATAGGCGGTTCTCCGGGAGGAACTGCAGGTGGTCTGAAGACGACGACATTTGCACTTTTATTTCTTGCATTTCATACAATGCTTCGGGGAGGGCATGATATTGAATGTTTCCGGAGAAAAGTGGATGAAGAAAACTTCCATGTAGCATTTGTTACAATTATGTTGGCATTAGCTATATACATAACAGGAACAACATTTGTTGCTGTCATTGAACCAGATACAATTTCATTTCAGAGAATCATGTATGAGACCGCATCTGCAATGGCGACAGTTGGACTCTCGCAGGATCTGACAACACACTTGCGGACGGGAAGCAAGATTGTGCTGATGATATTGATGTATATAGGACGTGTCGGGCCTATGACCATTGCATTATTATTTGCAGGAAAGGTGAACTTAAAAGAAAAGATGCGGACACTTCCATCGGAAAAGATTATGATTGGGTAACAAGGAGGAAAAGATTATGAAGAAACAATTTGCAGTATTTGGTCTGGGAAGTTTTGGAGAAAGCATTGCATTAGAATTACAAAAACTTGGATGTGAGGTAGTTGCTGTAGATAAAGATATAGAGCGGGTAAATGGAATTGCTGATTCTGTATCATATGCGATGCAGGCAGATATTGGAGATCCAGAATTTATCAGATCTCTTGGAACAAGAAATCTGGACGCTGTTGTGATTGCTGAAGCAGAAAGTCTGGAAGCAAGTATTATGGCAGCACTTGAGTGTAAGGAAATTGGAGTACCGAACGTAATCGCAAAAGCAAAAAATAACCGTCATGCAACTGTATTAAAGAAAATCGGTGTGGATACCATCATTTTTCCGGAGAAAGAAATGGGAGTCCGTCTGGCAAAGAATCTTATGTCAGCCAGTTTTACAGATTGGATTGCACTATCTCCGGCCTATAGTATAGTGGAAACTCCAATGCCGGCTAAATGGAGTGGAAAAACTTTGAAAGAACTGGATGTGCGCCGGAACTATGAAGTGAATGTCGTAGGAATTAAAAGTGGGGCGCATGTAGAAGTCAACCCGGATCCTTTAGAAGTATTGCGAAAAGATATGGTTTTGATTTTGGTTGGATCTAATACAGCGTTAGAAGCATTATAAGGAAGAGTTGTATTTGGAATATTATACATATGAGACGGTTTTGCTAAAAATATTTACAATCTAAGAAGTTTAATGAGGATTTATGTCATTAAGCTTCTTTTTTTATACATAATTCTTGACAGCAAGGGAAGAATGATATAGTATTCAAACATAGAATGTTAGATATAACTAACGCTTGTTAGGAGGTACTAAGGCGATGGACAGATATCTGATTGAAAAATGTCTGGTGGAACATTGTTCGGCAACACTGGCATCTATGAAATCAGCAAATTTATTTAATATGACATTTGCAGATGATACAGACGTGGAAGATCAGATTGAGTTCTGGAATCAGTGCATGAAAGAAAAAGGAATCCGTCTCTATATATTACAGAGACAGGATAAACGTGTACTGGTCTATGTCTATCGGAAGAAACAGCTCGAGGTCAGTCTGAACCGGCCGGGAGTAGCAAAGTTCCTGAAGAAATACGGCTATGAAAGCACAGAGATCAAATATGCATTGAGCCGGTTAAAGTCAAGAATAGGGGAAAATAATGAATTTCCACATGAAATCGGAATTTTTCTGGATTATCCGCTTGGAGACGTGATCGGATTCATTGTGAATCAGGGACGCAATTTCAAATGCGCAGGATGCTGGAAGGTATATTGTGATGAGTGTGCATGCCGGAAAACATTTGCAAAATATAAAAAATGCAGAGATGTCTATGTACGTCTCTGGCAGCAGGGAAGAAGTGTTTTGCAGCTTACGGTAGCTGCCTGACATATAAATTTATCAATGAAAGAGGTAGAAACAATGAGTAAAATTGCAGTAGTATATTGGAGCGGAACAGGTAACACAGAGGCAATGGCCAACGAAGTAGCAGAAGGAGCAAAGGCGGCAGGAGCAGAAGTTGATGTATTAACGGCTTCAGAATTTGGCGCAGACAAGATGGACGCTTACGATGCAGTGGCATTCGGCTGCCCGGCTATGGGAGCAGAAGAACTGGAAGACAGCGAATTCGAGCCAATGTTCTCTGACTGTGAAGGAAAACTTGGAGGCAAGAAGATCGCACTCTTCGGATCTTATGGATGGGGAGACGGAGAATGGATGAGAACATGGGAAGAGACATGCAAGGCTGATGGAGCTGTTCTTGCATGTGACTGTGTGCTTGCGAACGAAGCACCGGATGATGATGCAGTTGCAGCTTGCCAGGCACTTGGAAAGGCACTTTGCTAGCCGCATTTTGATTCACCTAAAAAGATATGATATGCTAACAGTAGTTAGAAAAAACTAACTATCGTGTGAATAAATCATGGCAGACTCCTTCTGTCTCATCCCTGAGCAAGAGAGACAGAAGTGGTTCCATGGGAAAGGATCTTGACATGGAGAATTTTTTAGCAATTGAGAAGGTTATTGGAAGAGAGATTATTGATTCGAGAGGTAATCCGACGGTAGAGGCAGAAGTATATCTTCTGGATGGAACTGTAGGAAGAGGTGCAGCACCAAGCGGCGCATCTACAGGAGAATTCGAAGCACTGGAACTTCGTGACGGAGACAAATCACGTTTCGGCGGAAAAGGTGTAACCAAAGCCGTAGAGAATATAAATACAGTGATCAGTGATGCACTGAAAGGTGTAGATGCATCAGACATTTACGCAGTAGATGCCGCAATGATCGCAGCAGATGGAACAAAAGACAAATCGAATTTAGGAGCAAATGCAATCCTTGCAGTATCCATTGCAAGTGCACGTGCAGCAGCAAATGCACTGGAGATTCCGCTTTACCGTTTCCTCGGAGGCGTAAATGGTAACAGACTTCCGGTACCTATGATGAATATATTAAACGGAGGCGCACATGCGGCCAACACAGTTGACGTACAGGAATTCATGATCATGCCTGTAGGAGCACCAAGCTTCAAAGAAGCACTCCGTTGGTGTGCAGAAGTATTCCATGCACTGGCAGCATTATTAAAATCAAAAGGACTTGCAACTTCCGTAGGTGATGAAGGTGGATTCGCACCGGATCTTGCATCTGATGAAGAAGCAATCCAGTACATCTTAGACGCAGTAAAAGATGCTGGATATGAGCCTGGAAAAGACTTTATGATCGCTATGGATGCAGCATCTTCTGAATGGAAAGGTGAGAAGAAGGGTGAATACGTACTTCCAAAGGCAGGTACAAAATTCACTTCTGAAGAACTCATTGAGCACTGGAAGAAGCTGGTAGACAAGTATCCGATCATCTCTATCGAAGATGCATTAGATGAAGAAGACTGGGAAGGATGGCAGAAACTGACAGCTGAGCTTGGAGACAAAGTACAGCTGGTTGGTGATGACCTGTTCGTAACGAATACAGAGAGACTTTCCAAAGGTATTGAACTTGGATGTGGTAACTCAATTCTTATCAAGCTAAACCAGATCGGATCGGTATCAGAGACATTAGAAGCAATCAAGATGGCTCACAAAGCCGGATACACAGCAATCTCATCTCACCGTTCCGGAGAGACAGAAGATACAACAATTGCAGATCTTGCAGTAGCACTGAATACCTGCCAGATTAAGACAGGAGCACCTTCCAGATCAGAACGAGTTGCAAAATACAACCAGTTACTGAGAATCGAAGAAGAGCTTGGAGCAAGCGCTGTATATCCTGGAAAAGCAGCATTTAATGTGAAGAACAGATAATATCGGCAATATGCCGAAAAAGCAGGAGATAAAGCCTGTTACAGAGAGAACAGAATTGTAAAATGTTACGAAATAAGAAAAGCACGCAGTGGAATATTGCGTGCTTTTTGAGTGCGTGATATTATTATAGCATGTAAGATAAGAAATCAGAGATTAACACATTAAATCAGTAGTTATAAGGAGAGAGTATATGGCAGTAACAATACAACAGATTGCCGAAAAAGCAGGCGTATCAAGGGGAACGGTAGACCGGGCACTTAATAACCGCGGCCGGATCAACCCGGAAGTGGCAGAAATGGTGAAAAGAACCGCCGAAGAGATGGGATATGTACACAAAGCAAGAAAGAGACAGAAAAATGCAGGAGGAAAGAAAAAGATCGGAATCGTAACCCAGCTTTCCGGTTCTTCTTTCATGCTGGAAATAAACAGAGGAATCCAGACCGGAAAAAAAGAGCTGGAAGAACTTGGTGTGGAAGTCATTGTAAAAGAGAATGCTTCCGTGCGAGAGGAAGACCAGCTGCGTGCAATTGATGAACTGGTAAAAGACGGAATCCAGGGACTGGCACTGATGCCGGTAGATACCGAAGGCGTCAGGGAGAAATTAAACTGGCTGGTGAATGAAAAGAAGATTCCGGTCGTGACATTCAACTCAGATATCGTAGGAACGAAGAGATGCTGTTTTGTCGGAATGGATAATAAGTTAAGCGGGCAGACCGCAGCAGGATTATTCGGGATGATGACCAGAGGTGTCGGAAAGATCCTTGTCATCACCGGATATTTCAGCAGTATGCTGAATAACTCCCGTGTAGACGGATTCGTAGAAGAGATAAAGAATATTTCACCAAAGCTTGAGATTGCCGGCGTGCAGGGAAGCTTTAACAATGCAGATGAAGTGGAACACATTATAGAGAATGCCATGATGAGTATATCCGGGATCAACGGAATCTTTGTGGTATCCGGAGGACAGGAAGGCATCGTCGAGGCATTTCGCAAGCTCGGTGTCGACCAGCGGCCTTATGTTGTGATCTATGACCAGACCGCAAAGAATGAGCTGCTGTTAAAAGAAGGAACCGCAGATTTCCTGATCGATCAGAATGGGTTCGAACAGGGATACCGGCCGCCGAGGATCCTTGCAGATATCTTGTTGAACGGAACCTATCCGGACACAGAATATCTGTATACAGGAATCGATATTAAGACAAAATACAACCTGTAAGATAATCCGGGGTACACAGCCCTGATACCAGAGATGCAAGAGAAGGTGCCAGTGGCAGGTTTTGCAGATAAAGGGATGATTAGAATGATAATAAGACAGAGAAGAGGAAAACAGATATCAGCTTTATTACTCATGACGGTAATTCTGTGCTGCGGCTGCAGTAATCACAGTTCCTGGCAGAAGGCAAAAGACCGGTATGTGGTAGGAGTTGTAACCAAATCCAATACCAGTGAGTACTGGATGTCGGTGAATTCCGGCATGGAAGCGGCAGCTGCAAAATATGATATGGATGTGATCACGCTTGCTCCGGATTCGGAACTGGACCGGGAAGTTCAGGAAAAGCAGGTGGAAAAGCTGATCGATCAGAATGTGGATGCGCTGGCAGTTGCACCGATTGACTCTTATCATGTTCCGGACTATCTGGATGAAATAGAGAAAAAGAAGATTACGGCAGTATGTTTTGACAATGGAATGGTGGGCGGAGAACTTCCATATATCGGAATCGACAATCATAAGACAGGATATCAGCTGGCACAGGAACTGGCAGAACAGTTAGACCACAAAGGCCAGGTAGGAATCGTGGCAGGTGATTTAAAACAGAAAGGCCACAGAGAACGTGTGGAAGGATTTGAAGAATATATGAAGTCCGAACCGGAGATGACGGTGAAGTTCGTAGAAAGCGGCTATGCCAATCTGCAGATGTCGGAACAGAAAGTACGGGATCTTATGGGACAATATCCGCAAATCAGGGGAATTATGGCGACCAGTGCTGTCACTGCGATGGGACTTGTTGATGAATTGAAAGATACTGATATCAAAATTGTGGCAGTGGATGAACAGGAAGATTCCCTTAAGGCAGTAGAAAATGGGCAGATCTTGGCGCTTGCGGCACAGTCGGGATATGAGATTGGTTATGAAACGATTCACTATATCCAGAATCTGCGGAACGGAAAGCATCTGAAAAAGAAGTATTATCTGAATGCAGAGATACTGACACAGGACAATGTAAAGGAGTACAGAAAAAAAGATGAAAGTCAGAAGTATAAGAAGTAAGGTCCTGATCGCAATCACCGGGATCACACTGCTTACGGCAGCAGCCATGGCTTTCGTATTTTATGGAAGGTCATCCCGGATGATCGAGGAAAATTACATAACAGTGCTCAGTCAGAGAACCAGGCTGCTTACGGATACCGTAGATGATATGTTAAAAAATGTATGCAATATCGATATCAAAGCATCCTGTGACAAAGAGATCAAAGAGGAACTGGAACAATATCTGAATGACAAAGATGAGAAACGGCTGAACAATATCTCAACAAGATTACGTACATTTTCCAAGATGGATCAGGCAATCTCCAGTATGTATCTGGTGATCCCAGGCGAGCGTCAGTTTGTTACAACGCTGGATTATCCGGTGTACAGAAGTGGACTTAAGGAGGATAACCTTCGTCAATTTGAAATACTATGTGGAAAAAATGGCGGACCGGCGATCATGGATGATCTGGTGCACAGCAAAGATAAATTATTACAGTTTACGGAAAAGGTAACCGGAGAAGATGGACAGGTGATCGGTTATCTGTGTGCGAATATCGAAGAACAGAACTTAAGATATGATTATCTGGAAGATCCGTCGAATCAGGAACTGGGACAGATCGAACTGATCGAAGACGGCAGGATCATTGCAGCCAGAGAGCAGTCCCGGATGGGCAATAAATTTCCGGTAAAGAAGTATAAAAATTTTATCAGTCATTCTGAAGTTACCGGGGCAGATAAAGAAAATATATACATTTACTGTGAAGGAAGCTTTTCCGGCTGCGGAATTTTTGCCAGTGTAAAGAGAAGTGCCGTATTAGGTGACCTGGCGCAGATGCGGAAATATGTATTCGGTGTGGCGGCCGTGTTCGGGCTGATCGCAATGCTGGCGGCGATATACATTTCAAGGATTGTCTATAAACCGGTGAGAAAGCTGATGACTGCAATGCAGTCAATTGCGGATGGCGAGATGGACACCAGGGCAGAGGTCGTATCCAAAGACGAGATTGGTCTTGCTGCGGAAGAATTTAACCGGATGTTAGACCGGATCGAAGAACTGATCGAACAGCTTATTCAGGAAGAAAAGAAGAAAAAGGATGCGGAACTGGAGGCACTGCAGTATCAGATCACACCGCATTTTATGTATAATACACTGAATTCGATCAAGTGTTATGCAATGATCCACAATGAGAAAGAGATTGCAACGGTCATCGGGGATTTTGTAGAGTTATTGCAGACATGTATACGGAAAAAGGGCACATTTCTGACTGTTGCAGAGGAAATACAGGTGTTGAAGAATTATATTCATCTGCAGGAATTCCGCAATGGAGAAGAATATCAGGCAGCTTACGCGATAGAGCGCGAAGCAGAGCAATGTCTGATACCAAGACTGATCTTACAGCCCCTTGTAGAAAATGCGTTGATTCATGGACTGGATCTGAAAAATAACAGAAAACATTTAACGATAGAAGCGTATACTTCCGGCTCCAGACTTTATATGAAGGTCAGGGATAACGGAAGAGGAATGACACAGGAACAGATTGAAGAATTATTGAAAAAGAAGGGAAAGAAGACGAAGGGACTTACGGCAGTCGGAATACCGAATATTCAGGAAAGACTGCAATTATATTATGGAACACAGGCAAAGCTTTCGCTGAAAAGCAGCGGAGAAGGTACAGAGGCAACGATCTATCTGCCTGTGAACAGAAGTGAGGATGAAGAATCATGAGAAAAGCATTACTGGCGGACGATGACTTTCTTGTGCGGAGTTATCTGAAGATGTTGTCGTCATGGGAAAAGGCAGGATTTGAGATTACGGCGGATGTAAGAGATGGGGAAGAAGCACTGGAGGTGTTGGACCGGGAAAAGATAGATCTGGTTGTTACTGATATTGCAATGCCGCTGATGGACGGGATCGAACTGATCCGGGAAATCCGGAGAAAATATCCGGACATCTATGTGATCGTACTTAGCTGTCATGATGAATTCGAATATGTGAAAAAGGCGATGAAAGAAGGAGCAGACGAGTATGTATTAAAGAATACACTGAATGAAGAAAGTCTGTATACGGTTCTTGAAGCGGCGGAAGAACATATCCGGCAGAGCAAGGAAGAAGCAGGTGTGAAAGATCAGAAACAGCAGACGCAGGAACATGCGGATATGAAAAAGGATCCAGAAGAAGATAACAATGCAGATGCTGACGGGAAAACGGGAGAAAAGTCGGATCAGACAGGAAATATGAATGAAAAATTCCTGTTTTTTAACCAGATCCTGGCGGGAACCCTGTCCGGAGAGGAACGGGAAGAAAAAAGAATCCGGGCAGGAATACGTGGAAAATATAAGAACAGTGCAGTGATCGTGATCAAAAGAGAAGAAACAGAGTATACCGAGGATCCGCTGGAAGAAGCAAGAAAAGAGCAGTATAGTCTGGAATTCTACAGGCGTATGCAGGAAAAGTTACAGTCAAGACCCGGCGAATCCGAGACGGAAAAAGAAATGATCTATCTCGGAAATGGAACATATTGTTGCTTTCTGGATCTGTCAGATGAATACAAAAGCAGTGTGATGTATCAGCATCTGACCGGAACGGCATCGGCGTGTTATAAGATCTGTGCGGAAGAAGAGGAAGCCTACAAGATCGGTGTCAGTAATATCTGTATTGGAGCAGATGCACTTCGCCAGGCATATCAGCAGGCAAGGATGATGATAAAGAATAGTTTCTATGAAAAGGATGGAATTGCCTATTATGAAGCAGATAGAGCGATGGGAAAAGAACTTCCGAAAGAAGCAGAAACACTTTTGGAGGAGGCAGAGCTGTTAAAGAAGAAAAGTGAAAAGGATAAATTTCTTCTCATGGCCGGGACAGTAATACAGGCGTTCAAAAAAGAGCGGTGCGACAGTCAGCTGGTACGGCAGTGGTTCCGGAAGCTGGAACATAAGTTACAGGTAGACGGCTCAAGGGCGGACCAGCATTTTGGCTATATCGGAGAGGTGAAAAAAGAGCTGGAACATCTGGCAGAGCAGGCATTTGAATGTGGCGAACCGAATATCCCGGAAGATTTAAGCCAGGCAGTTAAGATTGCAGCGGATTATGCGGCGAGACATTACCGGGAAGCAGTGGGACTTGGTGATGCGGCAGAAGCGGCAGGCGTGAACAGCACCTATCTGAGTTATCTGTTCAGTCAGGAGATGGGGATTGGATTTGCCAACTATCTATTGAATCTGCGGATGGAACATGCGAAGAAGTTATTAAGAGAGACCAATCTTAAGATGTGGCAGGTAGCAGAAGAATCGGGATTCAATGATTACCATTATTTTTCAAAAGTATTTAAAAAAGCAGAGGGGATGAGCCCGGCGCAGTACCGGAAGCATTCTTAAAAATAAAAGATACAGTTGTTTTTCTATATGTAAAGGAAAAAGCAACTGTATCTTTTTTTGCGTGCAAATACCTGGCAAAAAAGAAAGCACAAAGAAAAATCAAAAAATAAAACCCAAAAAAAAGACACAAAAAGTGTGGAAAGCAATACCTGAAAAAAAGACACAAAAATCAGAAAAATACCATCTAAAAATAAAGTACACATTTCAAAAGATTCTCCCAATGCCGGAACAGGCGGATCCTTAGTATTATATAGTTACAAAGAAAAACACGAAAGACATAGAAAAAACATCATAAAGAAAGAGGTAAGAAAAATGTTTGACAAAAAGAAAGTAAAACTTGGAATCGCACCAATCGCATGGACCAATGACGACATGCCGGACCTTGGAAGTGAGAATACATTTGAACAGTGTGTAAGCGAGATGGCACTTGCAGGATTCACAGGATCGGAAGTCGGCAACAAATATCCAAAAGATACGAAAGTCCTGAAACATGCACTGGATCTTCGAGGTGTAGAGATCTGCAACCAGTGGTTCTCAGCATTCCTGATCACAAAGCCATTCGAAGAAGTAGAAAAAGAGTTCCGTGCACAGCTTGCATACTTAAAAGAAATGGGAGCAAAAGTGATCGGAGCTTCCGAGCAGAGCTACAGCGTACAGGGCATGCTTGATACACCGATCTTCGGACACAAATATGTGATGAATGATGAAGAGTGGAAGATATTCTGTGACGGAATGAACAAGCTTGGAAAGATCGCAAAAGAGGAATACGGAATTGCACTTACCTTCCATCATCATATGGGAACGGTTGTACAGAATGCAGATGAAGTAGAGCGCATGATGGACAATACGGATCCGGAATATGTAAGTCTCTTATTCGATACCGGACATTTCGCATACTGTGGAGAAGACCCACTGGAAATGGTGAAGAAATACGCAGACAGAATCAAACATGTGCATCTGAAAGACATCAGAAAAGACATGGTAGAAAAAGTAAAGAAGGAAGAATTAAGCTTCTTAGACGGAGTCAGAATGGGAACGTTCACAGTACCTGGAGACGGCGATATTGATTTTGATTCAATTTTCAAAGTTCTGGAAGAATCAGGATATACCGGATACATGGTAGTAGAGGCAGAACAGGATCCGGCAAAAGCCAATCCACTGGAATATGCACTGAAAGCAAGAAAGTTCATTTCTGAAAAGACAGGATTATAGAAGAAAAATACAATCTGCAGACAAAATCATCCAGGAAAAATACCGGGAGATTTTCCAAAGGGATAAAAACGGAACTGAACAAAAATATAGAAATAAAAAGATTATAAACGCGAAAAGGAGAAGAAAAAATGGTTAACGTAGGAATTATCGGAGCAGGAAGAATCGGAAAAGTACATGTAGAAAGTATCTGCACACAGGTAAAGGATGCAAAAGTCAAGATACTTGCAGACCCATTCATGAATGATGAGACTGCAAAATGGGCAAAAGACATGGGCGTAGAAGCAGTTACAAAGGATTATAAAGAAATCCTTGCAGACCCGGAGATCGATGCAGTGCTGATCTGCTCATCCACAGATACACATTCACCAATTTCGGTAGAGGCAATCAAAGCTGGAAAGCATGTATTCTGTGAGAAACCAATCGATCATGATGTAGCAAAGATCAAAGAAGTCATCGATGCATTAAAAGACAGCAATGTAAAATACCAGGTTGGATTCAACAGAAGATTTGACCATAACTTTGAAGCAGTACAGAAAGCAGTAGCAGACGGAAAGATCGGAGATACACATATCATCAAGATCACATCCAGAGATCCGGAGCCGCCATGTGCAGACTATGTAAAAGTATCCGGAGGAATCTTCCTTGACATGACAATCCATGATTTTGATATGGTACGTTTCCTTGCAGGATGCAATGCAACAGAAGTATACGTAGAGGCAGCCGTACTGGTAGACCCTGCAATCGGAGAAGCCGGAGATGTAGATACGGCAGTCATCACACTGAAGATGGAAAATGGTGCGATCGCAGTGATCGATAACTCCAGAAAAGCAGCTTACGGATATGACCAGAGAGCCGAAGTATTCGGATCCAAAGGAATGGTTGCCGTATCCAATGACTCTACATCATCCGCAGTCATCAGCAATGCAGATGGCGTAACAGGTGAGAAACCATTATATTTCTTCCTGGAGCGTTACATGGCAGCTTATGCAAAAGAGATCAAGTGCTTCATTGAAGCAATCGAAAATGATACAGACACACCGCTTGGCGTTATGGACGGACTGCAGCCGGTACTGATGGGACTTGCAGCTAAGAAATCTCTGGAAGAACACCGTCCGGTTAAAATATCTGAGATCACAGTCTAGAATATAAGTAGTATAAGGCATAAAAAAGAAAAGATCTGTGAAGCATGAATTTACAGATCTTTTCGCATATCAAGAGAGACATGAAATGAACCGGAAAAGGAAGTCATTTTATGGAGGAAAAGGAGAGAAGAGACGTGGAAGAAAAAAAGGCGAACAATGCAGCAAACGGAAAACTGTCATGGCCGGTCAGATTATCTTATGCCGGAGGCGACGTGGCATGTAATGTAGTATTCGGTATGGTCGGAACACTTCTGACATTATTTTATACAGACTATGTAGGAGTGGCAGCAGCAACCGTAGGTCTGATCATGTTGTTATCCAGATTCTTCGATGGATTTTCCGATATGATCATGGGAATCATCGTAGAAAAGACCAATTCCAAATGGGGAAAATCAAGACCATGGATCTTGTGGATGAGTGTACCATATGCGCTGTCTGCGATCCTGTTATTTACTGTACCGCATACGATGGGAGTGGTTCAGTCAATCTATATTTTTGTAACTTATAACTTCTGTACAACTGTATGTTATACAGCAATCAATCTTCCATACGGAAGTCTGTCGGCCATGATGACACGTGTATCATCCGAAAGAGATATGTTAAGTGTAGTACGAATGGGATTATCACCGCTCGGTAAGATTATTGCCGTTACCTGTACCACTCCGCTGGTTAAATTATTCGGTAATGACCAGGCAGCATGGGTAAAGACGATGACGGTATGGGCAGTCATCGCCCTGATCTTACTTCTGATCTGCTTTATCAACTGCAAAGAGACTGTTGTGATCGCAGGACAGGATAAGGCGGAAAAGGTTCCGGTAAAGAAAGGGTTAAAACTTCTTCTTACCAACCAGTATTTCTGGGCTGTATTATTACTTTGGATGTTCCAGAGTGTGTCATTTAGCGTATCAGGAACGATCTTACCATATTATTGCAAATACATTTTCCACAATGATACATGGCTTTACAGTGCACTGTATCTGACAGAAATTCTGACACTGGTTGTATGTATTTTCTTATGTGCACCGTTGATCCGTAAGTTCGGAAAGCGAAACATTGCTCTGGCTGGAAGTATCATTGCCCTGGTGGGTCATCTGTTATACTTCCTGAATCCATACAGCATTCCATGGATGGTGATGAGTTGTGTTGCAAGAGCAGTCGGCCTTGCTCCACTGAATGCAGTTGTATTCGGTATGATTGGTGATGTAGTAGAATTCGGACAGTGGAAGACACATGTACGTCAGGAAAGTCTGATCTTTGCCGGTGGTTCGATCGGAACGAAAGTCGGTGCCGGTGTGGCATCTGCAGTTATGACAGGACTTCTTTCTATGGGTGGATACATCAGTACGGCGGCCGGAAGTGTCACTCAGCCGGACAGTGCATTACATATGATCGTGAACATTTACAAAGGCGGTCCATTGATCGTTGCAGGTGGTGTGCTTGTAGTACTTCTGTTCTATCATCTGGATAAACAGTATCCGGATATCATGAAAGAACTGATCGAACGTGAAGCGAAAGGAGAACTGTAAAATGAGAGAACATACGATTGTTACCATCAGCCGCCAATACGGAAGCGGCGGAAGAGAAGTTGCAGAGATTCTTGCAAAGAAGATGCAGGTGCGCTGTTATGACAGACAGATCGTATATCTGGCAGCAGAGAAAATCGGAAATGGCGATCTGGATGTGGAAAGCATTCTGGAAGAAGCATATAAGGTGCCGGGCAGTCACAGCGGTTTCTTCGGCGGACTTGGAATCGGAAGCGATGTCATCCCGGACTATAATAAGATGTATAAAGAGCAGGCAGCACTGATCCACAGACTTGCAGATAAATCCGGAGGAGTATTCCTGGGACGTTGTGCAGATGCAGTACTTGCAGATACACCGGACTGTTATCATATCTTCATTTATGCAGACGATGCATTTAGAGAAAAAAGAAGTAAAGAAGCATACGAGGGCATTTCCCTGAAAGAGATGGATAAAGAAGATGTATCCAGACAGAGATATTATAATTATTATACCGGCAGGACATGGGGCGATCCATTGAATTATGATCTGATGATCAATACCGGTAAGATCGACCTGGAAGATGCGGCAGATCTGATCATAGATTATATCGAGAAAGTACAAAGTGAATAAAGAAATAAAAAAGCAGACATAAAAAAGATGAGCCAGTGCGGACGTGAAAAATATATTTTTTCTGTCCTCATTGGCTTTTTTATACCATAGTATGCAAGAAAAGTTGCCAGTGGCAAGTTTTCTGTATTGCCATGTGTTTGAAAGAAATTGCCAGTGGCAGGTCTTGCAGATACGGTTATATTTGAAAGCTTTTTGTGAAAAAGTCAGAATATAAAACGTTTTGATATGAATTGTGGTAAAATAATGGTAAGATAAGAATGTACAGAAAGGAAGGATCGGTATGAAAAACTATTCAGAAGATGCAAGCAGACAGTATCACATTCAGGTTGCAAAAGGTGAAGTCGGACGTTATGTGATCATGCCGGGAGATCCGGGCAGATGCGAAAAGATTGCTGCGTATCTGGATGATCCGGTGCTGGTTGCAAGCAACCGGGAATTCACCACTTATACCGGAATGCTGGACGGGGAAAAAGTCAGTGTGACGTCGACCGGAATCGGAGGACCGTCGGCAGCAATCGCAATGGAAGAACTGGTACGCTGCGGGGCAGATACATTTGTCAGGATCGGAACCTGCGGTGGAATGCAGCCGGAAGTAAAAAGCGGCGATATCGTGATCGCGACCGGTTCGATCCGCATGGAAGGGACAAGTAAAGAATATGCACCGATCGAATATCCGGCAGTTGCCAATCTGGAAGTAACGAATGCACTGGTGCAGGCTGCAAAAGAAGATGGCTGCACCTGGCATACAGGAGTGGTACAGTCAAAGGATGCATTCTACGGACAGCATGAACCGGAAGCAATGCCTGTCGGCTATGAGCTGCTGAACAAATGGGAGGCCTGGAAGAAGATGGGATGTCTGGCTTCCGAGATGGAATCAGCGGCACTTTTTATAGTGGCCGGTAAATTGCGTGTCAGAGCAGGGGCATGCTTTCTGGTTATGGCAAATCAGGAAAGAGAGAAACTCGGCCTGGAAAATCCGGTGGTACATGATACTGATATGGCAGTTCGGACAGCAGTATTTGCAGTGAGAAATCTGATCCGGTGTGATAAAGAAAAAGAATAATAGAAGAAGGGAAACAAGATGGGGAAGACAGAGAATAGAAACAAGCCGAGGTATAATCCAAAACAACTGATCGAAATTTCAATAGAACAGTTAAAGTATTCTTACACACCTTATTCAGGATTCAAAGTCGGAGCTGCATTATTGGCGAAAAATGGAAGCGTATATACGGGATGCAATATTGAAAATGCAGCATATACACCGACAAACTGTGCAGAAAGGACAGCATTTTTTAAGGCAGTAAGTGAAGGCGTGAAGGAATTCGATGCGATCTGTATTGTAGGAGGAAAAGATGGGGTCTTGACAGAATATGCACCGCCGTGCGGAGTGTGCAGACAGGTGATGATGGAATTCTGTGATCCGGAAGAATTTCAGATCATTCTTGCAACGGATGTAGAACATTATGATATCTATACGTTGAAGGAGTTATTGCCGTTGGGCTTCGGACCTGGAAATCTGAAAGAAAAGAAGACCGTATAAGGGGGAAAGGCAATATTCAGGAAAAAAGTGGAATGTTGAAATAGAAGAAAAGAAAAATGAAGAATGTAAAATGGAGGAAATGATAAAAGCAATATGACAACAGAAGAATTAACAGCACTACCAAAAGTAGAACTGCACTGTCATCTGGACGGGTCGCTGAGCCGTGGATTTATAGAAAAGAGGCTGGGACGGGAAGTATCACAAAGTGAGCTGAGTGTATCCGAAGACTGCAGAAGTCTGAATGAATATCTGGAAAAATTCGACCTTCCGGGCAAATGCATTATGGATGAGACAGGACTGAAAGAAGCCGGTTATGATGTATTAAAAAGTATGAAACAGGAAAATGTATGCTATGCAGAAATCCGTTTTGCTCCGCTTCTGTCCGAGACTCCGAACATGAACTGCAATAAAGTGATCGAAGCACTGCTTGCAGGACTGGAAAAAGGAAAACGCGATTTTGGCATAGAGTACGGAGTGATCACGTGCGCGATGCGCCATCACAGTGAAGAAGAGAATGCCCGGATGCTGCGGACTGCCAGAGAATATCTGGGACACGGCGTGTGTGCGGCAGATCTTGCCGGGGCGGAAAGCCTGTATCCAATGTCAGAATTCATGGAACTGTTCAAAAAGACGAAAGCACTTGGCATGCCATTTACCTTACATGCAGGTGAATGCGGAAGTGTACAGAATATACTTGATTCTGTGGAAGCCGGAGCCGGAAGAATCGGACATGGAATCGCAATGAGGGGACATGCAGATGTACAGAAAGAATTGCAGAAAAAGGGCATCGGTATCGAGATGTGTCCGATCAGTAATCTGCAGACCAAAGCAGTGGAAAGTACAAAGGACTATCCGATGCGGGAATTCCTGAATGCCGGATTAAAGGTAACAGTAAATACCGA
>ERZ1026856.825-NODE-825-length-17301-cov-19.589238_pt1 | contig 17301 bp, 17 predicted proteins | sample MGYA00380158_ERZ1026856 | MGnify/ENA primary metagenome ERZ1026856 (study PRJEB33269, sample SAMEA4719794) | human gut metagenome | biome: human-associated habitat; feature: organic feature; material: feces | place: Cameroon | collected 2013-10 ...
ATTCGCCTTAGTCTCGTGGGCTCGGAGATGTGTATAAGAGACAGATTTAATGTTATTCTTCTTATTCATCCTAATAAATTTAAAATAAGGCAGAGCATAATAATTATGGTAATAGTATTTTTAATATATTTAATTATAAATACATTAGGAGTTAATTTGATAAATAAAAAAATTACTTTTTCATATAATAAAACTTCCGATAAATTATTTAGTTATTGTAATAGTTTTGAATGTGATAAATATAATACCAAAGTTAATGGCAAAAATAGAGATTTTATCATAAATAAAAGTTACATTGACTTTAATGGAGTAAAAAACGAAGTTGAAATTCATACGATATATGACTTAAAAGGAGTTAAAAAAGTAAAAGCTGTAGTTTATTGCCAAAATGAAATGTTTTCTGAATACCTTATAAATGAACAAGTAAAAAGCTATTTTTATAATTTTAATGTAGCAACAGATGAGTCTTTAATAAAAAAAGCTTTTGATGATAGATTTACAGGTGATGTTAAAAAAGATAATATAACATATAAAGTAGAAGAAGTATATAATGATGGTATACTTACTAATTTAAAAACAATAATTGAAGCTAAAATAAGGTAGTAATCTTGTTTTTTTTAATCATTTTTGATAATATTATATTAAATAATAAGGTGGTGTAAATTGTGAATAGCATAGTAAATATTATTAATAATAATAAAACTTTAATTATATCTATTTTTATATTTTTTGTGTGTGTTATAATTGGATTCTTTGGTGATTTATATTTAAAAAAAGAAAAGAAAAAGTTATCTAAAAATAATTTAAATGATGATGTGTTACAAAAAAAAGAAGAAGATGAAAAAGCAATTAATGATAAACAGGATATAAAGGGTAGTTATGAAACTCATAATTTACCTATTGATACTGTAGTTAAAAATGATGAATTAAGTACCATAAATTCAAATACAGAAAAAAATGATTTTTCAAGTAATAATGATTTATCTAATGTTAATAGAGAGGAATTTAATGGGACTTATGATAATTCAGTTAGTAATACTAATACAAAAAAAGATGATAACCGAAATGATACCTATCAGTACAGTAATATAAATTTTAATACAGATGATGATAACAAATTTAATAACATGTTTTAACCTTTGAAAATAAGGATTATGATATTTAAATTTATTTTATTTTTAAAATAGGCATTTATTATGTTATAATTATTTGGTAAACTGTAGTTTAATGTTAATAAGTAATAAAAGGAGGATTTATGACTATTGATAATGTTTTAACTATTATAAAAGATATTATAGATATATGCATAGTGTGGGCTGGTGTTTACTTTGTTTTAAAAAGCATAAAAAACAATGTTAAATTTACCATGCTATTTAAGGGAATAATAATAATCGTTGTAATAAAATTATTAAGTGATTTATTTGATTTAAAGTCAGTTGGGTTATTATTAGAATACGTTGTTATGTGGGGACCACTTGCTCTTGTAATTATATTTCAACCAGAAATACGTTCTGTATTGGAGCAATTAGGAAGATCACAACTTCTAGGTAGACATAAAGTTCTATCAATTTCTGAAAGAGAAAGAATAGTTTATGAGATTGGCGCTGCTTTAGAGTATTTAAAAAAACATAGGATTGGTGCTTTAATTGTTATTGAAAGGGATAATTCGTTAGCTGAATATATTGAGAGATCTAAAAAACTTTATGCTGAAATATCTAATGAATTATTAGTTGCAATCTTTTTCCCTGATAACCCGCTTCATGATGGGGGAGTTATAATTCAAGGAGATAAAATAACTTCAGCAGGAGCCGTATTTCCTACGACTGTTGAAATGAAGTTTAGTAAAAGATTGGGGACAAGACATAGGGCTGCAATTGGCATAAGTGAGGAAACAGATGCAATAGCTATAATTGTTTCTGAGGAAACTGGTAGAATTTCTATAGCGATAAATGGAGAATTAAATTATAATTTATCGGTTGAAGAAGCCAAATTAAAGATATTGGATGAGTTAAAACCTAAGAAAACAGCTGAATTTGATTATGAGACGGAAGAATTGGAAGGTGATGAAGATGAGTAAGATAGTAAAACTTATTCGTAACCTTTTTAGAAATATTGCTAGATTCTTTGATAAGAAGGTAGTTTTACCTATAACTAAGTTTTTTGTTGGAATTTCAAATAAATTTAAGGGTAATGGTAGAAGTTTTGAAAAGATAATAACAAGAAAGCCAGGACTTATAATAGTTTCTTTATTAACTGCTTTAGGAGTTTTTATCATTGCAGATACTAAGTCTACTTCGCTAATTGAAACTTCTGCAGAGGTGTTATATGATCAACCAATATCTGCTACTTATAATGAGGAAGCATATGTTGTAGAGGGCTTGCCAAAAACAGTTGATATAACTTTAATTGGTAGAAAATCCGATGTTTACTTAGCTAAGCAATTACCAACCAATGATATAACGGTTGATTTAACAGGTTTAACGCCAGGTGTACATAAGGTTAATTTAAAATATAAAAAGGCATTAAGCTCTGTTGAATATAAATTAGATCCATCTGTTGCAACAATCGTTATTTATGAAAAAGTTTCTTTAGAGAAAGAAATAAATTATGAAATAATAAATAAAGATAAAGTTGATTCTAAATTAATGGTAGAAGATGTTTCTTTGAGTACTGATAAAGTATACGTTAAAGCGAATGAGGCAAAGCTTAAAGAGGTTGCTTCAGTAAAAGCTTTAATTGATTTGAAAAATTTAGTTGATCCAAATGTTGGAGAACAAGAGTTAAAAGATGTTAAACTAGTTGCATATGATAGTAATGGTAAAAAAATTAATGTTGAAATAGTACCATCTAAAATAACCGCGGTAGTTAAAATAACATCACCTCAAAAAGAGGTTCCAATAAGAGTAATTCCAAAAAATTATGATAAAATAGTATTTGGTAAAGCAATAAGTAGTATAACAACTGATGTAAGTAAAATAACTATTTATGGTGATGCTGCTAAATTAGACAAGATATCTTATATACCTGTATACGTAGATGTGGCAGATTTAAAAGATGATAAAAAATATTCTATAACAATTGAAAGGCCAAGTGGTGTTAGAGCTATTTCAGAATCTTCTGTTAACGTAAATGTAACACTTGGTGAAGAAACTTCAAAAGAAATAGATAATATTTATTTGGAATATGAAAATTTATCTGATGGATTAACTGTTCAGGCTGTAGATTTAAATAGTACTAAAGTAACGGTTAGTGTAAAGGGTGTACAAAGTGTCTTATCTAACTTAGATCCTACTACTATAAAGGCTTATGTTAATTTAAAGGGATTAGGTGTCGGTGAACATGAAATACCTGTTAAAGTAGTTGGCTCGGATCCAAAAATTAAGTATTCTTCTAAAACAACTAAAATTACTCTTAAAATAACAGAAAAACATTAAAAATAAGTTGACAAATGTACCGGTTTAAAGTAAAATTTAAATTGGTACATTTTATAAACCCCACATAAGTTTGTCTTGGGAAAACAAACTTATTAAGGAAAGGAAAATATTATGACAACATTTATGGCAAATGCTAAAACAATTGAGCGTAAATGGTATGTTATTGATGCTAAGGGTAAACCTCTTGGAAGAGTAGCTGCAAAAGCTGCTGTTATGTTAAGAGGCAAACATAAAGCAACTTATACACCACATGTTGACTGTGGCGATAACATCATCATTATAAACGCAAAAGAAGTAGTATTAACTGGAAGAAAATTAGATCAAAAAGTATATTATAATCATAGTGGTTATACTGGTGGATTAAGAGAAAGAACCGCAAAAGAAATGCGCGAAAACTATCCAGTAGAAATGGTTGAAAGAGCAGTAAAAGGAATGCTTCCTAAAGGAAGATTAGGACGTCAAATGTATAAAAAATTATTTGTATACGAAGGTCCTAATCATAAGCATCAAGCTCAAAAACCAGTAGAAGTGGAAATTTAAGGAGGAAAGTAAATGGCAAAAACATTCGTAGGAACTGGCCGTCGTAAGCGTTCTATAGCACGTGTTAGAATGGTATCAGGTAATGGCAAAATTACCATTAATGGTAGGGATGTAAATGAGTACCTTCCTTTTAAAACTTTGGTTATGGATTTAACTCAACCACTAGAAGCTACTAAGACTCGTGATAAATTTGATATTACCGTTACTGTAAATGGTGGAGGTTTTCAAGGCCAAACTGGTGCTATTCGTTTAGGTATTACAAGAGCATTGTTACAGTATGACCAAAATACTGATCCACAATCTGATTCTTCATTTAGAAAAATTTTAAAGTCTGAAGGCTTTATAACTAGAGATGCAAGAATTAAAGAACGTAAAAAATATGGTCTAAAAAAAGCACGTCGTGCACCACAATTCTCAAAACGTTAATATGTTACTACAAAACCAGGTTTATTCCTGGTTTTTTATTTTTCAAAAATGTTTGTTAAACACAATTGAAATTGATTCGTAGATAATAGGTAGACTAAAAAAATATGTATATGCATATTGGATTTATTGAGCAAAAAACTACGTTAGAAATTGATATTTAATATAAAAACAGATTTACTTCTGTTTTTTTTATTTTGACATAATTTGTACAAAGTTTTTTTCTATATTTATTACAGTCACTAATTAGTGACATATTTTAGCATAAAGATATACTATTTTTAAAATTATATGTTATAATTTATGTTAGGTGATGCTAGGTGAAGACAAAAGAGTTTAAAACCCTAGATGAGCAGATTGAAATTTTACGAAACCGTGGGTTGGTTATTAATGATGTTGAAAAGGCTGAGTCTTTATTGCTAAGCGAAAATTACTTTTTTATAAATGGTTATAGGCACATTTTCCTAAAAAATCATAAGGATAGTAATTTTATCAAAGGCACTACTTTTGAAGAGTTATACGCTGTTTTTCAATTTGACAGAAATTTTAGAAACATTTTGTTTAAGAATTTGCTTATCGTTGAAAATAATTTAAAATCAATTATATCTTATCGTTTATCTAAAAAGTATGGTATTAAAGAGAAAGATTATTTAAAACCTTCTAATTTTTCACTGGATTCAAAGAAGATAAGACAAGTAAATGATGTATTAAATAAAATTAAAAGACAAATAAAGATAAATGGTAGACAACATAGCGCAACTTTGCATTATTTAAGTAATTATGGATATGTTCCATTATGGATTTTAGTTAAATTATTATCTTTCGGTATGATTAATGAATTTTATTCAATACTAAAACCAGAGGATAAGCTATCTATTGCCCAATATTATAATTTAGATGTCGAAACACTTGGTATATATATAGGCCTTTTGTCTAATTATCGTAATTTATGTGCTCATGAGGATATAGTTTATGAACATAGAACTCAAAAAACAATACCAGATACTAAGTACCATAGATTACTTGATATACCAATGATGAATGATGAATATATATATGGTAAAAATGATATGTTTTCTGTTGTTATAATGTTAAAGCAGGTACTTAATAAAAATGACTTTACTGATTTTGTTAATGAAGTTAGTTATGAATTAAGTTTATTAGATGGACGTGTTAATGTTATTCCTCAAAGTAAAATATTAGACAGAATGGGTTTTCCTTCTAATTGGGAGGATATAACAGATATTTAATAAAGAAGGGAGATATTTTATGGAAAAAATAGAGTTTTCAAATGCTGAATATATTGGTAAAAAAAAGAAAAAAAATAATAATTCTATTAAGTTAATAATAATCGTAATAATTGCTTTTTTATTAGGCTGCGGACTTATGTATTATTATAATTATAAAAACCCTAATATAGTTACTAAAAAAACAATGGTTTCTGAAACTAAAGTAACCGAAGAGGCCATGGAAGATGCAATTGATAAAGTATATAAAGCCGTATTATGTATAGAAGTTTTAAATAATAATGGTGATACTATAAGTTCTGGTACTGGCTTTGTTTATCAAAAGGATAGTAAATATGGGTATGTTTTAACTAATGCCCATGTTGTATCTAACAACTCTAATATACAGGGGACTTTATCAAATAATAAAGTTGTTACTTTAACCGTTTTAGGGACTGATTCTTACACTGATTTAGCTGTTTTAAGAATGGATGTTAAAGATGTACTTCAAGTTGCAAGTATTGGCACTAGTTCAAACGTGAAAATAGGAAATACGGTGTTCACTGTTGGCTCTCCAATGGGGTCTACTTATTTAGGTACCGTAACAAAGGGAATTTTATCTGGTAAAGATAGATTAGTTGCTACAAGTTCTTCTGGTAATAATAGTAGTACTGAATCTTTTATTGTAAAAGTTCTTCAAACAGATGCTGCCATTAGTCCTGGTAATAGTGGTGGACCACTTGTTGATTTGGCGGGAGATGTAATAGGTATAACTTCTTTAAAACTTGTTAATGAAGAAGTAGAAGGTATGGGGTTTGCTATACCCATTGAAGATGCAATGGATTATGTCCCTTATTTGGAAAAAGGTCAAACCATAAAAAGGCCAATGATGGGGGTTCAAATAGTTGATTTAACTAATAGATATTTATTGAATAGATATGGTATAAAGGTTGACTCTAATGTTTCATCTGGAGTAATGCTCCTTAAAGTTAGTATTGGTTATCCAGCTTCTTTAGCAGGATTAAGAGATGGTGATATAATAACTAAAATGGATAATGAAAAAATTACTACAACTTCAGAATTTAAGTATTACTTATATAAACATAAGGTAGGTGATACGGTGGAAGTTACCTATATAAGAAATGGTAAAGAAGGAAAATGCAAAGTAAAACTTACTAGGGAAAATGAGTAGGAAAATCAGTAATTGATTTTCCTTTTTATATTAAATTGTTAAATATAGTATAAAAACATACATTTGCTTTTTATTTTAAAATATGATAATATAAATGTCAAAATTTAAAAAAGGGGGCTTAAGATCATGAATGAAATATATATAGATAAAAATAATATATTAGAATATATTGAAGATACTTTAAGTAGCTTTAAAATTGGAAAACATAAAGTTTATAAAGCTAGATATCATCATAATTCTTCTTATAAAAACTCACCTTCTATTATAAAAAACGGAATACTATCATTAAGCGATATAAATGATTTAAGCATCAGAAGATATACAAAAGAACATTTAGAAATTTTATCAGATGTTACATCTCATGTTAATGGAAATGATGGTATATCACTTTCTGTACCTTATTTAGATGATTTATATGAGGACGAATTTGAGTATAATCCATTTAATATACATAATGTTGATTTTTTAATTTCAAGTGATATTAGGGCTTCTAGAAATAGTACTCACTATGGGAATGAGTTTATTTCTTATGAAAGGATATTACCTGATAAATTAAGATCAATTGATATAAGGCTACTTACTTATTTAAGTAGTATAAAAGATAAACATGATTTAAATAAAATTTCTAGACTTATACATAATTTTAATGAAATAAAAGATATTGCTTTAGCATTGTATGATAAAGGTCTTTATATGCCATTTAGAGAAATGTCATATTCTGATAGTGAGCTGGATATTGAAAAAATCGCTAATATGCCTAAATTATATGTAAAGTAATTAGAAAACATTAATTATTTATGATTTTTAAATTTCAATTTATCTAAATATTTTGATATAATATTATTTAGTAGGTGGAAGTATGATCAATAATTTATGTTTTTATTTTATTTTATTTTTAATATATTCAATTATAGGTTGGATAATGGAAGTTATATTTACTTTGTTTAAAGATAAGACTTTAGTTAATAGGGGTTTTTTAATAGGACCTTATTGTCCTATATATGGTTGTGGATGTGTGCTTATAATACTTCTTTTGAAAAGATATTCAAATGATTTTTTTGTGTTATTTATAATGTCTATGGTAGTTTGTTCTATTTTAGAGTATTTAACTAGTTATATTATGGAAAAATTATTTAAAGCTAGATGGTGGGATTATAGTGATAGAAAGTTTAATATAAATGGCAGAATATGTTTAGAGACCATGATACCATTTGGCCTTTTGGGGTGTCTTTTGATGTACGTTATAAATCCATTTATAAGTGGATTTATATCTAAAGTACCAAAAGATATATTAAATCCAATTTCAATTGTTTTATTTATTTTATTTGTTATAGATAATATAGCATCATATTCAATAATTACTAAGTTACATTTACATACTAATAAAATAGTTATGGATAATACAGAAGAGATAACTAAAAAGGTACGAGAGTATGTTACAAATCATTCTAAATTTGGAAGGAGATTAATGAAGTCTTTTCCTAATTTGAAAGTGTTAAAGGAAAGATATGAAAGAAAATTTGAGAAGATGAAGAAAAGTAAAAACAAGAATTAAATTCTTGTTTTTTTGATATGAATATTATTTGTGTAACACGTATTCTGGGTATTAATCATAAAATACTTTGAAGGAGTGATAATATGGTTATAGTAGATGCTGGTCATGGAGGAACTGATCCAGGCTCTTCGAGCGGAGATATAATAGAAAAGGATTATACTTTAAAAATTGCTAATTATATGTATAACAGATTTAAGGATTTAGGAATTCCTACTGTTATAACTAGGACTGAGGATGTTACTTTAAATCCAACTGATAGAATAAATAACATTAAACCAAATATTACTAGTAGTAATGATATTGTTATATCTAATCACTTAAATGCGGGAGGTGGCGATGGTGCCGAAATAGTATATGCTTTAAGAAATAACGATACATTGTCTAAAATGATTCTTGATAATATAGAAGAAACAGGACAAAATATTAGAAAATGGTATCAAAGAAAGCTCCCATCAAATCCTAATAAAGATTACTATTACATAATTAGAAATACATCACCAGCGGAATCGATATTAGTAGAATATGCATTTTTAGATTCTACAAAGGATGATAGAAAACAAATAAAGAATGATTGGGAAAAATGGGCTGAGGCAGTAGTTAAAGCAGTAGCAGAATATAAAGGTTACAAATACACTGAACCTGGTCGTAATACAGTTAATGATACTTATACAGTTAGTATGGGAGATAGTTTATGGAGCATTGCTAAAAGATTTAACGTAGGTATAAATGAGATTAAAAAGGCAAATAATTTAACTTCTAATCTCATAACCGTAGGTCAAGTATTAACAATACCAGGAGTAGCACCTTCTGATCAAACTAATGTAACATATGTAGTTCAAAAGGGAGATAGTTTATGGTCAATAGCAAATGCTAATAATACCACCGTAGATGAGCTTGCAAATCTTAATGATCTAGGTGATAACACTATTTATGTAGGACAAGTTCTTCAAATTCCAAATTCTAATAATAATGAAGTAATTTCTCCAGATACAAAGACAACCTATATAGTTCAAAAAGGAGATACGTTATATTCTATATCACTTAAATATGGAACTACACCAAGCGCTATTATAAGAGAAAATAATATCAAAAACAACATACTAACCGTAGGTCAAACTTTAATCATACCAAGTGATATAGAAAGTACAGGTAATGATTCTGATATTAATTTCTCTGATACATATGTAGTTCAAAGAGGAGATAGTTTATGGTCAATAGCAAATTCCTACAATGTACCTGTTAATGATCTAAAGAACGCAAACGATTTAATTAATGATATATTAACAGTTGGTCAAGTACTTGTTATACCTAAAAATGCTAATAATAACATTAACGGTAATTCAAGTTTATATATAGTTCAAAAAGGAGATAACTTATGGAGTATTGCAGATAGATTTAAAGTTAGTATAAATGCTATTAGAATGATGAACAATCTAACATCTGATGTATTATCAATAGGTCAAACCCTAATTATTCCATAAAAACAGCCTACCATTTGGTAAGCTTTTTTAATGTAATTCCTTGCAAACCCCCTTAGCAGGTTCATAAAAACAATGATTCTTATATTTACCAGCATTATCTTGGTTGAACCAAGTTGTTTTACATGAATTAGAAGATCCTGGAGAATAAAACCATAATGCATTAGTTGCTGGATGAAAATACTCTCCTCTTGTTATCCTTTTAGCAAGATTTTTTTCAGCTGTTGTTGAAGAGCTTTGGAAAAGGGCACTATTAGGTCCTGTGAATCCACCTGGAGATTGATATACCATATCTGTTATACTCCTTATGTTTTTAAAATCAAGACAATCTGCTATGACTCTGTTTATACCAACATTTCCAACCATGAGCATACCAAGATTTCCCTCTCCTAAGGCTTCAGCCCTCATTAATCTTGCAAGTAAATCTAACTCCTTATTTGTATATTTAACTATCAATAAAATCACCTAATATATTTTATGCAAAAAAAAGAAAACAATTATTTTGTTTTCTTAACTTCATTATAATTATTATTGTTATTAGTGTTTTTTATTTTTTTATCACTATCAGAATATGCTAAGATAATAGATATAATTAAAAACAAAATACCTAATACTATAAATAACACATCCCTTGTTATTCTATATTTTAATTTTTCTGTCTTTGCATTTTCTACTTGTTTTTCAAATTTCATATAATTATCCTCACTACTTATATAATACCATAAATTTTAATTAAAAAATATTAAAATTAAGAGGGCAATATTAATTTTTGACCAATTTGCAAAGTATTACTAGTTAAATTGTTTAATTTTTTAATGTTATCCACAGTAGTATTATAATTTTTTGCTATTAACCATAAATTATCACCTTTTTTTACGGTATAAGTGAAGAATTCTGTGGAACTTGGAATAGTAAGTATTTGACCAATTTGCAAAGTATTATTAATTAAATTGTTTGCACTTTTTATTTTTTCAACTGTAGTATCATATTTATTTGCAATAAGCCATAGGCTGTCGCCTTTTTTAACAACATAAGTAATTTCCTTAGTACTTGTTTTTTTGTCTGGAATAATAAGAATTTGTCCTATTTGTAAAGTATTACTAGTTAAATTATTTGCGTTTTTAATATCATCTACACTAACTCCATTTTTGTTAGCTATAAGCCACAAGCTATCTCCTTTTTTAACTGTATAAATATTTTTATCTTTTAAGTTATCTTCATTTTCTTCATTATTTAATTTAAGTATTTGTCCAATATATAAATTATTATTTGTTAAATTATTTAATCTTTTAATATTATCCACAGTAGTACCATTTTTGCTAGCAATACTCCACAAACTATCTCCCTTTTTTACAATATAATAACCTTCCATATTAAGAGGTGTATAATTTATTCCAGCATAGTTTGCTATAGCTTTAACGACAGCTTCACCTAGTTTTTCATAGTTATTTTTTAAAAAATTAGCATCACTTTTGTTATCTATGTATCCGTAATCTACCACAATTGTTAAGTTATTTGCTGTATTTCTAATTAGATAATCATCATCTTTTGATGTATCACTACTATCTCTTAGCTGATAATACTTTAAAACGGGTTGCCCCATATCTTCTAAATTATTTGCAATTAAAGACGCAAGTTTGCTATTACTCCTAAGTGGATACATTATCTCAGCTCCGTTTAATCCACCAGTATTTAGCCTGTTTGAAATAACAATAATATTATTTCCTGAACCATAGTTATTTTTTATTATGTTTACTCTTTCTTCATTGCTTAGTGTTTCATCACTGTTTCTAACTAAGAAATTTTCTATTCCGAGATCATTTAGTCTATTACTTATATATTTTGAAATCGATAAAGAAAAATCCTTTTCTATTAAGTCGTTTGAACTAGCACCACTATCTGTTCCACCAAATGCTGCATCTATTGCAACTTTATATGCCATAAAATCCCTCCTATAAAGTAATTTTATGTAAATAAAATTAAATTAAAACAAATATACATTTATTAGGAGGTGCTAATTTATGTTAGCAATAGTTTCATCTGATAAATGCTATATAAGTGATTTACTGGAAAAATTAGATTATTCAAAAAAACAAAGCCCAAATAAAAGTGAAATGTATGAGTGTGTTTATAAGGATCATAAATTTATTATTTTAGTTACTGGATATGGAAAGGTAAATATAGCTAGTAATTTAAGATATATGTGTGATAAATATGTAGTAAAGGCAATAGTCGTTATTGGAACCGCAGGAAGTATACATGATGGTAATGACATATTTAGTGCAATAATTCCTATTTCAACACTTCAGTTTGATGTTGATTTTATGCCGAATGGTTATTTATCAGGACAGATTCCAAAAGTAGAAAAGGCTTTATACAAAGCAGATGAAGATTTAACTGAATGTCTTAAAAAAAGTGCAATAAAAACGGGAGTTAATTATTCGCTAGATGTTGTTGCGTCATCTGACATGTATGTTTCAAATTATAATTTGGCAAATAGTATAAGATGTGAATATAATGCTGGTGCGGTTGATTGTGAATCCGGAATTGTGGGACAATTTTGTTTAATTAATGGATTATCATATGCGTCTATTAAGATAATATCTAACTTTGCTAATAATAATAGCATTAAGCAATATAATTTATATGATTTAGAATCTTCGTTAGTTTGTCAAAGAATATTATATAAATTTCTAAAAGAATTCTATGAAGCATAATTTATTAAAAATAAAGTAAACTAATAGTGGTGATTATATGAAAAAAATAAATTGGAAAAGATTAATTATTATAATAATAATTACTTTTGTAGTAGGAAGTTTCTTTAGCTTTTTTACAATGAATAATATGGATACTTTTAAGGAACTTGAAAAACCAATTAATGTGCCTGGTATATTATTCCCTATTGTTTGGAGCATTTTATACCTTCTTATGAGTATATCTTTATATATAGTTATAGATAAAAATAGAAATTCTTTAATTATATATTCTATTCAACTTATAATTAATTCTTTATGGACATTAATATTTTTTGGCTTTGGAGCATATTTATTAGCGTTTATATGGATAATATTACTTTTAATAGCAATAGTTATTATGATAGCTAAATTCTATAATATTGATAAAAAAGCAGCCTATTTAAATATTCCATATTTATTATGGGTATTATTTGCGGCCTATTTAAATTTAGGAATATATTTACTTAATAAATAATTGGTAATGGACAACTAACATAAAAATTAGTTGTTTCATTTTTTTTTAATAAAAGTATAAAAATTATACAAGAGTATAAAATAGATAGTGCTTTTTTTAAAATTTTATTATATAATATATCACTAAGAGGTGGGGTATTATGGCTTATATAGAATTTAAGAACGTAGATAAGATATATAAAATGGGTGAAGTTGAAATAAAAGCACTTAATAAAACATCATTTGAAATAGAAAAAGGAGAACTTGTAGTTATTCTAGGACCTTCTGGAGCGGGTAAAACAACATGCTTAAACATACTAGGTGGAATGGATTCTGCAACTCGTGGTAAGGTTTTAGTGGATAAAAAAGATATTACTAATTATATTGATAAAGAACTTATTATGTATCGCAGAAATGATATTGGTTTTGTCTTTCAGTTTTACAATTTAGTACAAAACTTAACGGCTCTTGAAAACGTTGAACTTGCGGTTCAATTATGCAAAGATCATTTAAATCCAAAAACAATACTAAATAAGGTTGGACTTCAAAAAAGAATGGATAACTTTCCTTCTCAGCTATCAGGTGGAGAACAACAACGTGTTGCAATAGCACGTGCAATAGCAAAAAATCCAAAACTACTTTTATGTGATGAACCAACGGGTGCACTTGATTATAAAACTGGTAAACAAATACTTAAATTACTAGAAGAAACTGCAAGAAAAGAAAAAATGACGGTTATAATAATTACCCATAACGCGGCTATTGCACCAATGGCAGATAAGGTAATTAAGTTTAAAAATGGTAGTGCAAGTGATATCATAATTAATAAAAAGCCAAAGAGCATCGATGAAATAGAGTGGTAATCATGAAAAAAGATAGAATTAATACAAGTAGTATTAGAGAAATAAAACATTCATTTAAAAGATTTTTGTCACTACTTGTTATGAGTATGCTAGGTGTAGGGGTTTTTGTTGGAATAAAGATGGCTGCACCTGATATGATGAAATCACTTGATAAGTATTATGATGATAATAATTTTTATGATATTAAAATAGTGTCTACTTTAGGACTTACAAAAGATGATATTAAGGCTTTTGAAGATTTGAAAACAGTAAAAAAGGCGTATGGGTCTTATTCAAAAGACGTTTTGGTATATGCTAAAAATCAAGAGATTGTAGTAAAGTTAATTGGTATAAATCAAAGTGTTAATAAAATAGAAATATTAAAAGGAAGATATCCTAAAGATAATACTGAAGTAATAGTAGAACAAGCTATGATTAATAAAGAAAAGTTAAAAATTGGAGATTATATAACAGTAAATGATGATATACTTAAAAATAAAAAATTAAAAATTGTTGGTATTGTAAAAAGTCCTTTATACATAAATTCAGAAACAGGCACTGCTAATCGTGGTAATACTAATATTGGTACTGGTAAGATAAATTATTATGCGTACACTAACAATGATAATTTTAACATAGATTATTATACTGAAATATATTTAACAGTAAATGGTGCCTCAGCAGAAACTACTAACAGTGACAAGTATAATAATATAATAGAAAAATCATTAAAAGAAATAGACAAAATAAAAAAAGATAGAGAAGATGTAAGATATAATAAAATATATGATGATGCAAATAATAAAATAAAAGAAGAACAAGAAAAGGGACAAGAGAAGTTAGATGATGCTAAAAAAACTTTAGACAGTACAAATAATAAATTAAAAGATGGAAAAAATAAATTAAATTCTTCTAAATTAGAGTTAGATAATGCTAAAATTAGCTTAGATGATACTAAAAATAAGTTAGATAATGCAAAAAAAGAATTAGATGATAATAAAATAAAATTAGATAATGCTAAAAGACAAATAGAAGATGGAAAAAATGAAATAAATAACAAATTAAGTTCTTATGGAATAACAATCGAGGATATTAATGATGCACTTAATTATATAAATAATATGGCAACATCTAAAGATGTTATTATAAATGCTATACCTGATAATATTTTATTTCATGATAAAATAGTTGATATTATTAATAAAATATATGATTTAGGTTTGCAAAAAGAATTTATAGAATTTATAAAAGATCCTGTTAATAATAAAGATGATTTAATAAGCAAGATTCCACCTGATACACCAGGATATAATGAGATTATAATAGTTATTAATTATATTTCTAGCAATAGTAATTTAATTAAAGATTATATAACTAATCCTGATAACATTGATTTTATAATTGCATCAATACCAGAAGATATACCAAATTATGATGAAGTAGTAAAAATATTAACACTTTATAAAGAAAACTATTCAGATTTAATAAACTTAATTACTGCAATAGATAAAATAAATAGTTCAGAAAAAGAATATCAAAATGGTTTAGCACTATATAATAAGACTATAGAAGAATATAATAATGGTTATAAAATATATTTAAATTATTATAATGACTATCAAAATGGACTTTCTTTATATAATAATTCATATAGAACTTATCGTAGTAGTCTTGAATTATTTAATTCCAAATTAAAAGAGTATTATGATAGTAAAGCTATGTTTGATTTAAAAATAAAAGATGCTAAAGATAAATTAAATGAAATACCAAAAGCTGTTTTATATATATATGATAGATTAGATGATAGTGGTTATTCTAGCTTTATAGATGATGGTAATAGTGTATCTAATTTAGCTAAAGTGTTTCCAACTATATTCTTTGTGGTAGCAATATTAATAAGTCTTATATCAATGTCTAGAATGGTAGAAGATGATAGAGGTGTTATTGGAACACTTAAGTCACTAGGTTTTAGTAATAAACATATAAGAAGAAAATATTTACTATATTCAGGCCTTGCAACAATTTCAGGAGGAATATTAGGAGCATTACTAGGCTTTTTCCTACTTCCAAAGTATATTTGGAAAATGTATAAAATAATATTTGATGTTCCAGTGTTTAAGTATGATTTTAATCCTATAAATTCTATTATTGGTATTTTAATTGCAACAATATGTATTTGTGGTACTACTCTTTTAACGATTAGAAAAGTAGTTAAAGAAAAACCTTCTGAATTAATGAGACCTAAAGCTCCTTCAAACGGAAAAAGGGTAATACTAGAGCGTATACCATTTATTTGGAAACGTATTAATTTTTCAAATAAAATAACTGTTAGAAATCTTTTTAGATATAAAAAGAGAGTATTCATGACAGTTGGAGGAATACTTGGATGTACTGCTCTTATGTTATCTGGTTTTGGTATTCGTGATTCAATAGTAGAAATACCAGATAAACAGTATGATGGTGTATTTAAATTTGATGAAATGGTATATGTTATGAATAAACCTTCAAAAGAAGAACTTGATAAAATTTTTGATAATAAACATATAGTAAAAAGACTTGATACTAATATGATTGTATCTATGACTTCTAATAATATTAATATAAATGTATTTGTACCATTTGATGAAAAAGATATGAGAGAAATAACCAATTTAAAAGAGTTAAATACTGGGGAAAAACTCAAGTTAAAAGATAATGAAGTAGTTATTTCTGATAAATTATCGCAGCTTATTAAAAAAAATAAGGGTGATAAAATTATAATAAAAGATTCTAATAATAAAGAATATACTTTTATTATTAGTGGTATTTGTAAAAACTATGTTAGTCACTATGTATTTATGAATAAAAAAACATATGAAGATAATATAGCAACTTATGAAACTAATATTACTTATTTAAAAATAGATAATTTAAAAAATGAAGAAAAACTATCAAGACAATTACTTAAAGATGATAATATAATGAGCATTATGTCTGTTAATCAAACAATTAAAAGCGTAAATGATATGCTTAAATCTTTAAATAGTGTGGTATTAATTTTAATTGTTTTATCAGGTGCTTTATCATTTGTCGTTTTATATAATTTATCATACATAAATATAAGTGAAAGAAAAAGAGAAATAGCAACTCTTAAGGTACTAGGATTTACTGATAAAGAGGTAGATGATTATATTGTCAAAGAAACTATTATATTAACTATTATGGGTATAGCCTTTGGACTTATATTTGGTATTTTCCTAACTAATATAATAGTAGATACTATAGAAATAGAAATAGTAAGATTTATTCATCAGATAAAGCTATCTAGTTATTTAATAACAGCATTTATGATAATGTTATTTACTATTATAGTAAGTATAATAATTCACTTTGCATTAAAGAAAATTGATATGATTGAGTCTTTAAAAAGCGTTGAGTAATAAA
>ERZ1026856.826-NODE-826-length-17301-cov-5.120318_pt1 | contig 17301 bp, 21 predicted proteins | sample MGYA00380158_ERZ1026856 | MGnify/ENA primary metagenome ERZ1026856 (study PRJEB33269, sample SAMEA4719794) | human gut metagenome | biome: human-associated habitat; feature: organic feature; material: feces | place: Cameroon | collected 2013-10 ...
GTCGATGAGATAGGCGAGCTTCGCGCGGGAGACGCCGTGCTTGTCGGTGAGGGGGCGCATGACGGAGCCGACGGTGAGGCAGTTAAAGTAGTCGTCGATGAAGATCAGCACGCCCAGCGCAATGGCGGCGAGCTGTGCGCCGGTCTTGGTCTTGACGTGTTCGACGGACCAGCGGCCGAAGGCCGCGGAGCCGCCGGCGCGGTTCATGAGCATGACCATGCCGCCGAGGATGACCAGGAATATGAGTATGCCCACGTTCCATGCATCGGCGAGCGAGCCGATCATACCGTCGATGAATACATGCTCCATCGTCCCGATGAAGCTGAAGCCGGAATAGAGCAGTCCGCCGACCACTATACCGATGAAGAGCGAGGAATAGACCTCCTTGGTGATGAGCGCCAGCGCGATGGCGATCACCGGCGGGAGCAGGGACCAGACAGTTGAGTACATGACCGTACCTCCGAAATAAAAAAATCATGAACAGAGCAGATACTGTTCATGACGCACATTCCGGATATTTATCACCGTGCAGGTCTGACAGCGCTCCACCCTCTGGGGGTGACAGTCCGACGGATGTTCTCCGGCGGCCCAGGCCCCTCCGCGCAGGAACACGGACAGCCTTCGGCGGTCTCCCCTTTCACCCCTCGCGGTTCCCGCCGCGCATGCCGGGGCTACTCTTGTCGATCGCACCTCTATCATACTTTGTTCAGTTGCCTACATTATAGGCCCCTCGGGGGAAATGTCAACAGTTTTTCAGATATTTTTTCATATTTCTGTATATTCTGCGGGACCGGCGTGTTAAAATCAAGTTACCATCAATTGACAAGGACACACACGGTTTTGACGGGCAGAAAAAGGCCCATGCCGCCTCAAAGCCCTTGCCAATACACAAAGTATTGCCTGCGGGCTTTTCATTGCCTGAACGCTTTTCTGCTCCGGCAAAACTGCTTGCACCTGACAGCTTTGGATTTTTCGAGTGATTTTTGTTTTTTGAGACGCAGGCGGGCTGACGCCCGTCAAGGCGAAAAGGGCAAAAAGCGCCGAAAAGACATGCTGTCAGGCGTGTGTGTTCTTGTCAATTGATGGTAGCTTTTGCATAAAACAGTGAATAGAATGAATGATTTTTTTGATCTTACGATAGAGCGCGGGTCCGGCGTGGGCTTCGGGCGCTTTTCCCCGTGCCATTTCCTGTGGCTCGGCCTCGGCGCGGCGGGAACCGCGGCGCTGTGTATTATTTATAAGAAGTCCGGGGCGGCGGCACGCAGGCGGCTGCGTCTCGCCCTCGCGTTCACGGCGCTGGGACTGGAGCTTGTGCGCGCGGCGCTGCTCGCGGCGGCGGGACGGTACGGTCTCGGTACGCTGCCGCTGCACCTGTGCATAATGGCGGTGTATCTCTGCGCGCTCCACGCCCTTCGCGGCGGGCGGCTCACGGGGCAGTTCCTGTACGCCTTCTGCATGCCGGGGGCGGTGGCGGCGCTCCTCTTCCCGGACTGGGTGTACTACCCGGCGTGGCATTTCATGACGCTCTGCTCGTTCGCGCTGCACATCCTCATCACCGCCTACGTCCTCATGCAGATCACGGGCGGCGACATCGTCCCCGATGTGCGCAGCGCGCCTGCCTGTCTCGGCATAATGCTGCTCATCGCCGTGCCGGTGTACGTCTTTGACCGTCTCACGGGGACGAACTATCTGTTTCTCAGCTATCCCTCGCCCGGCTCGCCGCTGGAGTGGTTCGCCTTCCTCGGCAGTCCGGGACACGCGCTGGGCTATCTCCCCATACTCGCGGCCGCGTGGACGGCGATGTACCTTCCCTTCCGCACCCGCAGACCCGGCGCGCATGATTGACTTGCACGGCAGAAAATGGTACAATTTCCCGGAGATTTTCTGACGGGAAGTGCGCAAATGAATAAAAAGTATTTTCTTCCGGCAGCCGCGGCCGTGATAGTCCTCGCGCTCGTCGTCCTTTTCGCGGCGGGGACGATACCTCTCTCCGCGCCCGCACCCGCGCCCACGCCCGAGCCGACCCCCGCGCCCACGGAATACACCATCACCGTCGAATCGGCGGAGGAGATCGCCGCGCTGGGCGAAATATCCACGCTCAGGCACATCGACGCCACGGCCAGCCGGGAGTATGAGGCTCTCGCAAAGCTCAGGGCGGCGCTGCCCGAATGTGAGATGGACTGGGTATATGAGCTCAACGGCGTCGAGTACCCCGGCGACACCGAGGAGCTGACCGTGGAGACGCTCGACGGGCTGGAGGACGCGCTCAGGTACCTGCCCGACATCCGCTTCGTTGACATGCTCGCCTGCGAGGTCACGACCGACGACATCGACCGCTACATGGAGATAAATCCCGACGCGGACTATCTCTGGTGGGTGAAGTTCGGCCGCTGGGTCGTCCGCAGCGACATTCAGATATTCTCCTCCATGCGCACCACCGACAACCACTACTATACTAACGAGGAGCTTTACCCCCTGCTCCATTACTGCAAGAAAATGCGCGCGCTCGACCTCGGTCACAACGCGCTCACCGATCTCACCGACATCGGCAACATGACCGACCTGCAAGTACTCATCATCGCCGACAATGAATATCTTACCGATCTCTCGCCGCTCAAGAATCTCGATAAGCTCTACTACCTTGAAATGTTCCTTTGCATAAACATTACAGATTTCAGCGGCCTCGACGGCATGGTATCCATGGAAGATATGAACTGCCGCTACTGCCGCTATCTCGACGACCCGAGCTTTCTCGCCAACATGCCGAACCTCCGAATGCTCTACTGCGCCAACACCGGGCTGGGTCTGCGCGAGATCGCGCCGTACCGTATCGAGGGGTGCAGCTACGAGACCGCGTCCGAGGACTATTCCTCCGTCTATCACGGCTGGCGCGCCACGGACCGCAACATCGCCATCCGCCACCTTTTCCATCATTTTGAGGACGTGAAGGAGTTTATAAGCTGGGACAACATCGTCTACAAGGACGAGGCCGACCGCGAGGGGCGGGACGGCACGGTGAAGTATTCCTACTAAGCAGTTCCCAAAACTGGTGCTTTTTCGACAAAATCTCCTATTTACACATGCATAAAGTTGTGCTACTATATGATCACAGCTTATCCAATCGGTCTTTTGACAAAAGACCGGGCTCATATCTTTATCCCACCACAACCCTGTTTTGCGCCGCAGTTTTCTGCGGCGCGCTTTTTATTGGGTGTGTATTTTTCAATCATCAAGCGCAAGACAATTATTTACATTTTAGTCATAATTTCCCTGCTGCAAGCAGCGCGGCAGCGCGCAAGAAAAAGAATATTATTTTATTTTTCCTCGCTGTTTCTGTATATTTATTCTATAACGTGCCATTTGTTCAAATTTTACCGAACCAATTCGCTCCGAAAAAAGGAAATTACCATGCGGGATACGCTGAACGAAGTTGACGAATATTGGACAATCCATGCTTTCCATATTGACGTAAAAAAATTTACTGGTATTATCTTATCTGATAAACCATGGAGGTGATCGTATGGCAGATTATTTTGAGGGCGCTGCAGGCGCCGAACGTTCGCGTGTTCATGTAAGTAAATTTGAGGGATCGTTCAGTACCTCTCACTGGCATCACGAGAACGAACTGTTGGTCTGCACTGCGGGCACGGTTACGGTAATGGCCGAGGAGCGCACCTATTCTGTTCCCGCCGGGTGGTGCATGTTCCTGCTCAGCGGCCGCGCGCACCAGGCGGAAGTCAGCCCCGACGGGGAAATGCTGGTCGCGCTTTACGACGGGTCCGTCTGCGAGAGTACGACGGGTCTTTGCCTGGCCGAGCCGGTTTTTGAGGATAAGTACAACGCCGCGCACACACTGGAGGCCATCTCCGAGGAAGCGGGTGCGGGTCGTCCTTTTTTCAACGATTATATATGCGCGTGCATGTCTCAGCTGATCATCGAGATCTTCCGCGGCGAGCCGCTCGCCTCCGTCCGTCTGGGCGAGAGCCGTTCCGTGAGCCGCTATAAGGATCTCCTCGTGCAGATATACAAGGATTACGACAAGATGAGCTTCTCCGATGCGGCGGCGTTCATGAATATGTCCGAGGCATATTTCTCCCGCTTCTTCAAAAAGCTCTCTCACATGACCTTCTCGAGATTTATCAACATCGTCCGCGTGAGCAAGGCCATCGAAAAGATGAAGCAGCGGCCGGATGTCACCATGGCGGCGCTGATGAGCGAGTGCGGCTTCAACACACTGCGGAATTTCAACCGCGTGTTCAAGGAGGTCACGGGCTATCCCCCCAGCCGTCTCCCCGCGGGCTATGTGCTGGATATGCACGCCTTCGCCGAGCGCAGCAGCTCCGAGCCGGAGGAACGATAAGCTCCTCTCATGTGATAGGTAATATGATAACAGGCAGCGGTCCAATAGGACCGCTGCCTGTTTATGTTGTTTTCGCCCTCAACGGACTCACAGCCGCTCGAAGCCGTCGTTGGGGTATTCCTTGGGCGGCGCCTCAAAGCGCTGCAGATTCATTATCATTATCCACACATATATGAGCATCATCAGCGCCGTCGCGGCAAAGATGATCTGCAGGCCCATATTGCGCTCGTCGGCGAGGGCGAGTATGCTCATGCCGCAGCTCATCATGGCGAAAAACATCGCGCGCGGCCAGTTCGGGGCGCTGAACGCGAAGCCCATCATGCGGAAAAAGGCGATCATATTGACGCTGATGGCGATGATCTCGATCGAGTAAGCCCAGAGGACGCTGTTGATGTCGTTGGTCTTATAGCTGGTGATGAGCCACACGGCGCACAGTATCACGGGAAATACCGAGCAGAGGCAGACCATGTGGATACTGAAAAAGTCGCTGTTTGCCGCGCCCAGCACGAACGGGAACGTAATTCCCGTGAGCATTGCCAGCAGCGCCACGGCCCGCAGAAAGGACGCCTCGCGCGCGGTCTCGCAGGTGGCAAAAAGCAGCACTCCGCCCACCGCCATCAGCACTCCCGCAAAAATGCGAAAGCCCGTGAAGAGCTTCCCGGGATTCGCGAGGGCGGCGCTGAACTCATCCGGCACGAAGTAGCGGCCGTTGCGCAGCCGGTCCACCATGCGGATGAACACCACGGCCATGGCGATGATATACGCCGCAACGAGCAGGTTCAGCACGCTCTTGTCCGCCAGCCCCTCGTCGTTGAACGCGATCTGAGTCTGCAGCCAGCGGAAAAACACGCCGAAGGCGCCCGCGCCCGCGACGTAACAGCAAATTTCCAGTGATCTTTTCTGCATAATTGAACGTCCGTTTCAGTAATTATAGGATACAGGCTGATTTTATACTCATTTGCTTATTCAGTCAAGCATTATTCGGAGGCGCACCAATGAAGAAAACGATCCTGACGGCGTATGCGATGCTGGCGATTGCGGCGGCTCTGCCGTGGCTGCTGCCCATGGATGGGGCGGCGGACATGCCCGCGGCCGCACCCGCGGCGGCGGTGTCGGAGGCTCTTTCCGGAGAATACGGGGCGGACATGCCCTCGACCGCCGGGGACGGCACTCCCCCTCCGGCGGAGGAGACTGCCTTGCCCGAGACGGTCCCGGCAGCCGCCGGGGTCCCCGCTCCCGAGCCGACGGACACGCCCGCGCGGGAATATGAGCCGATGGAAATATGCGTTCTCATCGGCGGCGAGCCGGTAACGATGGACATGCAGGATTACATAGTGGGCGTGACGGCGGCGGAAATGCCTGTGAGCTTCGGCGCGGAGGCGCTGAAGGCCCAGACCGTGGCGGCGCGCACCTACGCCATGTACTGCGCGGACATGCACAAGCACGGCGAAGCGCAGGTCTGCACCGATCCCGGCTGCTGTCAGGCGTGGAGCAGCGACGAGTTCCTGCGCTCAAGCTGGGGCGAGCGGTATGAGGAAAACATGCAAGCCCTCCGCGAGGCGGCGGACGCGACGGCTGGGCAGTACCTCAGCTTCGGCGGCAGGGCGGTGTTCGCAGCCTTCCACTCCTCGTCCGCGGGCGCGACGGAGGACTGCGCGCAGGTGTGGAGCGGCGTTCCGTATCTCACGAGCGTGTCCAGCCCGGAGACCGCCTCGGACGTGCCGGACTATGTGACGGAGCTGCGCTGCGCGGCTATAGACTTCCGCGACACGATCCTCAGCCGCTATCCGTCGGCGGATTTCTCCGTCGGCGAGGACGAGTGGATAGGCGGCGTCGAGCGCGACGCCAGCGGCCGTGTGGCCGGGGCGAGGCTTGGCGGCGTGTACATACGCGGCACGGAGCTGCGCAGCCTTTTCTCTCTGCGCTCCACGGCGTTCACCCTCGAGTACGAGGACGGGCAGTTCGTATTTACCGTCACGGGCTTCGGGCACGGCGTGGGGATGAGCCAGTACGGCGCGAAGGTCATGGCCCGCGACGGCGCGGACTACACCGAGATACTTGCGCATTATTACCCCGGCACGGAGCTGCTGGGCTGAGCGGCAGGCCGCCCGATATTTTCGGGAGAGTTTCTTCATTTCATGTCTCTATCGCCAAGGGAGAGACCGCTGCACCCCCTCAGTCAGCTGCGCTGACAGCTCCCCCAGTGGGGGAGCCATACAGAGTGCCTTGCTCTTCCCGCATGCTTCCCCCGCCGGGGGAAGTGGCGAGCGCAGCGAGCCGATAGGGGTTGCCTTCCCCTTGAGGGGAAGGGGGGCCGCTTGCGGTGGATGAGGTGGATGTATTTGCCTCTCATCAGTCGCCTGTCGGCGACAGCTTCTCCCGAGGGAGAAGCCTTTTTTACACTCTCTATCCCACCGTAGGTGAGGAACTTGCTCCTCCCGTGCTATGGGCATTACCGTGTCGTAGAAAATCAAAGCCTCCCTCTGACGAGGGAGGTGGCAAAACCGCAGGTTTTGACGGAGGGAGAGAAAACTGACGGTTTGCAGTATATCCAAGCTTTTCTCTCCCTCAGTCTGCTGCGCAGACAGCTCCCTCGTCAGAGGGAGCCATTTTATAAAACGCACCATAATGCTTTTCCCCTTCAGTCAGCTGCGCTGACAGCTCCCCCAGTGAGGGAGCCATACAGAGTGCCTTGCTCTTCCCGCATGCTTCCCCCGCCGGGGGAAGTGGCGAGCGCAGCGAGCCGATAGGGGGCTTGCTCCTCCCGTGCTTTGGCTCTCCCGCAGGCCCTTCTTCGTGAGGGCACATAAAACGGCTGCCCGTCTGCGCTTCCGTTGGGTCGGAGAGCATGAGACGGGCAGCGGCTTATGCCGTGATATTCTTTTTTATCTGACTGATGGCGTTTTTTTCAAGGCGCGAGACCTGCGCCTGCGATATCCCCACGGCCCGGGCCACCTCCATCTGGGTGCGCCCGTCGTAGAAACGCAGGGCCAGTATGCGCTTTTCGCGCGGCGTGAGGCGGCGCATGGCCTCCTCCAGCGCTATCTGCTCGAGCCAATGCTCGTCGGTGTTTTTCGTGTCGCCGATCTGATCCATCACGCAGGCGCTCTCGCCCACGTCGCTGAACACCGGCTCATACAGCGACACCGGGTCGCATATGGCCTCCATGGCGAACACCACGTCCGTGCGCGGAATGTCCAGCTCCTTGGCTATCTGCTCGACCGTCGGCTCGCGGCCGTCCCTCGCGGTGAGCTTTTCCTTGGCCTGCAGCACCCGGTACGCCGTGTCGCGCATGGAGCGTGAGACGCGCACCGCGCTGTGATCGCGCAGGAAGCGCCGAAGCTCCCCGGCTATCATCGGCACGCCGTAGGTGGAAAACTGCACGTTCTGGCTCAGGTCGAAGCAGTCCACCGCCTTTATCAGCCCGATGACCCCCACCTGAAAGAGGTCGTCCATGTTCTCGCCCCGGTTGGCGAACTTCTGCACCACGCTCAGCACCAGACGGAGGTTGCCGGAGATGAGCTTTTCGCGGGCGTCCCGGTCGCCTGCACGGGTCTTTTCCAGCAGCGAGCGCGTCTCCGCCGCCTTCAGGACGGGCAGACGCGCGGTGTTTACGCCGCAGATCTCGACTTTTCCCTGCATATTTTTCTCCAATCTTGATTGAACAGAGTGGAGATAGTATTTCCCGGCGCGGGAAATTTGATACAGAGACGGCCGATCGTGGAAAATCGCGGTGAATTTTAATGTGCTGTTTTAAAGGGCGCACTGCGGAGCGCGGCTTGCTTTCTTCCGGAAGCGCCGGCTATTTCCGGCCGTTCACTCCCCGGCGGCGTCCTCGAAAACGCCGCATATGCGGCGGGCGTAGACCCCGGCCTCGCTGCCGGCGTCGCGCGGGAGGATGAAGCTGAAGCTGCGTCCCCGGTGGGGCAGCCCGGTGAGGATATCCCAGAGCGCGTCGAGATTTTCGCCGTAATCCTCCTGCCAGAGCATTTCCCGGCGCAGCACGGCGTACAGCTCGTCCCGCGTCTCGCAGGAGGAGAAGTCCAGCACGACCTCGCTGCCCAGCAGCTCGTCCAGCAGACCCAGACACCCGCTCCATATATCGTCCCAGCTGCGCTGGAAGTCCCGCGAATACCACGGGTCGTATATGTCCTCGCCGTGCCTCCCGGCATGGTCGAGCAGGAGGCTGAGCTTGCCCGCGCGGTCGGGTGCGTACATGCGCCGGAGCGAGCGCATGTTCTCCGCGTCCATGCCGATGATGAGGTCAAAGCGCTCGTAATCCTCGCGGACGATCTGCCGCGCGGTCTTGCCGGAGCAGTCTATGCCGTGCTCCGCGAGCAGACGGCGGGCGGGCGGGTAGACGCCGTTCCCCAGCTCCTCCGCGGAGGTGGCGGCGGAGGCGATATAAAACCCGTCCTCGCGTCCGAGCCTTTTCACCATGTCCCTGAGTATAAATTCCGCCGTGGGGCTGCGGCAGATATTGCCGTGGCAAACGAATAATATCTTTGTCATTGTGTCGTGTCCTTTCAGGGGGCCGCAAATTCTGGCTTTTTGTACCTGACATGTTTTAATTTTTGTTTTTTACCAGAATATTGTAACAAAAGCTGACAAAAGCAGCAAGAAGAAAACGTATCATCCATTTTCCCTGCACTCACCGGTCAGAATCAGCTCGCCTCGTCCGTTCTCGGCAATCCCCGCCCATTCCAGAATGGCAGCCATAACAAACACGGGGTCAAAAACAGAATCCCCGGAGGTCCGACCCCGGTGGACGGCGATTGCTCCGACGACCGTGTTTTCCTCACAGCCAGGGTCTCCAAGTTTATAGTTTCTCCCGTTCCCCTTTTTTGCTCTGCCACCTTGTTTTGAAAGGAGGTCCGTGATAACATCAAACACGGCATAGTCGTATGCGGGCTTTATTGGCAGTTTATCGCTTGTGAAGGTCAGTCCGTCCGGTTCTGCGTAAACCTCGCAGGGAAGCCCTCGAGCTGTGTATACGGTGACGTGACCGCCATGCTCTTTGAGTTTTGCCTTGATTATCTCCGAGGCCTTCTTGCTTGAATAATCCACGTTCATATTGCTTACGTCACCCTTCTTCGTGATATCATCACATCCCGCGCCGCCGAGTTTCAATGCGTCAAGCAGATCATTTAATTTCTTTTTTGCTGCCGGATATGATATTTGCATATCGGATTGCACCCCCTTCAAATTTCCTCTGTTCTTCAAGAACTTGATTAGGAACTCGAACTGGTCGTTGTCAAGCAGGTCGAAAATTCCAAGATCAAATGTGTTTTTCAGCTCCATCCCGCACTTGGAGCAGTGCAGCGCAGTAACTTGTAGCGTTCCATGGCAAACCGGACATTTTGAAATTATTTGCTTCATATGTATCACCCCTTATGCCTACAGAATACAATTAGAAGGCAAATTTGTCAATATAGTATTTAATCATTTTTTACTATTTGTTTGTGCCCACGCGAAGCACAGCAAAAAATCACGCTGTATTTTCGTTGTTCTCTGTGGTAAAATGAGCGCATGCGGCTCTGCGGCGAGCGCCGCAGGCGGCAGCACCGCGAGCTACGCTCTGCGCTTCGCGGCGGGCTTCCCCGGAATGTTGATGGTGCTCTCCGGCATGAGCAGCATGGAGCAGATGGAGGACAACATTTCCTTCATGAAGGACTTCCGCCCGCTCAGCGCCGGGGAGCTGGCCGCGGTGGAGCAGGTGCAGCGGAGCTTCCGCAGCAAGCACCTCATCCCCTGCACGTCCTGCCGCTACTGCACGGACGGCTGCCCGAAGCACATCTCCATCCCCGACCTGTTCGCGACCATAAACACCAAGCGCCTCTACAGCGACCGGAACGCGGATTATTACTACAACACCGTCCACACCGCGCCGGGGCGCAGGGCACCCGACCGCCTCAAGTGCGGCAAGTGTGAGAAGGTCTGCCCTCAGCACCTGCCGATACGCAGGCTGCTTGAGGATGTGGCAAAGGAATTTGAGAAGGAGTAAGCTCCGACTGGCGGATATGATATGTCCCCGATGTTCTTGAACATCGGGGACTTTTTTCGTCTCTTTATTTTTTCAGAGGGCGGCAGCGCCGCTCACCCGCTCGTAGATGCAGAAGCGGAAACCGACGCCGTTTTCCTCCAGAGGCTCGCCCTCCTGAACGCAGCGCCAGTCGGGGCTTGCGTCAAGGTCGGGGAAAAAGCTGTCCGAGTGCGGCGCAAGGCCGATCTTTGTCACATACACCCGGTCGATATACGGGAAAAACTGCCGGAACACGCTTGCGCCGCCGATGACGAGGGTACGCGGCTGCCTCGACGCGGCCTCCAGCGCCGCCTCCGTGGAGGAGACGACCTCCGCGCCGTCTATTTCGATGTTCTGCCGGGTGATGACGATGTTATGCCGGCCCTTGAGCGGCCGCCCGCCGGGGAAGTCCCCGAGCGTCCTGCGCCCCACGATCACCGCCGCGCCGGCCGTCAGCTCGCGGAAATGGGCGCGGTCGGCCCTGAGTACCACGGGCTGGGTGCCGTTTTCTCCTATGCCCCAGTCAGAATACACCGCAACTATCGCTTCCATCGCGCCCTCCTCACACCGCCACGGGGATCTTGTGGCTGAAGTCACTGTACTCATAGCCCTCGACGCGGAAGCTGTCGCGGGTGAATTTATAGAAATCGTCCACCGTGGGGTCGATGATGAAGCGCGGCGCGGCCTTCGGCTCATTCGCGATGATCTCCTCAACGACGGGGACATGGCGGTCGTATATGTGCGCGTCGGCGATGACGTGGACAAATTCCCCCGGCTCGAGCCCGGAGACCTGCGCGAGCATCATCGTCAGCACCGAATACTGCACCACGTTCCAATTGTTAGCTGCCAGCATATCCTGTGATCGCTGGTTGAGTATAGCGTTGAGCTTATTGCCGGTGACGTTGTAGGTCATGGAATAGGCGCAGGGGTAGAGCGCCATCTCGGACAGGTCGGCGAAATTATAGAGATTCGTCATAATGCGGCGCGAGGCGGGGTTATGCCTGAGATCCCAGATGACTCTGTCGATCTGGTCCATGTCCCCCTCCGGGTAGTGGTGCTTCACGCCCACCTGATAGCCGTAGGCCTTGCCTATGGACCCGTTTTCGTCCGCCCACGCGTCCCAGACGCGGGTGCGCAGGTCGTTGACGTTATTGCTCTTTTGCTGCCATATCCAGAGAAGCTCGTCAATGGCGGACTTCCAGTAGGTGCGGCGGATGGTGAGTATCGGGAACTCCTGCGAGAGGTCGTAACGGTTCACGACGCCGAAGCTCTTCACGGTGTGGGCCGGGGTGCCGTCCTCCCAGCGGGGACGTACCTCGCGGTCGGTGTCCCACACGCCGTTTTCAAGGATGTCCCTGCAATTTTGGATGAATATCTCGTCTGCTCTGCTCATCGTGTCTCCGCCTTTCGGGATTTTTTCTCATTCTATCACAGCTTTGACCCAAGGGGAAGTCCTTTTTCCTCCGTCCGCCTTCCGCCGCCGTTTTTCTAACACGAAACGCCGCGGCGCGGAATACTATGGTCTGTGGAGGTGATGCGCGTGAGGTTTGCCGTAATCGGCGGAGACAGAAGATCGGTGCTGCTGTGTACACAGCTTGCGCGGGACGGCCACAGGGTATATACATACGCGCTCGAAAAGGCGGAGCTTCCGGCAGAAATACCGAAGTCCGGCTGCCTGCAGGGCTGTGTCTACGGCGCGGACTGCGTGGTGCTGCCCGTGCCGGCGGAAAAGGCGTCCTTTGTCAACGCGCCCTTTTCCGTTGAGCCGCTCGAGCGCGAGAGACTTATCGACGCGCTGTGGAAGGGGCAGCTCCTCTGCGGCGGAAGGTTAAGCGAAGCGCTGCGCTCGTCGGCGCTTGCCGCCGGGGTACACGCGGTGGATATCATGGCAAGGCCCGCCTTCTCGGTGGGGAACGCCGCGCTGACGGCGGAGGGTGCGCTCGAGATAATGCTGCGCCAGAGCGAGAGGAGCATACGCGCGAGCCGGGTGCTGATACTCGGCCGCGGAAGAATAGGGCGCATACTCGCGTCCATGCTGCACTCTCTCGGTGCGGAGGTGACGGTGGCGGCGCGCCGCGCCGCCGACAGGGCGGAGAGCCGCGTACTGGGCATGGAGGCGGTCGATTTCCCGGAGCTGGAAAACGGTCTCGGCCGCTACGACTATATCGTGAACACCGTACCGGCGCGCGTGATGACCGAGACCATGCTCTGCACCGTGGAGGACGCGCTCCTCATTGAGCTTGCCTCGCCTCCCGGCGGCTTTGACCGGGTGCTGGCGGAGAACATCGGTCTGCGGGTCACGTCCGCGCCCGGTCTGCCGGGCAAGTGCGCGCCCTACGCCGCGGCGGGGCTTATCCGCGAGACGGTCTATGACGTCATAAGGGAACAGGAGGGTCAGGATTGAGCGACAAAAAACGCATTGGCTGGGCCTTGTGCGGCTCATACTGCACATATGAACGGGTTTTTGAGGAAATGGAGAAGCTCGCGGCACGCTATGAGCTGCTGCCCGTCATGAGCGAGAACGCCGCCGCGACGGACAGCCGCTTCGGCGCGGCCGTGGAAAACATAAAGCGCGTTATCCGCATAACGGGGAAAAAGCCCGTCGCCACTGTCGCCGACGCGGAGCCTCTGGGTCCCGCGACGCCCATGGAGGCGCTCGTCATCGCGCCCTGCACGGGGAACACGCTCGCGAAGCTCGCAAACGGCGTGACCGACACCGCCGTCACCATGGCGGCGAAGGCTCACCTCAGAAACGGCAGACCCCTCGTCATCGCCTTTTCTACCAATGACGGACTCTCCGGCTCGGCGGAGAACATAGCGAAGCTCCTCAACCGCAAAAACGTCTACTTTGTCCCGTTCTCACAGGACGATCCGGCGAAAAAGCCGCGCTCGCTTCAGGCGGACTTTTCGCTCATTGAGGAGACGCTCAAGGCCTCGCTCAACGGCTGGCAGCTCCAGCCCATGCTTAAATGAAGGCAAGGCTCCTATGCGGAAGCATAGGAGCTTTGTGTAATAATTATTATTTCAGGACTCCGGCGGTGAATATCTCAAGCCCGATACCGATGAGTATCACTCCGCCGAGGATCGAGGCCTTGCCCGCGAGCTTCGTGCCGAACCTGCGGCCGATGAGCAGCCCCGTCATGCAGATAACGAAGGTGACGGCGCCGATAATGAACGCCTCGACGAGCGCCTCGCGCAGAGTATACTCCGCGATGGTGAAGCCGACCGACAGCGCGTCGATCGAGGTCGCCACGCCCTGCAGCGCGAGCGCCCATAGGCTCAGCCCGCTGACCTCCTCGTCCTTTTCGCCGCCGCGCAGCCCCTCGCGGAGCATGCTGCCGCCGATGTAGAGGAGGAGTGCCAGCGCGATCCACGGGATGAATTTCCGGAAGGCGGTGAACGTCTCCGCCACGGTGCGCACGCAGAACCAGCCGGTGAGCGGCATGGCGATCTGGAAAAAGCCGAAGGTCCCCGCGATCAGGCACATGCGGCGGCGCGGCATATGCGGCTCGTTGAGGCCGTTTGCCATGGAGACGGAAAACGCGTCCATCGCAAGCCCGACGCCGAACAGCACCGCGTTCAGATAAAAAACAAAGCCAAGCTTCATATACCTCATATCTCCCCTGCCGCAGGGCGGCTTTTTTCTTGAGAAACGGGCTTTATTGTACCATCAGCACGCCGCCGTGTCAATTTTTTCCGCAAAAATGCGCAGAAAATCCTTGACATTGACGCGGGAATATTGTAGTATATTTGAGCGCTCCGAAGACAGCAGGTGGCTCAGGCCGTAAGTCCTGCCGAGGACATCAACAATTTCCATTGTTTTTGTGCCTTTGCGTCCTTTCGGATGCAGGGGTTTTCTTTTTGGGCGCGCTTATCACAAGTGTGGAGGTGAAATACACACATGCCTAACGCAAAGGTTCTTAGCGAAAAGCAGGCGATTGTTGAGGCTCTCGCACAGCGCATCCAGGCCGCTCAGGCCGGTATTCTGGTCGACTATAAGGGAATTACGGTCGATGAGGACACCGCTCTGCGCCGCGACCTGCGCAAGGAAGGCGTAGATTACTCCGTCGTCAAGAACACCCTGACCAGAAAGGCTCTGGACAAGCTGGGAATGAACGAGCTCGACTCCGTTCTCAACGGCACCACCTCTCTGGCAACCGCAGAGAATGACCCCATCGCTCCCTTCCGTATCGTTGCGGACTACTCCAAGAAGCTCGGCGACAGATTCAATGTCAAGGCCGCGTTCATGGAGGGCAAGGTCCTCAGCGCAAGCGAGATCGCAGCCATGTCTTCCCTGACTTCCAAGAACGACCTTTACGGTCAGCTGGCCGGCACCCTCAATTCCATGATCGGACGCCTGGCAGTCGCTCTTGGCGAAGTCGTCGAGAAGATGGGCGGCGGCGCACCCACCGAAGCAGCGGAATAAGCTGCAAAAACCATTTAATTAAATTTGGAGGAAATTAAAATGTCTGAAAAGATCACCGCTATGATCGAAGAGATCAAGGCTCTTTCCGTTCTGGAGCTCAAGGAGCTCGTTGACGGTATCTGCGAAACCTTCGGCGTTTCCGCAGTCGCAGCAGCAGCCGGCCCCGCAGTCGCAGCTGAGGTCGTTGAGGAGAAGACCGAGTTCGACGTCGTCATGACCGCTTTCGGCGCTGAGAAGATCAAGGTCATCAAGGAAGTCCGCGGCATCACCGGCCTTGGCCTCGCAGAGGCAAAGAAGCTCGTCGAAGAGGTTCCTGCAAAGATCAAGGAAGCCGTTTCCAAGGAAGACGCAGAAGCCTTCAAGGCACAGCTCGAGGCAGTCGGCGCAACCGTCGAGATTAAGTAATTTATCCCTACTTAAAAGCAAGATCGGCCGGCCGGGTCTATCCCGGCCGGTCTTTTCGGTTTCATGATATAACCTTGTAAAAAGGGCGGCGCAGAGCCGCCTTTTCTTTTTTTTGCGGACTTGCCCAGCCTCCGCGGCCGGACATGGATACGGGCGCCTTCGTTGATCCGGACTCGTGCGGGGTGCATTGGTGCGCCCGGAGATAGTTTTCCCGTTTTATTCTCGCATGTTAAGCTCTTCGCGTTTTTTCGTGCTTCCCTTATGATATCTTTAGACCGTCGGAGGTTCTGAGAATGGAATCTTAGCATATATGAATAGTATCATTACTAACGGTTAGTATCATTACTAACGGTTCAATTCTCGCAGTGGTCAGACCGGCCAACGATCTAAAGGAAAAGGGAGGAGTTATTTTGCTAACTTTCATTATCGGTCTGGTTGTTCTTCTTGTCGGTGCGTATTTCTACAGCGGCTTCTGTGAAAAGGTCTTCGGACCGGACGACCGCAAGACGCCGGCATACACCAAGCAGGACGGCGTTGACTATGTTCCGATGACGGGCTGGAAGAACAGCCTTATCAATCTTCTGAACATTGCCGGCACCGGCCCCATCCTCGGACCCATCCAGGGCATACTGTTCGGACCCATAGCGTTCATCACCATCCCCATCGGCAACATCATAGGCGGCGCAATGCACGACTACTTCTCCGGCATGATCTGCCTGCGTGACGGCGGCACCCAAATGCCCGACATGGTAAAGAAGTACACCAACAAGACCGTGTACGTCATCTACAATGTCTTTGTCTGCGTCCTGCTGCTGCTCGTCGGCGCGGTGTTTATCTACACTCCCGGCGATATCGCCGCAAAGCAGGTCTTTGGCTTCTCCGGCGAGGCTACCGCGGTGTCCACATGGGTCATCTACGGCGTCATCTTCCTCTATTACCTCTGCGCGACCGTTTTCCCCATCGACGCGGTCATCGGCCGTATCTATCCCATTTTCGGCGCGATACTGCTCTTCTCCGCCGTCGGCGTTTTCATCGGCATCTTCGCGAAGGGCTACCCCCTTGTTGAGCTTTGGGACAGCGTGTGGATGTACAACGGCGTGTTCAACTACTCCGAGTACTTCGGCGGCAACCACTTCATTCCCGTGTTCTTCGTCACCGTTGCCTGCGGCATACTCTCCGGCTTCCATTCCACGCAGACCGCCATCATCTCCCGCACGATGAAGAGCGAGCGCGAGGGCCGCGCAACGTTCTATTACATGATGGTCCTTGAGGGCTTCATCGCTATGGTCTGGGCCGCCGGCGCAATGGGCGTTTACAATCTCGGCCTGCAGGAAGCGAACGCCTCTCTTGCGACCGGCACCGTCGGTATCGTCTGCAAGGACATTCTCGGCAACGTCGGCGGTATCATCGCCCTGCTCGGCGTTATCGTCCTGCCCATAACCTCCGGCGACACTGCGCTTCGCGCTCTGCGCCTGACCATCTCCGACACCCTGCACATCGACCAGAGCACCAACGGCAAGCGTATGGGTCTCTCCGCCATCATTTTTGCCTTCGTCGCTGGAATTCTTATCTGGGCAAAGCTCGACTCCAACGGCTTCAACACCCTTTGGCGCTATTTCGCATGGTCCAATCAGACTCTTGCTCTGTTCGCGCTCGCGTGCGTTGCCATTTGGATGTTCCGCAACGGCAAGGGCAAGTATGCCTGGGTCCCGATGATCCCCGGTGTGTTCTATGCCTTCGTTACCTGCACATTCATCATGAACCAGAAGATCGGCTTCGGTCTGCCCTGGACGGCGGCATACATAATCGGCGCGGTGTTCTCTGCGGCATATCTCGTCGTCGTTCTCGCCTTCGGTAAAAAGACAGCAAAGCAGGAGCTGACGGTGTAACAAGTAAAATTCAGCAGTATATCGAAAAAGCCGTGCCGCATAAGCGGCACGGCTGCTTTTATATAAAGCGTTGGGAGGTGGTTTATGTCTTTTCCTTTGCAGCGTCTGTGGCGGAAAGCAGCAAATAGACTCATTATCTCCGTCCCACCGTAGGGGAAGGCTTTTCCTCCCTCTATGCTTCCCCCCCCCCCAACCGGGG
>ERZ1026856.829-NODE-829-length-17259-cov-6.538538_pt1 | contig 17259 bp, 12 predicted proteins | sample MGYA00380158_ERZ1026856 | MGnify/ENA primary metagenome ERZ1026856 (study PRJEB33269, sample SAMEA4719794) | human gut metagenome | biome: human-associated habitat; feature: organic feature; material: feces | place: Cameroon | collected 2013-10 ...
ATTTTCTTTTTAGTCTTAAAACTTTCCTTTTATCAAGTGTATAAGTTTTATTAAGAAATAAAATACCATATAAGTATTTCAATATTTCCTCCTTCCTCCTCTAGGGCGGAAGGAGGATCTTTCTTTTTAAGTGTAGTGAAATTAATGGAGGAATAATCATCAGTGGTGGAATTATAGTACTGAATTATACAGATACGATTAGAAAACTCTTGAAAGGAGAGTGATTAGACTTATGGGTGAAGCTATTATGGCCAGTGTAGGAAGAAGTGGAGTTCTTCCTGGACTAAAGTGGAAATTACAAACCAGAATCTATACAAAGAATGATACATTTGTAGTGCCTGGCAATATAAAGAATAATGAAATTAGAGTTATGTGTTATGGTGGTGGAGGAGGATCTATTACTATTGCAAATCAATGGGATTATGCTTATAGTGGTTCTAAACGTGGAGGCGGTGGAGGAGGATGGATGAATACAAAAATATTTACAAATATTAATTCATTAGAAAGCATAAAAATAACTATTGGAAAAGGAGGACAGCATGGAGGAACAGCAGTACCAGGTGCTGGTGGTACAACATTCTTTGGAAGTTATTTAAGTGCAAATGGCGGACAAGCAGGATGTTATGGTAATGCTGCTAGTGGTGGAAATGGAGGTTCTGGAGGAGGTGCAGGTGGAAAGGCACGATATACTGGAAATGCTAATGGAGGAATAGGATTTCAATTTGGAGGTGGAGGTGCTGGTGGACAAGCATTAATAGATGCTAGTATACCAGTTGATAATCTTACACCAACTAGTGTAATTGGAAACGGTTATCTTAGCATTTCTGGAAATGGTGGCCCATATGGAGGATCTGGAGGAGGAAGAGCATATTATGAATATTCAGCAGCCACTCCAGGTCAAGATAGCGCACAAATGTGGTATTATACCAAGCAATGCTATGGAGGAACACATGGTGGTAATGGAGGTATTTGTAAAAATGGTAATAGTGGAAAGTATATAACTACTGATTTCTTTAATTTTGATTTGCTAAAAAATTCATTAATCAATAATCCTATTGGAGGGAAAATTGGTGTAAATAAATATAGTGGAGGCGGTGGTGGAGGAGGTTATGGAGGAGCAGGCGGCAATGGTGGTAATAGTATTGGAAGTGGAAAAATTTTAGCACTTGGAGGATGTGGTGGTGGAGGTGGATATGGAGCTAATGGTGGTAATGGATTTACAGTAGATAATATATCTAATATACCTATTAGTATTTTCACTACTTATGGCAGTTCTAATGTTTCATTAATAGGAGGTGGTGGAGGTGGAGGATATGGAGGTAAAGGAGCTGATGGATGGTTTGGCGTTGGCGGCGGAGGCGGAGGCTATGGTCCTTCTAATTATGGAGCGGGCGGTGGAGGATCTGCAATTAATAAAGGCTATGGTAAAGATGGAATTTGTATTGTTCAATATTATGAAATGGTAATGGAATAATTATCTATATAATTGAGAATTATAGCTAAAAAAAAAATAAAGAGAGGGACAAATGCCCCTCTCTTATATCTTTATTTAAACAGCCTCTTCTTCAGCAAAGTAATCGACTTCTACTTCATCAATTACACACTGAAGGCCACCTTCTTCATTGGTAAGATAGATCTGAAGTTCTACCTTCATAGGTTCACGAGCATCATCTCCAAAGAAGATACGCCTATCCTGATATTTAATCTTATCCTTATCAGGCATAATGAGTCCTTTAGGACCATTATTCTTGAAATTGCTGATATTAAAGAGCAAATTATCAAGACTGTTCAGATAAGGGCATACAGTACTCTTGATACTTGTTCCAAACCCAAACCACACATTCATTCCATTATCTCCATCGATGGAAGTAAAGTTGCTGGTAAATGACAAGAATGCATACTTACAGTATATATTGTTTTCAAATGCATCCTTATGTCTAGGATTACTCCATGTCTTCTTAAGAATAACATCAATCTTTTCAGGATTATAGCCATAGACATTATGACCTGCTTCACTCAGGAACTTCAGAGCTTTCTCCAGTTCTTCAAGATTGGTAACCTTGCCATTGTAGTAAACTCTCGTGCTCATTTGTAATTCTCCTTTATTAAAGTAGATTTTATTACTTAGACTTTATCAGCCTTAAGTTTTTAATACGGATATGGAACATATTCTCTACTAAGAATGAAACCAGTATATACTCCGCCTGCATAACAGCAGAGGAAATAATACCTATTATGAGCCCCATCAAGATCAAATACTGTATTGTCTTTATACTCTTCAGGATCTTTGATATCATTGATATATTTGACAATATCAGCAGAGCTAATACTCTTCTTTCTTACATCTGTAGTTACACTGAAATTCTTTTGATGAAAATTTGTATTATCAAAAGTACAAGTATCCTTAAGAAGAATCCGAGGTACTTCAGAGCAGTAACTACAGTCGTCAAGTGTTATAGGAGTATCAAGTCTAATACTCTTAAAACCGATACCATAGAGAAGGTTGGCAGAACAAGAATACCATACAGGAAAGCTAAAATTATATCTCCACATAGCATCCTTAAGATCCTTAAGAGTTTTAATCTTGGTAAACTCTTTCACTTCAATATTATACTCTGCTTGATTGATGATAAAATAGCTCTTATCTTTGGTTTTGATATACCAAGCCCTGATATCTTTATCAGTCTTATTAAACTTATTTGCATAAGCTGTAGCTCTGATATCTTTATCAGTCTTAGTAAGCTTATTTGTATAAGCCATAGAGTGAACGATTTCATCCAAAGATTCTACAGTTGCAAGGCATTCACCATTTGAATTCAATCCAAAATCGAATTCAAAACTATTTGTAGTGAATGTTATAAAAGATCCACCTCTATAGATATCTTCATCTTTAGGAATATCCATAGAAGTTTCAGAGAAATCTTCATGATTATACATCACGAAATATGCTTTAGGATCTTCCTTAAGAATATAATCAAAAGCTTCTACGAAATCGTTATAAACTTTCATTCTATAGGAATTTCCAAATCTGAACGTGAAGAGCTCACAATTGAATCCAGCAAGTCTTTCAAGATTCATTATTCATCCTCCATCATTTCTGTATTAGAATACTCTTTGGGATCACTGTACTCATCAAATTCAGTCTTATCTGTAGCAATCAGGAAACAAGTCCACTGACCGCCGCAAAACCAAAGAGTGCAATAGAGATCACAACGTTTATTATCTTCATTAACAATAAATGTTTCATACTCTTCACAACCATCAACCGTATTGAGCTGATTCAGAAGACAATTGATGGTCATAGGATACTTCAGCTCATCAGGTTCGATATAAGCAATATCAAAAGTCTTCTTATAGTCTTCAGTACTAAGAGAGCTCATACTCTTAATAATAATTCCAGGATACTTTGCACTGCTGAGAAGACTTCCTTTTCTGCTAAACTCATTGAGAGCATGTTTCATATAGAGAGGCTTAGGCTCAATAGGAGTTTCCATATTAAATAGAGTCTCCTCAGTATAAATGACAGCTGTATTGCCATCAGCAATGTCAGCCATCTTACAGAGCTCAAGTTTAAGCTCTTCTAAATTTCGGATATTCTTCATTATTTTTACCTCCATATAATTCCATATAGCATACTTGCACTAAGTAATACTACAATGATTTCTGCTACTCTGAGGACAATGCTGATGATCAGATTGTTGTAGACATGTTTAAGCTCCTTATAAAGAAGCTCAACTCCAATTACAGCTCCTACTCCAACTGCTAATCCGAGCAAAGCTCCTAGATAAGTTAATAAATCCATTGACTTATCCCCTTACTTCATCATTACAGTAACATTGAATACAATGCCAATTACTGCAATAGCCCAGATAATAATCATGCTATCATTGATGAGATGCTTCTGAAGCTCTGTTCTGGGCTCTTTAAACAGAGTTCTAAGGATCCAAGGTGCTACAGGGCTAAATAAAGCCGCTGCAATCACAATGTACAAGTTTTCTTTGATCCAAAAATTCATTATTCATTTTCCTCCTTAAGTATATTCTTTATATATAGTATATAAATAAATTAGCTTTTAAATAACGATGTAACTGCTAGGCCATGCACCAGCCTAGCAGTCATAAAAATCACGGAACTTTCTTAAAGTCTAATTGTAACCAGTTTATCACCGATACAATATACATCGCAAAGACCTGTGAAATTATGATATAACCAATCTACAGATAATCCATGAATAGCAGCGATACTTCTTGCTGCTTCAGGATTATTGGTAAAGAATTCATCGAAGACTTCATTCATAAGATTGTAATAATACAGGCTATCAGCGCTATATCCTTTACAACGTCTCATCGTAGTCTTCTTAATAGTAATACGAATTTCATAAATAGAAGGCGGGCACTGCTGACATACTACATCTAAGCAATCCACCTTACCATTGATAAGACTTCCAATCTCTCCAAGATACTTAGGATAGATTGTATTTCGCATGGCCTGTTTAAACTGCTGTCTCATCATGAGATCGACCATGTAAGAAATAGAATTAATATACATAGCTTCTTAATCATCCTTTAAAGTAATCTACAGCATATGATTCATCATAATCAGTACGGTTAGTTATACTCCTATACTGATGATTATTATATAGCATATTTAAGTATCTTAGTCTTATTTCTACTCTGGGCAACACCGAATAAAAGCGATGAATGCTGCCATCAACAACTAGCGTATCGTCTAGCCAAATATTAGCATTAAACATATCTGAATAGCGCTTTTCGAGGTTGTCCCAGTCTGGTTTAGTGATTGGTCTTTCTAATCCTATCTCTGCTAGAATGGTCTGAGTCTTATTAAAGTAAGAAGGAGTTTTAAAGTAAGTACAAATATCAACTACACATGGAGTACAGATCATATTATCTAATCCTTTAAACTCTTCTTCAGTCATAAGACGTTTCATAAATACTTGATCTTCATGACCTGTAAGTGAATAGACATGAACGAATTCTGAATTAGCCATAGCCATATTAGAAAGATTCCTTCTATTCACTATTCTGAATCTAGGACGAGGAGTACCTTCTGGAACTTCATAAAGTACTATCATAGCATCATAATAGCTTAAAGAACTTAGCATGAGATCTCTTTGATGGAGAATCTCATAAGCTTGAGTATCAGTTATTTTTAATTCATCATAGAGCCAAGAGAGTCTCTCATTAAAATCGATAGGAATATGAGAATACTTCTTCTCATATTCCTCCTCCTTGACCTTACGTGTCTTTCTTTTCATATATATACCTCATAATAGGTAATAAAAGGTGCAGGAGCATCCCTGCACCTTTATTTATAAGTTTTAGGTATTGTTAAATCTTAGTATTCAGGTTAATTTCTTCTCCAAATTCTAAGAAGTCCATTAGAAATACTAGTATTAAATCTACTCCAGATATCTCTACCAGCATCTGCAGCTCTACCTATGGTATTATTGGTAACCCACATATCAAGCTGTCTACCAATCTCTGCCTTATACATATTGATACCACACAGATTAGCGATATAATCCATCTGAGCAGTATTATTCATAGTATCATACTTCCAGTTAGTACTACTAGTATAAGTAATAGACATAACGTCGTAGAGATCTTTAATAGTTAAATCCACTTCAATAGAAGTAGGAAGACCATCAACAGTCCAGAGGCAATCTCCACCTCTAGTGATATCCATACTGGTAATAATGCCCATATCTACATTGAAAAAGCTCTTATAGATAGCTCTTACTAAGAAGGGGCTTGTATAACCATTAGGATTGCTAGGAATAGTCTGAGGAGCCACTAATCCAATAAGATGGAAAAGAGGAACCAAGACATTCAAATAGACAGATAATGCATTAGCATCAGGGGAAACAAACTTAAACTTCACATTATAAGATCTACTCATATCACTACTAGCCCAGATCTGAGGGAAGATAAGTTTACCGCCAGATGCAACAGTAGCAAGATGTTTAGACAAGGAACTTAGAATATTTCCACTACCAAGAGCTCCTTCAATCTCACTATTGAGGTTCTCAATATATGTCAAAGTATCAGCATGATCGTTAAACCAATCCTGATCAAGAGCTCTACTGGTATAACCAGTTAAGAAGTTCAATTCACGACCAAGATCACTAATACCATTAACTGCAGAGGCTAAGCTAGACTCAGTAACACTATTACCAAATCCTTCATTGACAGAATTATCACTGTCAAGATAGAAAGGAACAGCACCGTATTGTGTAGCAGCATTGCCACCAGCAAAGATATTATTTAATGTATAACTCTTCCAGTCCATCATATCAAGAGGGCAACCATCGAGTCTTACATTATCAAGACCAAGATACTTAGCCGCAATTCTGCACATAGGATTCACGAACTGATAGTATTCTGTAGGAGAAGCACTAAATGTATAATAACGACCATCTTTACTAAGAAGGTCATCAAGACTCTGAGTCTGGCTACTCATACCAGTGCCATTTCTAATAAGTCCAGAGATAATATTTTCTCTATCACTCTTAGAAAACTTAGGCATGAATGTAGGACGGCCAGGAGTTAAAAAGATCATAGGGATCTTAGCAGCGATCTTTTCACCATAGGTAGCTCCAATACCTGTATCATTAGCCCTAATACTACCAGTACCAGATAATCTAGTATCGGCAGATGCTAAAAACTGATAAGGAAGACCAAAGCATCCTAAGACATTCTTCATAGAAGCAAAATTGCTAATGTAGTTTACATCACTCTGGCCAGATGCAATAATATCATTGATTTCATCCTGAGTATAGTTAGCATCTTCATAAGTATCTTTACCAGAGTTTACATTATTTTGCTTAGTATCGCTAGCTGAAACACCACCGGAATTTGTGGTAGTAGTATTTACAGTATAATTCTGCACAAGAGAAAGATAAAGCATACTTGAATAGCCAGTCTGACCACCATAAGTATGCTTCAACCATCCATTAGTGGGAGTGCCTTCAATGACAGTACCCACCATAAGATTTCCGATAACTTTAGAATCACTTCCAGTACTAGGCTTACTTCTTACTCGTAAACCTGCACTAGCAGTTACTCGATAAGATGCCATATCGAAAGCACCTCCATTAATTTTGCAATTTATTATATAGTTGAGCGGGCCTTAAATGACCCGCTCAGCTTAAATTTTTGATTACTCACGTGCAATATTAGTCATAGCTTCAATCAGATAATTGGTATTCTTCTTCTGGAGAAGATTTGCAGTCTGATTTGCACTAGACCTGTCAGACATAAGACTCTTAAGAGCCTTCTGTGCCTGTTCTCTGCTACTTGTAGTAGCATTCTGTACCTCTTCAGTAGAAGCACTGATATTGAACTCACTCGAGAGAATCTGAAGAATCTTATTAAGAGCTTCAGTATTACTACTAATACTCATAAGAATATTCACAATAGTCTCGAAGAATTGTTCAGTACTCATAGAGGAAGAAGTATTGGTATTGGTAGAGACATTCATAACCTTATTAGCAATGCTATCAAGATCATAACCAGATCCAACGTAATTGGAATACTTGGTATTGACATTTCTAGCATAACCGCCTCTACCTTTCGCTGCAGTAGTAACCTTGGTAGGAGCACTCTTAATGTCTGTCATCGTCTTTCCTGTACTTGCGGCAGGCTTAGACTCACCAGACGACGTGGTTGTGGGAACACTCGAAGAGTTGAAAGTAGATCCAGATGTAGTACCATACATAGAAGCAGTGAGTCCAGAACTCATGCTACTCAGACCAACCCCACTATCATCACTCTCATCATCTGCACCGAAGACAAAGTTATAGAGCTTGGATCCGAAGATCTGCTTAACCATAGTCTTACCAATAGCAGTAATCTTATCAAAGAGTGTGCCAACATCACTATTCAGGTTCTCAGTAACACCATCAGTACCAATATCATACCCACTACTACTACCAGAACTGCTAGATCCAGAAGAGTAGCTACTATTGATGACATCAGTAACCTGGCTAGGCTTGATAGTAACTCCAGCATAGAGAGGACGAGCAATAGCAGTAACACAACTCTTGTCACGAGTGCGCTCATTAACCCATCCACCATTATCTTGGCTTCCCTTCTTAGAAGTGTTACCATCGATAGTAGTAATCTGGCCATTTGTATAACCATCTTTGATACAAAGTGCAGTATGACAAGGATTATGAGAACTACTCGGGAAGTGGAAGAAGACAATATCACCAGCTTTAGGTGCATCATTGACAATCTGTCCATGCTTCTCATAATATCTCATAAGTTCACCAGAGGATGCAGTCTTATTACCACCATAGAATAGAGAATCTGCTCCTGCCTGATGGAAGCACCACCAGACAAACATAACGCACCATGCACCAGCCATACCATAAGCTTCATTAAACTTACTGTATCCAGAAGAATGATAATTCAACTGGCTTCTAGCTTGTTTAATAACTTCTTGAGCATTATTTCTACTCGCCATATTGGCTTCAGCAGCTGCTCTAGTTCCACCATAGTATCTGCTTCTACCAGTAATGACAGAAGCTTTCATACCATTGAGGACATCGCCAGTATTCATTCTACGATAACCCAATTCAGGGTCATTCACATCAACAGTCCCATTTCTATTACCGCGAGCAGTAATATAGTGAGGATTGTTGGAATAAGTGGAATAAGGATTGTTATCGTTATTCTGTCCAAGGAGAACCATGCTCTGACCATTTCTAAGAGCTTTAGAAACATCAGACTTGCTAGTTGTAGTAGCATTAGAAACACCCTTGGAGTTCAGATAGTCATTAAAGAATCCAATATCGGTTGCTCCATCAGATCTTACATGACCAGTCATCTGAGCATATCTAGCAGCATCAGGAATATTGGAACCAGAACCTAAGAGATTTGCAGCAGCAACAGGGCCGCAGCCAGAAGCACCGATAGTAGAGTTTCTACCATAAGGCATATTAGCATAGATACCACCCTGAGAACCGCCTCTACGGCCATCACCAGTTAAACTGGCATTCATCATATTGATATCGGAGATAACCTTATTGGTTCTTTTTCTAGCCTGACCAATCTTAGATTTCTTGGTAGCAGCATCGGTAACATTGGTAGACTTATTCTTAGATTCGCTCTTCTCTTGATTCTTACGATTCTTGCCTCTAAGCTTATTCCAGATCTTCTTAAAGAAGCCCTGTTGATTATTAGCTTCAGCAAGAGTAACAGTATCACCAGCCTCAAGACCAGCAGAAACAAGAAGCTTTTTACTGAGATCTCTAGCTTCAGTAAGATCCTCTTCATTAAATCCGAAGATATTACCTTCCTTATCGAGCTTAAGAATAATATCAATAAGAGTAGAAGTAGGAATCAATCCAAGCAAAAGATTCTGATCAATTGCATGGACAAGACCGATAGCAGCACGAGCACCAGTAGTTAACTCAAGACCAGCATCCTTAGTAACACCAAGAATGGTTTCAGTCTTAGTAATAGCACCTTCTGCAAAGGAAATACCCCAGTTGATGATCGTCAAAGGAGTTACACCAAGAGCACACTTAGCAGTCAAACTAGTAAGTTTAGGACCAATCTTAGATCCAAGACTTCCAAGATGAGTGCCAATCTCTTTGAATAACTTCTTGATGAATTCAGATACAGTAGAAGCAGCTGTATTATTACCAATAAACTTAGTAAGAGTATTAGTAACAAAGTCAGACTTGGCTAATCTTTCACCAAATTCACCAATCTTCTTGACAATATTTTTAAGAATACCAGGAGTATGAGCAGATGCATCTGCAGCAATCTCTGCAATTTTAGTCTTTAAGCCACTCTTAACAGTTCCATTTGCAACAGCAGCACCAACCTTAGCACCAGCTTCAGCTCCCATAGTAGCTCCAGCGCCTGCAGTCTTGATTAGACCAGTAGCAACACTGAAAGTTCTACCGATAGCACCCTTACCTCCAGTAAAGGATTTCCAGATGCTTTCTTTACTAAAGAGCTTCTTACCTATAGCTCCAGCCTTAGCAGCTAACTTAGGAACCTTACCAGTTGCAAGACCTTGTCTAAAGGAATTAGTTGCAACATTTCCGATCCATGCTCCGGCACCATTCTTGCCGTAATTACCATTTCCAGTGAAGTTACCTTCGGAGTCAGTAGTAGCAAGATACTTGCCATCGGCACTATAATACTTAGTATTGCCATTTTCATCTACTTCTGTCTTGACAGAGTCATTTACAGTTCCGGTGAACTTGACAACACCATTATCATTCACAGGAGTTACAGTGGTACTATAATTCATCAGAGATGCAATCTCTGCTTCATCATTACCAACAGGCATAGACTTAGCAGCATCAGTGATATACTTATTGGTACCAAAATTAACAGTCTCATCATGCTTTCCAAAGAAAGAAGCGATTCCCTGGAAGAGTCCCTTAGCAAGTTCAGGAATAGCTCTAACAATACCAAATGCAAGAGGAGCAGCAATATTCTTAAGTGCAAGACTTAAGCCTTGACCAACTTTACTTGCAAGAAGATTGAAAAGAGTACCATCTTTAATACTGCCAATAAAGCCTTCAATCTTTCCATAAAGAGCTGTTTTCTGGAAAGCTTCAACAGCACTATGGACAACAGGTCCAACCTTTTCCTTCATCCAAGGCCAAACTTTGGTCTTTAAGAATTCAGAACCATATCCAAGCAGAGAAATTCCAATAATGCCACCAAGAATAAGACCGCCAGTTTTGAGACCTTTACCAGCAACGCCTAAGATCTTACCAACCCCTCCACCAAGACTTCCAAGAAGTCTCTGGAGAAGATTAGGCTTCTTTTCACCATCGTCATCTTTCTTACCAAAGATACCAGAGAAGAATCCATTCATCTTTTCAATGCCATTGGACATCTTCTCTTGAAGTTGATTCTTCTTATCGATGATTTTCTGAACATGGGCATTCTGTTTAAGTCCACTAACAGCCTTACCAGTTGCCTTGTATACTCTCATGAGAAGTCCATCACCAGCAGGAACATCAACAGTCTCCTGTTCATCCTTCTGCTCTTTAACGGCTTTAGACTTAATCTTCTTAGCAGCTTTGCCATCTCTCTTAGCTCTAGCATTTTCAATGCTAACGAGCTTATTCTTCTCACCAGTACCAATAGCTAAAAGGTTCTTATTGATAATATCAAGAATATCAATGATATTAGTAGTATTATCAGTTAGAATCTTATCTCTAGCGCTAGTAGAGTCTTCGAAACCTGTTTCAGTAGGCTGACCATTCTTCTTACGATCAGCAAGCTCATTTCTAAGATTCTTATTATAGTTTCTTAGAGCCATGAGACCCTTATGACCTTTCTTCTTAAAAGCACTATTACCTGTGATTCTAGCAAGCTCATTTCTGAATACTTCAGCTTGGAGCTGCTCTTCATCCTTATCAGCTTTAGCTTTAAGAAGTTTATCCTTGTCGAGAGCTTCAATGATCTCATTAGCATACTCAGCAACACCATTCTTAGGATCACTGAGATATTTAGCTAATTTATCAAAGTCACCTTTCTCAGCAAGTTTCATAATCTGCTGATAAACTTTAACAGCAGTTTTATTGACAGAGCCAAAGCCCCACCAATGACCGATCTTATTCCATAGATCATGCTTATCAAATACCTTAGAAACAGCATTTCCACCCTTACTAAGCTGGGCATGGAAAGCTTTATTCTTTACACCAGTATTGTCAATAAGAGTATTGGTAAGATTAAGCTGACTCTCTAACTGTTCAGCATTGGCATTAGCCATAGAATAGTCGAGTTGCTTGGTCTTATCTTTCAGTCTAGCAATAGGTCCAAACTTATCACGAGCACTGTTACGATCTCTAGAAATACCGCCATAGGTACCTCTAGCAATACGTTTATTATCGATTCTAGTTGCTAATCTATCAGCTCCTCCGAAGAAAAGACTAATAGGAGCTTTAGCTAACCAGAGAGCACCCTTAGCAACACCACCAACAATATCAGAAATCTTCTTAAAGACCTTCTCTCTCAAGAAAGTTTCAAGAGGAATACCGAAGTGCTTCTTAAAGATACCATTGATACCATCAGAAATTCTATATCCGATATCAACAACAGCATCCTTCATAAGTCCGCCAACAGACTTAGCAAGATGACCAGCAGGATTTAAGACATCTTTCTTAAACCAATTGAGAACGTTATCTCTGATAGAAATTGCAGTCTTCTTAAGAGGTTCAACTAAACCAGCCTTAAGAGCACCAACAACTCCACCTTCACGTTCACCCTTATCATTCTTCTTACCAAGGATTGCATCCTGGAATTTGTCAGTGGTAGATGCATATCCAATAGCAGAGCCGACCATAATATTGCCGACTAAGCCAAAAGGACCAGCAATCAAACCACCAAGAGCACCAAGACCAATCTTAGGCATTTTATCCTTAAACTTCTCTAAGAAGTTTTTAGGAATAAGACCTTCCTTACCTTCTTCTTCATTACCAAACATGAAGTCTTTGAAGGTTTTGGTATCCTTAGCATAGCCAAGAGTAGCACCAGCAAGTGCACCACCAACTAAACCAAGAGGAGTGAAAAGTCCAGCAACAGCACCAGCCATTCCAAAGTCAATCATTCCTTCAGAATGTTTCTTAAAGAAGTCAGTTACAGACTTGGGAATAAGTCCCTTACCATCTCTCTGACCATCCTTACCCACTTTTCCAAATAGGACGTTTTGGAGAAGTTCAGAGTGCTTAACTAACCCAATGCCTGCACCTGCAGCAGCTCCAAGCAATGGACCACCGAAGAGTCCAGTAATAAGAGAAACACCACTACCAATAAGAGCATCAGCAGCAATGTCAGCACCTTGGCCATCAACCTGTCTCATAACAGTCTTGATAGCTTTGACTACTTTAGGCTGTTCCTCGTCGTTTCTTCCTAAACCATAAGCATGGTGAGCAACCTTACCACCCTTAAGAGCTTTAAAGATTCTAGCCTTTTCTCTCTTTTCACCAGCAAGATTCTTTCTACGAGTAGACATCTTAGGATTAGGAATAACAATCTCACCAGGAGAAAGCATTGCTAAACCATATCTATCAACAACACCACCAAATGCAGCATTGCCAATAAAGTCATCATAGGTAGGCTGTTCGGGTTCATAACCACCATTGAGACTTCTATAAAGTCCAGTCATCTGGTCAAGATCTATAGGACCTTCTTCTCCAGCAGTCATTCCAGAGCCAGCTTCTCCAGCTCCAAATTGACGTGCTCTTCTCATAGTAGAAGCATAAGAAGCATCCACAATATGACCAGCATTGAGAGACTGATAAAGTCTACCATAGGTTCTATCTAAGGCATCCTGACCTCTGTTCTTAAGCCATCTGCCTTTATTTCTAAGATTCTGCCCAACTGCGCCAGCGAAATCTTTACCTTTCTTAGTAATCAATCCACCGATTTTAGTTTGAGCAAATCTATCCCATAGAGATTTAAATGTAGACTGAAGCTTTTTCTTAAGCTCATCAAACATATCGCTGGCTCTACCAACTAAGTACTGCATAAAGCCAGTATATTCTTTACCATTCTTATCTCTATATTTCTTATCATCGGGAGATCCGAAGAGAGTCTCATAAATTCTTTGGTCGGCCTTACGAATAATAGTTTCAGCAAACTTGGCAGGAGCAGCAAAGAGTTCATCAAAGTATCCCTTAATGACTTTTCTCTTTTCTCCAATACCCTTTGCATCAGCCCATTTTTTCAGGTTCTCTTTAGTGATACCATACTTTTGTGCCTGAGTCTGCTCCTTTTTTCCATCTTCAAAGTTAGGAACGTACTCATATGCAGCATTCTGGATATCCTCATCAGAAAACTGAGAGTTATAGAACTGATCAAAGTTAGCCGACGATCTAGAGCCTTTCTTCTTACCCTTGCCACCAGAGCCGCCATAGACTCTGATATAACGGACTTCAGCCAAGATATCTCTAAGATAATCAATAGCAGATCTATTCTTAATAAGCTTATCAGTAGCAGGATCGAATCCTCCTCGCTGACCTTTCTTATTAACACCCTGGAAGCGATCATCATACATAGCAGCAAAAGGATTAGCAAAACCACCTTCACGGCCCTGCATCATCTTAGTTGCATAGATCATCTGCTCCATTGTATCTCCAGCAAGGTTATAAACACCTTTCTTGTTATGCTGATTCAAATACTGCATAAAAGAAAGCCATTCGTCTTCATTAAATCCAGAAGGATTAATTACTTCACCCTTGCTGTTAGTCTTTCGGACATACTTATTCTGCTTCTTGCTCTTACCAAATCCTGCATAAGGCTCAAATTGTCCGCCATCATCATAGATTTGCTTACCGAGAGCAGTGAACTTCTTTTGGAGATCTTTATACATTTGCTTCTTTTCAGCAGCTGAGAGATCTTTGCTATTGATCCAATCCATCTGCCACTCATTGAAGCTTCCTGCAATTCCGGATACACTGTTTCGTGCAGCTCTATCTTTGATGCTATCATATTCTTGTCGTACAGAATTCAGAGTTGTGAATTTACCTGTACGACCATCAAATATTCGCTCTGGTCCACCTGAGATAGCTGACTCAATTCTTGCTAGGTAAGCAGGAATCACGTCTACAATAGCTTTCTTGGTTTCACCATCAAATGGGATTGGGCCTCGTTGGTATTTGCTTTGGTCTACTCGAGTCTTTTTATCGATCTTGATACCAAGTAAGCTACCAATAATACCCTTGATATTAAATAAACCACCACTGTCATCTTCAGCCCACTGATTCATCTTAGCAATGAAAGTAGGAAAGACTCCAGCAAGGTTCTCATCGAAAGATTTAAAAGCTTGAGTAATAGCACTAGGTACTAATACCTTAGCTACTAATCCAGGAAGACCAGCAAGAGGATTAGCCAAGAACATTTTCATTGCATTAGCTGCACCCTTATCGCTGACCATTCCAGCAAGAGGATTAAGCTCTTTGTAGTTCTTCAGAATATTCTTAGCATAAGCATTTAGATCGACTCCGCCACCAGCAGTGACATCATCATATCTATTAGACTTATACTCTTCCTGCTGAACTTTATAGAGATTACGCTGCATCTCTGTAGTCTCTTTAAGATATCCACGAATCTCTTCTAGTTTATTCGAAGTATCAGTCATGAACTTCGTAGACTCTTCAAGATAAGTGGTAACAGGACCAGTCATAACGCTGGCAATTAAACCAATGCCAGCATTAACACCATTGAATCCCTTAAGCATACCAGTAAAGATACGCTCAGCCTGAACATTCATTGCCTTAGTAGATGCAATACTAGTATTGACAATGAGCTCATTCTGATCCATAATGGCTTGATTCTGACTTCTAGCACCATCACTAATAGCGGCACTAAGAATTGTGGTACTCTTAGCTTGGAGATAGTCACTATTGACAGAATGATTGCCGTTAGAAGAATCATCAGAAGATTCGAAATCGATATCATCCATATCGAAATCAAAGTCAAGACCCATGGCCTCCATCTGCATCTTTTCTTCTCTCTCACGATTGACAAAATTACCAGTCCTGAGATCTTCCTTAGCATTAGCTAAGATTTCTTTAGCGGTCTTATAGGTGTTAGACCTTCTAAAGTCTCTATCAATCTTCTTGATAGTTTGCTTATAATTCTTAGTAGCACTATAGACTGTTTTAAACATATCATCATTAGTCTCTAAGAATGTAGAAATATTAGGAGAGATGTCTCTGACTTGATCCCCCATTTTGTAAGCAACCGATTTACCTACATTTCTGATATAGGCAGTTACGGTAGGTAATTTACCAGCCATATTAGATTAACCTCCTTTATAGCTAGACTTACTACTATGTTCTAGGTGGCTAAAATAGAGTAGAGAGACCTAAACGGCCTCTCTACAATGAATTTTAGCACTTATTAACGTCTTCGTGATCAATATAATCTTCGATATTGGTAGGATTAGGAGTCTCCTCAACAGGCTCTTCAGTCTTCAGAGCAACAGGCTTATTAGCATCCTCTTTCTTATCACCAGTCTCTGCAATGGGATCATAATAGTTATCATTATAACTGGAGCTAGCAAATCTCTTGAACTGCTTATAGACCTGGTTACAACCAACTGCAGCCAGACCAGAACACATACCAGAGGTAACAGCATCAACAAGATTCGTAAACTCGATTTCACTAGGAGCAAAGAAATAGAAGATGAGAGCAATAAGACAACCGATAGCAGCAGCAATGGGAGGGAGACTCTTACGCTGTTCATCAGTCTTGATAATATACTTACGAAGGGCATAAGTGATGAAATAGACTACCACCACGATAAAGGGTGTAGTAGGAAGATAAAGATCCATATCAATCTCTCCTTTTCAATATAGTCAATTATATGAATGTTCCTTGATGATATTGATAGGCTCTAATAATTAAAAAATAAGAGGGGGTGTTACCCCCTCCATTTATTATTTAAACCGGTAAAGATAAGAGGCCACGTAATCTATAAAAGCTTCTGTAGGTACACTCCTTTCCTTTCCGATTAGTATATCTCTAAGTCTACTAGGCTCTGCTCTATTAAGAGTCTCAGACATTTTCTCCTCTAATACTTTTATAGTAGTATTATTCATTGAGGCGGCCTTAGGATAGATAATGTACTTTATAGCACAAATCTTATAAGGCTCATCTAAGATTAATAATATGCAGGTCCTAATATACTTAAAGCCAAAACTGAATTTGTTTAAACCCAACCCTTCAAGTAGTTCTGTAGTCTTATCATATCTTTCTTCATATGTCAATGAGATATTGGTAGACTTAGCTACTTCATCATAAGTAATAATCATCTTTAACTTTCTCTCTTTCTTTTTAAAGTATAAAATTTATTGATGATTTTCCTATACTGTATCTCTTTCTCCCCTATATTATATAAGAGAAATAAAAAAGTTTAACGGTTTCTGCAGGTTGGCCAGCCAATTCAGTGTTCCCCTGACTTACGAAGTCTGCTTAAAGTACCTTCATCCGTACAATTGTAAGCAAATTAAACATCGCAAGTCGACACTGAATGGCCGGCCTTTATCTCCTGCATAGCTTCATCATACATATTCTATTCACCAAACTATGAAGCCTATATTTGATGAAAAGGAATCAAGAAGTAATGATACAGAATCAGTATTACTGACCCGCGATACCTCTGCTCTAGTTCTGTACTACTAAAGCTATGTCTTATAGGACAATAATACTGCATTACTATTTCTAGATTCATAATAATATTATATAATTGAAATAT
>ERZ1026856.830-NODE-830-length-17240-cov-6.173291_pt1 | contig 17240 bp, 16 predicted proteins | sample MGYA00380158_ERZ1026856 | MGnify/ENA primary metagenome ERZ1026856 (study PRJEB33269, sample SAMEA4719794) | human gut metagenome | biome: human-associated habitat; feature: organic feature; material: feces | place: Cameroon | collected 2013-10 ...
CGAATCTTCTCTTTTCGTTCTCCGTCACCGACTAAGATCAAATAAGCATCCGGCCTTTTTTTCGCTATGCATGCAAAAATATCAAGTAAAAAGAGATGATTCTTTTGCTCAGAAAAGCGGCCGATATGTCCGACTACAAATGCATCATCTGGGATATAAAGCTCATGTCGGATGTCGGTTCTGCTCTTTTCAGAAAAGCGGAAGCAATTCAGATCAATTGCATTATGAAGAATCTTGACATACCCTTTTTCATATTCCTTCTTTCCGAATGTATATTTCGCTGCCAGATCCGATGGTGCGATCTTTACGTCCACATTTCCTTCATACAATATCCGCCCCACTCCATGTGCCAGCTTTGATTTCAACCCATTTCCGTCACTGGAATTGCTGGATCTTGCAATACACTTTTTTGCACCACTTTTCTTTGCCACCTTCAGGTCATAAAATCCCATCGCGTTGGAAGTGATTCTTAAAACATATTCATAATGATTTTGCTTCACAATCTGAGACAATCTCTCTGTAAAGTGTTTTACACTTTCCGATTTACATGGAATCACATAAATCTTTCCGCCCATCGACCGGATCTCATCATCATAAAATCCTTTTTTAGGATCATTGACACAGAAATCCATCTGATATTTTGTTTTGTCCAGCTTACGATATAGCTTCATCAAAAATGTTTCTGCACCGCCAGTATTCATCGCACTGACAAGGCACAATAATCGTTTCACGCTCATGTTCTCTTACTCACCTTTATATCGTTGTTCTCATATTTTACTCAAAGCCTGTCCATTATGACTTTAATGGTCGTCTCGGGACGATACTTCTTAGCTTCCTGTAAACAGTATCTTTTCAATGAATGAATATTCTGCATGGACATCATCTTTTCGGTCAGATTATGCACATTTTGTGTTTCGAAGAGCACCCCATTCTTCTCATTTACAATTTCTCTATTGTACTTCCAGTCACTGGCAATTACCGGCACCCCAGCTGCCATAGCATCCAGGAGTGTTCCGGCAAAGCCTTCCCCGTCATAATAGGTCGGAAAGAGCAAGGCATAATAGTTCTTCAGCACTTCCACACTTTGATCAAACGGAACGAGTCCACCATACCGAATATACGATGGGAACTGATTCTTCAGATTCTCGAACCATTCCGTCTGCGAAGGATCGACCTGACCATAGATGTCCAGCGTGTAAACGGTTCTGCCGCATTGCTCATTCACCCTCTTCACTGCGTTTACTGCATCTTCAATTCCCTTCTCTTTCATAACTCGGGAAAATGTGCAAAGCGGATACGGCTCCGTATGATGATAAACCAGCTCTGATTCCTTCAGGATATGTAAGTCTTTGAAGTTCGGCATCACGTATACATTGGCAAATCCCTGTTCTTCCAGTGCCATTTTCATCGTATTCGTTTCCACATAGATTCCGTCAAACGTCTTTAATGCCCTTAAAAGGCTTTTACGGCTCTTTAGGAACTCCGGAAGCCAGCCGCCAATGACCACGTAATGAAGCTTTCTGTGATAAATTCGATGGAGTGCGGCACATAACGGTGCAAAAATCTGAATGCCATTATGTGCCGGAAGAATGATTACGTTTCTGCATCTTCGAAATGCTCGTAACAGTTGAAAAACTACACTCGGCAGGACACGTACCCCACCGTGTGTATCGATCTTCATTACTTGATCAGTGCCAAGCTGCCGTTCTAATTCCGTTGTTACAATTTTGGTTTTTACTGTTTGTCCATTCAGCATATCTTCGCCAAAACCAAAATGTCCCATGACACAAACTTTTTTCATCATCCTGTCTCTTTCTTCCTCATACTTTATTATATTTCATTCTCTTGTGAAGCTTTCCATCTTCACGATTCTCTCCTTACATACCTTATCTTTTTATAGAATCCAAATATCAGATTTCTAACTGTATTGATACAACTGCTTGCCCTTCCTTCATTTTCAGCTTCGCGATAAAGCTTGTAATGCCACCCAATCATTGTTCTGATACTATGTGTACTCACACTTCCGATACGACCTTTTCGATATTGTGCCAGGCACTCGTCCAGCAAATAACAGTCTGCTTTTTTGCATACTTTAAGCCACATTGCATAATCATTATTTTTTTTAATATCTTCAATCTGAATGAGTCCAATATGATTCGCATCATACATAACTGTAAGACATCCCGGCCAACAATAATTATACATTCCTGACTTTGTGATTTTTTTAGGTCCCGTTACTCTTACTCCTGTTTTATTACCATCTGCATCTATCTCTTCATAATTTGTATAAGAAAAAGCATAACCATTCTCTTTCATAAATGCGATTTGTTTTTCAAGTTTTTCCGGATTCCATAAATCATCCGAATCCAGAAACGCAATCCACTTACCTTTTGCCTTTCTTAATGCTTTATTCCGGCTGACCGCTGCACCACCGTTCTTTTCATTCTTAAAGTATCGGATTCTCTCATCATGCAAAGATGTAATTACTTCATCCGTATTATCTGTGGAGCAATCATCAACTATGATAAGCTCCCAGTCCTTATATGTCTGGTCAATTACAGACTGAATTGACTCAGCTATGTATGGAGCCGTATTGCATGATGGCATTATAATTGAAACCAATCCAGCCACTGTGTTCTCCCTTCTCTAATCGCTTCTTACTATCTCTTCCATTTTCAACACTGCATTAACTGAGTGCACTATTCCTATTCCATCAAGCTTCAACATTATTCTCTTGAACGGATATAAAATCTTAATCAGCCATCCAACCTTCGGATTATACTTAATATTCAGATGACAGTAAGCTTTTCTAAAGCAAAAATACTTCTCAAGATAATCCTGAAAGTGTGTCTCATGATTGATGCTTCTTGCACCATCACTTATAATTCCTCCTGCTGATAAGAATTCTTTATAGTAGTCCATCAAACCGTGAACTAAAGCTGCATTCACAGCGTTCTTCTCATGTTCAGGATTTGTCTTTAATACATTAAAATCCACGAACTTATCATTTATATTTGATAGTAATGCATATCCTACAAGTTCTTCTGTCTCTTTGTGAAAAGCCCCAAATATATCGTATTCATTCCATTTACCGATCTGCTTCTTGAAATCTTCTTCAACAATTGTAGGTCTATATTTCTCAGGATAAGCAGAAAACGCAGCTACCTGAACCTTGTAGATTTCATCTTTGTAATCTGCAGGATTTATATGCCTGACCTCAAAATTCTTAATACCTTTTTTTATCTCATATCTTCTTTTGCTTTTCAGGTTCTCTATATCAAAAGGCTCATCCTTTATCACATACCACCAGTTCGTCTCATGCCCGCAATCAAAGTCTGTAATCCAACGTGCCAAGAGCGGGCGCCCCCCCCCCTATTTTCCACACTTGCCCATTTTCTATGGCACTTGTATCTACTTTTTCATGAGGTGACGTTGTGGGTACTGCTGCATGGTTATAGTATTTCCATCCTTTGACTTTCATCTATATTCCTCTCAATATCTCTCTAGCTTCTTCCTGCTTCTCTTCGTATTCCTCGATCTCTACTCTTCCAGCTTTCAACAGATAATCCCCAAAGTCATCCGTGATATCAACTTCATCGACATCAGTTCCTTCAATCCCTTTTGCTCCAAAAAACACTTGCTTCACGGTATCAATCATTATCTTCACATCACCAAGGAAAGTAATCTTTTCAACATACTCAAGATCTGTCTCCAACTTCCCATCCCAGCTAATGGCATTCCTACCTCTAGTCTGTGCCAATCCGCTGAGTCCTGGTCTGACATCATGTCTTTTTCTTTGCTCTACGCTCATGAACACCATATCCCTAACCAATTGTGGTCTGGGGCCAATAACGCTCATCTCACCTTTTAGAATGTTGAAGGCTTCCGGGAGCTCATCAAGGCTCGTACTTCTAAGCCACTTACCGAAAGATGTAAGTCTTATTTCATCCGATAATAGCTCACCGTTCTCATCTCGTTCATCCGTCATTGTGCGGAATTTGTAGAGTCTGAATATTTTTTCCACACCATCCTTATCCTTCTTCCCAGGTCTTGGCTGCGTAAAAAGGACTGGAGAGCCAAGCTTTATTCTCACCAACACAGCGAGAATAGCGTAGAGCCAACAGAAGCAGATGATGGCAAGTAGAGCACAAATGATATCTAAGAATCGTTTAAAAAAGCAGGTATATAATCCTTTATTCATGTTCTAGTACTCCTCGTATATCTACCTTCCACAACTATTCAAAACAAGCCCTGATCACTTCAATAATTCTATCCTGCTGTTCTACCGTCATTTTATTATCACTCGGCAGGCAGACTCCTCTTTGGAAAATATCTGCTCCTACGTCCTTTACGCCGCCTTCGATATAAGCATTTGTACGGCATCTGATGCTTCCATCTCTTCCAATACACTCATGCATTCTATACATTGGCTGCATATGCATTGGTTTCCAGATTGGTCTGCCCTCTGCATTAATACCCGCTATTGCCTCAAGAATTTCAGTTGGACAGCTCTTTCCTGCTTCCGGTATGTAAAGGACATCCGTCTCTCCTCTTACCTGCCTGCACATAGCTTCTTCATTGATGAGCATACTGCTCAGCCAGTAATTTGGCTCTGTACCTTCAGTAATCGGATTCATTTTTACAGGAAGATTCTTAAATCCTTCCTTATATCTCTCATAAACTGCTTTCTTCTGTGCAATATGTTCCTCAAGGTATTCATACTGACCTCTGACTACACCTGCAATAACATTGCTCATGCGGTAGTTATATCCAACCTCTTCATGCTGATACCACGGTGCGTTTTCTCTGGCCTGCGTGCTCCACTTTCTTGCTCTGTTTGCATCTTCCTCATTATTTGCAAGAAGACATCCCCCTGCTGAACCGGTAATGATTTTATTTCCGTTATAACTGATCGCACTTAAGTCACCAAAAGAACCGCACTGTTTTCCATCGATTGTTGCTCCCATAGCTTCAGCAGCATCTTCAATTAAAAGTGCACCATGTTTCTCACAGATTTTTTTGATTTCATCCATTCTTCCCGGAAAGCCATAAAGCTCTGCGGAAACTACAAGCTTCACATCCGGATACAGCTCAAATGCTTTCGCAAGTGCAATCGGATCCATATTCCAGCTTGCTTCTTCAGTTTCGATGAAGATCGGTATACCGCCTTCATAAACAACGGGATTCAATGTAGCATCAAAAGTCATATCAGAGCAGAATACTCTTTTGCCTTCTAATGCGCCATGACTGATGGTTGGCTTTCCATAAAGCTTTTCTCCTGCAAGCTTCACACAAAGATGAAGTGCCGCCGTACAGCAGCTGAGTCCTACTGCATATTTTACTTCAGCTTTCTCCGCTGCGATCTTTTCCACCTCATTGATATTCTTTCCGACAGTGCTCATCCAGTTCGTATCATATGCTTCTTTTACATATTCCATTTCGCTTCCATGCATCGTCGGGCTTGCAAGCCATACTTTCTTTTCAAACGGCTTCCATTCCTTTTCCCTTGCAAACATATAGGTCACCTCTAACAAAAAATTCTCCCACCGCAAAAAAAACAAACTGGGAGAATCTTTATCAATTCAATCAATATTTATTTCCCTCGTTATCCCCATTGACGATTTTGCAATCCTTGCTTATCATATCATATGCTTACCTTTCATACAATATCCATTATGGCGAAATTAAGGTTTCTTTGTCGATAATCTTCGGCATATTGCACTCTTGTAATAGATCAGGAAACGCAGCGGTGCATTCGGACTGTATGTAGATTGATGTTCATACAGATTCATATAATTACTGATAAAAAAGGAAGCATCATGGAAATCACATCCCATATTACTGGATTTGGTTGATATCATACGGGGTTTCCTGATATACATAGTAGTTCAGCCAGTTGCTGTAAAGATTGTTGGAATGGGCACGCCATTGCAGATGCGGTCTTTTCGTCGGATCGTCCTCTGGAAAATAATTGACCGGAAGTTTGATGGAAAGCCCCTTTGCCAAATCCCTTTCGTATTCCTTCTGCAGGGTAACCCGGTCATACTCCAGATGTCCCATGACAAAGATCTGTTTGCCATTCTCTGTCATACATAAAAGCACGCCCGCTTCTTCGGATTCTGCCAGTACAATAAGCTGCGGGCAATCATGGATTGCCTTTGCGCTGACCGTTGTATAGCGGCTGTTCGGTGCCATGAAATAATCATCAAAGCCTCTGACAAGCGGTATTTTCCGGTTCATTACCTTATGCTCAAAAATACCAAACAGCTTTTCCCGAAGCTGGATCTTTGGCAGTCCGAAATGATAATACAGTCCCGCCTGTGCGCCCCAGCAGATATGCAGCGTGGACGTGACATGCTTCTTGGACCATTCCATGATCATGCAAAGCTCTTCCCAGTAATCCACTTCTTCGAACGCCATCTGTTCCACCGGTGCTCCTGTGATGATCAGTCCATCATATTTATTATCCTTCAGCTCTGCAAAGGTGGAATAAAAACGGTTCAGATGGTTCGCAGAAGTATTCTGCGAAACATGCGTGCTCGTTTTCATAAAATCCACATCCACCTGCAGCGGTGTATTAGACAATGCTCTCAGAAGCTGAAGCTCTGTTTCTTCCTTGAGCGGCATCAGATTCAGAATACAGATCTTCAATGGTCTGATTTCCTGACTGACTGCTCTTCCTTCGTCCATGACGAATATATTTTCATTTTCCAGTATTCCCTTGGCGGGGAGGTCGCTTTGTATTTTAATTGGCATATCTTACCATCCTCTGTTTTTGTTTTTGCTTCGCAGTCACCCGATTTTTCGGGGACTCATTACAGTATAGCACATCTGCGCGGATTTGATAATAGTTACAGCATCCGCATAGCCTCTTCTTCTGTGATGATCGGAACCGAAAGCTCTTTTGCTTTTTTGTTTTTTCCGGATGTCGAGGTAATATCATTATTGATCAGATAATCTGTCTTTCCGGTCACAGAGCCTGTTACCTTGCCACCACGCTGCTCAATCTGCTCCTTGAGCTCATTCCGGTTGGCAAAATGCTCCAGTGAGCCTGTGATCACGAATACCTTACCTGCCAGCGTCTGCTGTTGTGTGTTTTCTTCCGGCTTCTCAAGTTCCAGTTCTTTCAATAAGTTGTCCAGTGCTGACAGATTTTCATTTTTCGTAAAATATGCTCTGATGCCGCCTGCCAGTACTTCCCCGACACCGTCTATTTCCGACAGTTCTTCCACGTCTGCCGATTTTATCTTCTCTATATCATAGTCAAAATATCTGCACAGTACCTTTGCATTGGCAACACCGATCCCTGCGATCCCCAGCGCATAGATCAGCCTTGGCAGAGTTGTCTGTCTTGCTTTGTCGATACTGTCGAGGAGATTTTTGCAGGACTTTTCGCCAAAGCCCTCCATTTCTTTGATCGTATCCGCATGCTGCTCCAGATGAAAGATATCCGCAAAGGAATGGATAAAGCCTTTACCGATGAACTTCTCCAGAGTTGCCTCCGACAAACCATCTACATTGAGTGCATCACGGCTGACAAACAGTGCAAATGACTTGATCTTTTTTGCCGGGCAGTCCGGGTTGATACAATATAATACCTCTGCCTCATTTGCCGCTTCGATTTTCGTGTCAGCACCGCACGCAGGGCAATGCGCGGGGATATCCTTCACGCCGCTCTTTGTCAGGTTTTCCGCGATCTGCGGTATGATCATATTGGCTTTATAAACGGTGATCTTATCACCGATCCCGAGCGATAATGCTTTCATCACACTGATATTATGGACACTGGCGCGGCTGACTGTCGTTCCTTCCAGCTCGACCGGTTCAAATATTGCTACCGGATTGATGAGTCCTGTACGGCTTGGACTCCATTCGATCTCCAAAAGGGTGGTCTCTGCTGTTTCGTCCGCCCATTTAAAAGCGATCGAATCACGTGGGAACTTTGCCGTCAGACCCAGAGAAGCAGAATAAGCCAGATCACAATAACAGAGCACCAGTCCATCGGACGGAATATCATATGTCTGTATTGCCTGTGCATACCATTCGATCTCTGCCAGGATCGTATCTGCATTTACCCGTTTATACGGTACAACATCAAAGCCCTGCTCCTTTAAAAAACGAAACTGGTTCTCACGGTCATTTTCAAACGGCGGTTCTGCGCCGTCCAGCTCGGCTTTTACATAAGAAAATGCATAGAAGTACACGCTTCTTTTTGCTGTGATCTCATTATTTAACTGCCTGACCGATCCGCTGCAGAGATTCCGCGGATTTTTATATTTGGCATCCGCATCTTCGATCTGTGCGTTGATCTTTTCAAACTCGGAGTACGGAATAACCGCTTCCCCGCGCAGCACCAGACTTCCCTGATATGAGATCCTGCCCGGTATGTTCCGGAACACTCTGGCGTTCGGTGTAATGACTTCGCCGACTTCCCCGTTTCCGCGTGTTACCGCTTTTACAAGCTGTCCTCCTTCATAAGTGAGTACGATCGTAAGACCGTCCAGCTTCCAGGAAAGCAGTCCTTCCTTATCGCCGAGCCAGCTCTTCAGTTCTTCCCGTTCCTTTGTCTTTGCAAGCGAAAGCATCGGTTTTTCATGTCGCTCCTTGGGCAGCGCATCCACGGCCTCATATCCGACCGTTACCGATGGCGAACCCGAAAGCACGATACCTGTTTCTGCCTCCAGTGCCTGCAGTTCATCATATAATCTGTCATATTCAAAATTGCTCATGATCTCTGTGTCCTGTGCATAATATGCCCTGGATGCTTTCTGTAAAACAGGGATCAGTTCCCGCATTCTTGCTATCTTTTCTTCCATCTTATTCTCCCATATTCTGCTTCTGTTATATATGCGTTCTTCCCTCAGGACGTTTCAAATCTATTTTTGAAACTGTTCCGGGGCTTGAAGTCCGACAAGCGTATATAATTCCTCTGCCTCTTCCCTCGTCAGCATACGCGACTGCCCGCTATGCAGATCACCCAGTGTTATATTCATGATCCGTACACGCCTGAGCTGTTTTACCCGGTTTCCGCACGCCTGACACATTCTGCGGATCTGTCTGTTCAGTCCCTGGGTCAGAATGATCCGGAATGTATATTTCCCCTCCTGCGTGATCTTGCATGGTCTTGTTGTCTGATGCAGCTCCTCCAGATAAATACCGCCCGCCATCTTCTCCAGAAATTCAGGCGTGATCTCTTTCTCTGCTTTTACCACATATTCCTTCTCATGCTTTTCCGCACCTCTCATCAGCTTCTGGATGAGCTCGCCGTCATTTGTCAGAAGCATAAGTCCCTCAGAATCCTTATCCAGTCTCCCGGCGTAGGTCACTCTCGTTTTGGTATTCACATAGTCGAGTATCTTTTTATCCGCGAAACGGTCTTTCTCCGTGCAGGTCACTCCAACAGGCTTGTAAAAAGCGATCAGCACTTTATCTGCTGCTCCTTTGATCTCTTTTTTGCCGATACGCACCTTATCCGATGCGCCTACCAGACAGCCCAGCCCGGCGACCGTACCATTTACATAGACACGCCCCTGCCCGATCAGCTTATCTGCTTCCCGCCGTGAACAAAGCCCCGCCTGCGCCATATATTTATTTAAACGTATTTTTTCTTCCTGCATATTTTCCGCACTCTCACATTTTCTGTCCGCACTTCATCATTTCTTCCGCACAGAACAATAATATCATAGCATATTTCTGCCGCTTTCGCGAGTTATTTGAATTTCTGTGATCTTCTCCATATCGATACAGGTATCATCCGTAAGCAATATTGTCTTCCGGTAACTGTCCAGTTTTTTCACGTATCCGGTCCTTTGGACAAATGCGCCGCCTTCTTTTTTCTCATCCGGCACAAAATATGTTATAGTTACCTGCGGCTTACTTTCAAGGTTCTCCGCCAGCCACCGGAGCTCTTCATCTATTTTCTCCATCACATACTCATCCAGCTCTATTTCATGTTCTGTCAGCCTTGCTGTTTCCGCGATCGCTGCACCATGTCCCGTCAGTGCGGAAAACGGTGCAAACTGCGCAGCCCTGTCATGGATCGACATATGCGGATGTGTTTTTGACTGATGGTGTTCCAGTCCTATGATATCTTCATAAGAATCCTTTCTGATCTGCATGTTTTCCCTTTCTTATGCCTTGTGACCGCCGATCTGACGGTTTCGCTCCATTGTCGTGGCACCTTCCTGCAGACTCATACCCTTGATCAGTGCGTTTTTGCCATATTTTTTCTGCACATTCAAAATTGCCTTCTGGATCTGCTTTTCTTTTCTGCGTTCTTCCTCTTTTTCCTGCTTTTCCTTATTTTTCTGCTCATAATCCGTGAAAAGATCCATCTGTTCGTAGGTCTCCTCCTGCATGACATCCTGTTCCCGCTGAAGGTGCGCCGCCACAACTGTGATACGGCGGATCAGCAGATCAGGATTGATGATCCTGTCATACAAAGAAAGCATACCTTCCATGATCCTTTTGGTGGAAGAAGTCGCCTCCTCCAGATTTTCTGTCCCATGGGCATGCTTTGGCACTCTTCTGCCATAGCGGTCTGTCGTGATCTCTCCGTGATATTTTTTCAAAATAACCGGATCAGTCAGATTATCAATATCATAACCGATCGTCAGCACAAGCTGGTCTGTCACATATCCCTTCTCTACCAGCTCCAGCACCAGAAGATCTGTCATCTCCTGCACAATAAGCCGCGCTTTGCCGCATGGATAAGGGCATTTCAGCACCTGTCCTGAGCTGATGCTCTTTGCCTCGGGCTTATATGCTTTGATATCTGCGATCGTACAGGGCTCCCAGCCCCATGCATGATCGATCAGAAGCTCCGCATTGATACCAAACAACCTGTACAAAAGCTCCTCATTATAATATTCCTCCGGTTTACCGAGAGAGCATCTGGCAATATCTCCCATTGTGTAAATACCGCATTTTTCCAATTTTCTTGCATAGCCTCTGCCAACCCGCCAGAAATCGGTCAGCGGTCTGTGATCCCACAAAAGCCGCCTGTATGATGGCTCGTCTATCTGTGCGATCCTAACGCCCGATGCATCTGCCGGCATTTTCTTTGCCACAATATCCATGGCGATCTTGCACAGATACAGATTTGTCCCTATGCCTGCAGTCGCCGTAATACCCGTCTCCTGCAGCACATCCCGGATCATCTGCATGGCAAGGTCATGCGCATTCATTCCATAGGTCCGCAGATAGGAGGTCACATCCATAAACACCTCATCGATCGAATAAACATGAATGTCCTCCGATGCCACATACCGCAGATAAATATTGTAGATCTTTGTACTGTATTTCATGTAATAGCTCATGCGCGGTGGTGCCACAAGATAGGATACTTTTTTATCCGGATCCGATTTCAGTTCCTCATCAAAGCAGGATTCTTCCGTCAGCGGATGTCCCGCGCGCTGCTGGCGCATTTTATTGACTTCTTTCACACACTGCACCACTTCAAACAATCTTGCCCTTCCGGGAATCCCATACTGCTTCAGTGACGGTGATACCGCAAGGCAGATCGTCTTTTCCGTTCTTGTCGCATCTGCCACAACCAGATTGGTCCGAAGCGGATCGAGCTGCCGTTCCACGCACTCAACAGAGGCAAAAAAAGATTTCAGATCGATCGCAATATACTGTTTTTCCATTTTTACCTCCCGCTCTGTCATTTCCTGTTACGCAAAGAAAGAGAAATGGATATCCGTTTCTCTTTCTGTTTTCTGTTCTTATTCTATTATATACCGATATTACCTGCTTGTATACTTTTGTATCGTCTTAAGAGTGCTTCTTCATCGCCTTCTCTGCTTTGATCACTTTCTGGAATTCTTTAATATCCTTTGCAATTTCACCGCTCAGTGCAAGCAGACAGATCAGGTTCGGAATCGCCATCATTGCGTTTGCAATATCGGAGAAATTCCACACGATCTCCAGAGAAGTAGTTGCACCTACATAGGCGATCAGGGAAAAGAGAATGCGGTAGATCATATTATATTTATGTGTACCAAGCAGATATTCAAATGCTTTTTCTCCATGATATTCCCAGCCTAAAATAGTTGAAAATGCAAATAATGCGATACCGATGCAGACGAGCCATGCGCCCGGTGTTCCGAGTACAGTCTTAAAAGCGGCGATCGTCAGATCCGCTCCTTTATACAGTTCGCCGGTGTCCGGATTGACCGCTCCAAGCATACCTGAGCTTGCAATCGCAAGACCGGTGATCGTGCAGACAACGATCGTATCCCAGAATGTTCCTGTCATATTAATATATCCCTGTCTGACCGGATGATCGGTTGTTGCTGCAGCTGCTGTAATGGCTGCTGAACCCATACCCGCTTCATTGGAGAAAACACCTCTGGCAACACCAAACCGCATTGCACTCATCATAGATGCCACGATCGTACCGCAAAGTCCGCCGCCCACTGCTTTTACGGAAAATGCCATATGGAAGATCATAGATACTCCTGCGGGCAGGTTACTGATATTTCCGATAATAATGATCAGGCCTGCGATCACATAAAAGATCGCCATAAACGGTACAACCACACTGGATACCTTGGAAATAGATTTAATACCGCCTACAATAATAAGAAGTGCCAATGCTGTGATCACAATACCTGTCACTGCAACCGGTACATGGAAGGTTGTTTTGACTGATTCCGCAATAGAATTTGCCTGTGTCAGGTTACCGATACCAAAAGATGCTACAACAGCAAACAATGCAAACAGCCAGCCAAGAATTGCGCCCAGTTTTTTATGTTTAAACGCTTTCTTCATCGTATACATCGGTCCACCGGACATTTCGCCCTTCTCGTTGACCTCTCTGTATTTGATCGCCAGCATACATTCGCTGAACTTGGAAGTCAGTCCAAAACAGGCGCTGATCCACATCCAGACAAGTGCGCCCGGACCACCGGATACCATTGCCGTTGCAACACCTACAATGTTACCGGTTCCGATCGTTGCGGCAAGTGCGGTTGTCAGTGCAGAGAACGGTGAAATATCACCGCTTCCTCTTGTTTTCTGTCTTGCCTCTTTACTCAGTGTACTCTTGATCGCATACCCCAGATTCCTCCAGGTCAGGAATCCTGTCCGTATTGTCAGAAAGACACCTGTTCCAACCAACAGGATCAGCATCACCGGTCCCCATACAAAATCATCGACTGTTACCAGCACCTCTGCCAGCTTTTCCATAAATCCATTCATACTTCATCCTCCTTATGGTATATTCTTTATTCTATGTTTGAATTCTGTATTTCCTTCCTTTTTCAGACTCGAAAATCCTGCCAGCTTCGCTGTCAGACGCGCTTCGCGCTTTCTGATTTTCTCGTTGTACGTTCGGGTGAAACCAAATACATGCTTCGCATGTGCTTGGTTTCCTTCCTCACTACAGAAAAAGGACAACACCTATGTGTTGTCCTCTTTGACATAAATAGTATATCTTATATAATTTTGTGCGTCAAGTGCTATTTGTGATACGGTTCACCCGCAATGATCCGATAGCTTCTGTAGATCTGCTCAAGCAATATGACACGCATCAGCTGGTGCGGAAATGTCATCCTGGAAAAGCTGAGTTTGTAATCTGCTCTTTTCAGCAGGCTTTCATGCAGTCCCAGAGAACCACCGATCACAAACTGGATCTGACTTTTTCCTGTAATCCCCAGCTGATCAATCTTTTGTGCCAGTTCTACCGAATCAAGCTGTTTCCCCTCGATCGCCAGTGCGATCACATAGGCATCTTCCCTGACATGGCGCATAAGACGCTGTGCTTCTTTTTCCTTGATCTGCTCGCAGACCGCCTCGGAAGCACGATCCGGTGTCTTTTCGTCTGCCACCTCTATGATCTCCAGCTTGCAGTATTTTGACAAACGCTTACTGTATTCCGTTATCGCATCCCTGAAATAGCTTTCCTTCACTTTTCCTACTGATAGTATTGATATTTTCAACTTTGCTTCCTACTTCACACTTTCTGTGCAGAACAGCTTCTATTCTTCGTTTTCTGCTGTCTCTTCATCTTCCTCAGATGATTCTTCTACTGATTCCTCATCCGCTTCTTCTGAAAGCAACTCCTCGTCAGATTCGCCGTATAACTCTTCATACCAGTCATCTGCCAGCTTTTCTAATAAAGCCGGTTCCAGTCCGCCATAATGAGCCTCCAGGAATTCTTTGATCAATGCCAGACGGCTGTAATAGATCTGTGGCATTTCTTCCGGCTCTCCGGCAAGCTTAGTATCGATCACTTCTTTTGACATATGCTGTGCCAGAAGATCCATGATCTGTTCAATGTTCTTCTGCTCTTCCTCTGCAATACCCAGATATTTCTTATACGTCTTTATGGAAGAAACACCCATTCCGATAAACACCAGGAACATAGTTGTCATAATACCGGAAATAAGATACTTACCAAGACCGAACAGATGAATCGGCAGATAATCCATAACAAGCGCCACAATAAATACAACTCCGATTCCACCAACCAGAATAAGCGCGATCGCGCTTGATTTTGCATCCTCAGCCTTATTGTTCTTATCTTCATAAAGCGCTGCCCGTTCCGGTGTCTGCTGTTCTTCCGGTGTTTCTGTATCCGCACCGTCCTCAGCATCCACATCCATGCCCATGGCAGCTCTTCTTTCTTTTTCCTGCTGCTGCATCATTGCCTGTACATAACTCTGCAGATAGGCTGTCGCACGCTCTGCATGTTCTTCTGTTACATACAGCTCAAATTCATCTTTTCTCTGACCCGGTCTGACAAAGCATTCCACATCCTTCGCCTGCAGAAGCTCTGCCATCCGGTTCATATCGTATTCCGCTCCCGCGATCAGGGCTTTCGGCCCTTCCTCGAGAGAATCTACGAGGTCTACATCACAGTCATTGCAATGTGTGTAGCCCTCTCTGTATTCATTTTTACATACGGGGCACCAAGGCATATCCGATTCCTCCCTACAGGAAATTATTTCTGTGACAGGTACTCATCGATACCCTTAGCTGCAGCCTTTCCCGCTCCCATGGCAAGAATAACGGTTGCTGCACCTGTAACTGCATCACCGCCGGCGTAAACACCTTCTTTTGTTGTCTTACCGTGTTCTTCATCCGCAATGATACATTTGTATTTGTTGACTTCCAGTCCTTCTGTTGTAGAAGAGATCAGTGGATTCGGGGATGTACCGAGTGACATGATAACGGTATCCACATCCATTACAAACTCAGATCCTTCGATCGCTACCGGTCTTCTTCTGCCGGATGCATCAGGCTCACCAAGCTCCATCTTAATACATTTAATGCCGTTTACCCATCCGTTTTCATCGGATAAGATCTCGATCGGATTTGTCAGAAGGTCGAAAATGATACCTTCTTCTTTTGCATGGTGCACTTCTTCAACTCTGGCAGGAAGCTCTTCTTCACTTCTACGATATACAATATGTACCTCTGCTCCAAGTCTTAAAGCTGTTCTGGCAGCATCCATTGCTACGTTACCGCCACCGACAACAGCAACTTTCTTACCATGCATGATCGGTGTATGGGAATCTTCCTTGAATGCCTTCATCAGGTTGCTTCTTGTCAGGTATTCATTAGCGGAGAATACACCGTTTGCCTGTTCTCCCGGAATGCCCATGAATTTCGGAAGACCTGCACCGGAACCGATAAATACTGCATCAAATCCTTCTTCATCCATCAGTTCATCAATCGTTGTAGATTTACCGATCACAACGTTTGTCTCGATCTTAACACCGAGAGATTTTACATTTTCGATTTCCTTAGCCACTACTTTTGTTTTTGGCAGACGGAATTCAGGAATACCGTATACAAGTACGCCGCCTGCTTCATGTAATGCTTCAAAGATCGTTACATCGTATCCCATCTTTGCCAGATCGCCTGCACAGGTCAGACCTGCAGGACCGGAACCGATGACAGCTACCTTTTTATTTTTCTTTTCCTTTGCAGGAGCCGGTTTGATACCATGCTCACTTGCCCAGTCAGCCACAAAACGCTCCAGCTTACCAATGGAAATAGGTTCTCCCTTGATACCACGGATACATTTGCCTTCACACTGGCTTTCCTGTGGGCAGACACGTCCGCAGACAGCGGGGAGTGAGCTTGATTTTGTGATGATATCATAAGCGCCGTCGAAGTCCTCAACAGCTACCTTTGCGATAAAATCGGGGATAGAGATACCTACGGGACAGCCGCTTACGCAAGGCTTGTTCTTGCAGTTAAGGCAGCGCTGTGCTTCGTCAACTGCCATTTCCTTTGTATAGCCGAGAGCAACCTCCTTGAAGTTGCAGCTTCTTTCCTTTGGATCCTGTGTAGGCATAGGATTTTTCTTTGGTGACATATTAGGCATATCACTTTACCTCCTTGGCGAAGAGATTGCACGTTTCTTCGTGCTTGTGGCGTTCAAACGGCTTATACATAGTACCTCTGTCCATTGCCTCGTCAAAGTCAACGAGGAAACCGTCAAAGTCAGGGCCGTCAACGCAGGCGAACTTCGTTTCACCGCCGACAGTAAGACGGCAGCCGCCGCACATTCCCGTTCCGTCGATCATGATAGGGTTCATTGAAACAACTGTCTTGATGCCGAACTCCTTAGTTACGGCAACAACGAACTTCATCATTACAAGAGGTCCGATAGCGATAACTTCGTCATATTTTTCACCGCTTTCGATGAGCTTGCGGAGAGCCTCTGTAACAAGACCCTTTTCGCCGTGCGAACCGTCGTCCGTCATCATGCAGAGCTTATCGGAAACAGCCTTGAACTCATCTTCAAGGATAACGAGGTCTTTATTTCTGAAACCAACGATAGAGTGAACTTCACAGCCGAGGTGGTGGAGCTTCTTTGCGATAGGGTATGCAATAGCACAGCCTACGCCGCCTCCGACAACAGCAACTTTCTTAAGTCCGTCTGTATGTGAAGCAACGCCGAGAGGACCTACGAAGTCCTGGATATACTCGCCCTCATTCTTATGGTTGAGCTTTTCGGTCGTAGCGCCGACGATCTGGAAAATAATTGTGACAGTACCCTTTTCTCTGTCAAAATCTGCAACTGTGAGCGGGATACGCTCGCCTTCCTCGTCAACTCTGAGGATAATAAACTGACCCGGTTCAGCCTTTCTGGCGATCATGGGTGCTTCGATGTCCATGAGCGTAACAGTAGGGTTAAGCTCTTTCTTGCGAACAATCTTATACATTATCTCATTCCTTTACAAAAAAATAACCGCATTCTCCCTATGGCATAATGCTATAAC
>ERZ1026856.831-NODE-831-length-17194-cov-15.947430_pt1 | contig 17194 bp, 18 predicted proteins | sample MGYA00380158_ERZ1026856 | MGnify/ENA primary metagenome ERZ1026856 (study PRJEB33269, sample SAMEA4719794) | human gut metagenome | biome: human-associated habitat; feature: organic feature; material: feces | place: Cameroon | collected 2013-10 ...
TTCTTCCTGCATCTTCTGATTCATAGATTCCTCCGTCTCCGCCGCATATCCGGCGTGTTTTGATCCCGCCTCATGAACAATTACAGATATTGTATCAATTGTAGCATAAAAGCGCAAACATTAGAATGCGCTTCGTGGCTCCCTGCGGACAGATTCTCACGCGAGCATGGAATCTGTCCACAGGGAGCCACGAATAAACTGTAAAAAAAAGAATGTGCCTTGGCACATTCTCGCGCCGAGGCGCGGTTGCTTCGGCAACCATCTACCCCTGCGCCGAGTGCGCATCCTAAGCGGCGCTTTTTTATCGTATGGAAACAAAGTTTCCTATACGATAAAAAAGCGCCCTTCTGCCTGAAGGGGGGAGGGTGGCAGAAGGGCTCTAAAGGGGGGTATAGTATATAAAAAAGAGGGGGTACGCTTAATATAACATTAAGCTTTATCGATTGGCTTTTTTCGCTCTCGCCTTTCGATGATTCCATTTTATCTTTTTTCAGAGATTTGTCAACATGCCCCAAACCCGCATAAAATCAAGGGTTTTTGTCACTTTTTTAATTTGTTTTCGCTTCTTTTTATCCGCTTTTATAAAAAATATCCATGAATTGTGAACACTTTTTTTCCGTAAGGGATCGTTCCCACATTCTTTTGCACAAAAACTTTTTCTATTTTCTCAAAACTTTGTAATAATTTATTTTTTGATGCCAGGATCCTTTGCTGGATTCACCGGGTTTCGCGGTATTTGCCAACGCCACGAGCAAGCTCGGGCTTTGGCTCATTACACGCAACAATAGAATGCACGCTCTGCGAGCATTCTATTGTCATGCAAAAAACCAGCTGCCATTGGGGGATGGCAGCTGGTCAAAAAAGGGGGTGTATAAAAAAGAGGGGGTATAAGCAATCGTTATGCTACTGCAAACTTCTGAATCGCATTTACGAATTCAGCGTTTTCGCCATGGCAGTTAACGGTAAGAATCTTGGCAAGACCAAGACTGAAAATTCCAAGAATGGATTTTGCATCCACGATGGTGGAATCATACTGAATATCTACATCAAAGTCGCATTTTTCTGCTGCCCTTACGAACTCCCGGACATCAGCCGTCGCATTCAAACGGATCTTCATTTTGTTCATGTTATCCATGCCGATATCTCCTTTCGAACAGTTTCCAAATTTTTTTCTTCAGCAGCTTTCGCTGTTGCTGGTTTTATTTTATGCAGTTTTGCCAATTTGTCAACACGTCCGTTTTCCTTCTGTTTTGAACCATTTTTGTGAAAAAAGAAAGGTTTTTGTCCTGTTTTTTCCTGTCTTTTGTCTCTTTTTCTCTATCCTGATTCAAAATGTGAATATTTTATGAAATCGTTCCCATATTTCTTTTCGCAATTTGTCCCTATTTTTGCAAAAATTTTGTCAAATATTCTTTTTTCCTTTTCCCTTTTTTCTTTTGTGCCCTTGTGTTACACTGACTACAGACCAAAACTGTTCTCAGAAAGGACTTGAAACTATGGTAAAAATAATTTCCGACAGTACCTGTGACCTCACCCCGGATCTGCTTTCAAAATATAATATCGATATTCTGCCGCTTCATATCCTGCTTGGGGAGAAGGAATATAAAGACGGAAAAGATATTACTCCAGATCAGATCTATTCCTGGTCCGATGCGAATAAAACGACACCCAAAACCTCCGCGCCCGCTCTTTCTGAAACGATCGAGCTATTCCGCCCTTATGTGGAGGAAGGACGCGATATCGTTTGTTTCTCGATCTCTAACAGTATGTCCTCTTCCGGCAATGTTATGCAGCTTGCGGCAGAAGAACTGGACGCACAGGATCTGATTACGGTGATCGACTCTGCAAATCTATCCACCGGCATCGGCCTTCTGGTCATAGAAGCCGCTATTCTGGCTCAAAACAACAAAACAGCGGCAGAAATCTCTGTCGCTGTAGAAAATTTAAAACCGTATGTCCGTGCCAGCTTTGTCGTTGACACACTCACTTACCTGCATCGCGGAGGACGCTGCAGCGCCATCGCCGCCATGGCAGGAGGTCTTTTAAAGCTCCACCCCCAGATCATTGTAGAGCACGGTGCCATGAAACCGACCAAAAAGTACCGGGGCAAAATGGATTCCGTTATCCTTTCCTATGTGAAAGATATGGAGCCTGCTTTAAAGCACGCGCGTCCGGATCGCGTGTTTATCACACATTCCGGCTGTGAACCAACCATTGTAAATGCGGTCCGCTCTTATCTCGAAGGTCTCGGAATCTTCCATGAAATCCTCGAAACCCGGGCAGGCGGCGTAATTTCCAGCCACTGCGGTCCCGGAACCCTCGGCGTTTTATTCATCGAATCCTGATCTGCCTGTCCTTTTTGTCGGCTGAGTTTACACACCTCCCGCCAAAGAGGGCAGGCATTTTTCTGTCAGAAATCAGATCAGGCAATACGCAACTGCCGCCAGCACTGTCTGAAGAATCAGGAAGCGCACAACAACCTGCGTATCCGACCAGCCAAGATTCTTACGCACATGATCATGCAGCGGTGTTCTCGTCTTTTTGAGAATGGAAATCTTCAAAAAGCGCTTGAGCGCTATCTTCACAAGCCCGATTCCGCCGTCCACGATCATTACCGCAGCCAGCAGAAGATAGATAAAGGGATGCGTGGATTTCAGTGCGATAACCGCGATATAAAATCCAAGGGCCCTGGAACCTGCATCTCCCATCAGCATGCTGCTGGGAGAGCTGTTAAAGTACAAATAAGCAAATAAAACCGAAAGGAACAAAAAGTTCGCCATCGCGTATTTCTGCAGAACGGACGCAAACAGTACGCCAAATGCCAGAAGCGTCACACTGCAAAGACTCGCGCACAGACCGTCCACGCCGTCCGTACAGTTCGTCACGTTGACCGAAACCCAGATCAGAATCACGCCGAGAATCAGAAACAGCGCTTTCGGAATCACGATTTCCTCCGCGCCGAAATAAATCGTCGTGGAGTTAAAATTCATATAAGTTAAAACCGCCACGACAGAAATGACGAGATCAATCAGTCCTTTCTTGTATTCGTTCCAGGGCGTCTTCGAAGCGTCGTCCAGATATCCGCTGATCATCATTGCAAACAGCAAAATCGCATAGATCACATACTCGACGTCAATCGGAAGAAATAACGCGCTGCTGATTAAAAAGCACAGTACAAAAATGAAACCAACCCCGCGCAGCTTTCCTTTCGACAGGCTTCCATTTACGGCAAACGCCCGCCCCTGATCACTGGGCAAAAAGGAAAACGGATGCTCCAGTAAAAAAAAGGTCAGAATAAACGTCACGATCATTCCGATCATCAGGATATGATTCGTGCTCAGATAATGTTCCAGAATCGAATACATAACTTCTTTCTCCCATCGACTTATTTGCAGGCATCCGTCCTCGCCGGAAGCCCTACTCCGATAGTATACGGCGATCCCATCAGGATTTCAATCTTTATTCCAGTGCTTCCTGCATACGCGCTATCCGATCCAGTGCATCATCGTCGCCAGAAGCCGCGGCACCTCCACGGGCTTGCCCATATGGGCGCCCATTCCGGCACGCAGCGCCCGTTCGCTGTCCTCCGCAAACACGTTCGCCGTCAGCGCGATGATCGGCAGGTGCTTTCGTTCCAGATTTCTTTTATATTGTTCAAAAAATTCTACGATGTTGGATCTGGTGATCATCCGCATTCCTTTCCAGAACTGTTTTCTTCTTTCTTCCCACGTTCTTCCCTGACTTCTTCCTTAATTTCCCAGTGAATCAGGAAGGTCAATGCGGCGCGCAGACCAATAATACCGGCAACTGTCAGGATTTCTTTCCATTCCCGCACAATAACCGTCTTTAAAATTTCGCTGCAGAGCTTAAATTCCAGCCCGACCGCCAGCCCCTGCGCCAGCGTAATCTTCATTTCCGGCTCTCTGCGCACATAATTCCAGAACCCTTTTGCCCCGGAAATAATAATGACAATGACTCCGATAAACTCAAAGCACAGAATCGCAATCTCTACAATGTGCTGCATCACAAGCTCCATCATTTCTATCATACCGTCCCACATAACATCCTCCGTTCTGCAATCGCTATTGCGACATTGCGTCTCTCCTTTTGTGATAGTTCCATGATAACCCGATCCACCTGTTTTCACAAGGAAAAACGTTACCGTTCACACGCGCCATTCGCACCCTTCTGAGTTCAGATTTTCGTGCAAGCACGGAATCTGAACTCAGAAGAGTACGAGTGAACTGTAACAAGAAAAAAACTGCAGCGCCTGATCGGAAACCCGCTCGTCTCCGTCTACGCTGCAGCATCTCTTTTGGCACGTTGTTCTATTGTTCGATAAAACGTCCAATTTCATCCAGATCTGCGGATACCAGAACCCGCTTGAAGTCTTCTTTTTCCGAAAATCCGACTTCCACCATCTCCTCAAAAATCTTCTTCAATGCCTGATAATAGCCGTCGGTATCAAACAGCACGCATGCCTTGTTTTCGATTCCAAGCCGCGCCAGGCAGATGACCTCGGAGATCTCATCCAGCGTTCCCGGTCCTCCCGGCAGCGCCACATAAGCGTCCGCAAGCTCGATCATTTTCTGCTTGCGCTCCGCCATATCCTTTGTCTCGATGCACTCTGTCAGCCCCGGATGGCGCCGTTCCTGAATCAGCTTCACATCGGGAATCACGCCGATGACCTTGCCGCCGCCTGCTAAAACCGCGTCCGCCGTCGCGCCCATCAGTCCCGTGCGGGAGCCGCCGTAAACAAGGGTGTGTCCGTTTTGGGCGATCCAGCTGCCGAGTGCTTTTGCACCTTCCGTAAAGGAAGGACGGTTGCCCGACGCCGAGCCGCAATATACTGCAATATTCATATCTGTCTCCATTTCTGCCGCGCTGCCCGGCTGCGCATCCTGTCATAACATAATCTGACAGCACTGCCTGTTTTCGATCGCTCCGTGCATCCCGTCACGCGGACGTTATTTTTCTTCTGTAATCTCTTTATAAAATGCCACCGCTCCGGCAATATCCGCCTCATCCGGGTGTCCCTTTGCAAGACCGCCCATCAGTTTAAACGGTCCGAACGTATCATAGCCCTTGCAGCCATATTTTCCCAGAACGACGCTGTTTTTGGCTGTCAGCGCTTTTTCGATCGAAGTATAATCCGCTTTGCCTCCGTAGGTGCTGATAAAAAAGGTCTGCTTATTCTGGGGCATATTGACTGCCGCAAAATTCAATACCGCCTGATGAAATTTCGAATAGTAAATACCGGATGCAAATCCGATCCTGTCGTATCGGTTCAAATCCTTTTCCGGAATCTTTACCGCGTCAATCAGATCCACCTCATATGCCGCCGCGATTGCGTCCAGCAGCTTCTTCGTATTCCCATGATGGGTGGATGCGTACACAATTGCTGTTTTCATGATCTGTCTCCTGCCTTTTTGCTTACGCTCTGTTTCTTATTATACTTCCCGACAGACCGGAAATCAATGGACGATTTTATCGTTACAGTTCACTCGTGGTTTTTGTGGACAGATTCCATGCTCGCATGAGAATCTGTCCATAAGAAACCACGAAGGGAGCGCCATTTCATGAGCAAAAGGAGCTGCGAAGCAGCGGAAAGCATCGAAGATGCGCTTTTGCGAATGGCGCGTGTGAACGGTAACATTTTGTCAACACCTTTACCGGAAAATATCTTGCTATTTCCAATATGGAGTGTTAGAATGCCCGTATAAGCAGATTGTATGCCTTTTCTTCGACAAATTATCGTACAATCTGCCGTAACAAAACACGATAGAGGCGCGGACTTCATCAGTACCGTGCAGGAGAACGCTCAGGACAGCTGCCTGCATAAGAAAGGGGATTCCGCCGAAGGGATTTATCCGTCCGGGATGCTTCCCTGGGCTGCATCAGAATATGCTGCAGACTGTCACAATTTTGTGGAGCGCTATCTGATATTGCCAGAAAGAGGAACAAAAACCGTAGATGTGGCAAGATTAGCGCCGCATGTACGGTTTTTTTGTAAAGGAGAAAGATTATGAAACAATCCAAACTGCCTGCAAGGCTCTGGCAAACTCTTCTGCTGATTCTGACCGCAGCTGCATTCAGCCCGCTGTCCGTTTTCGCAGCAGAAGCAGGGGAGGAAGCTTACACTCCGTCCGTTTATGCAACAGCATGGGCGCTGCTGCCTCCCGTCATCGCGATTGGTCTTGCGCTGATCACAAAAGAAGTTTATAGTTCCTTATTTTTAGGAATTGTAATGGGAGGTCTGTTGTACTCCGGTTTTTCCTTTGAAGGAACGACCATGCACGTCCTCGAAGACGGATTTATCAGTGTACTGTCCGACAGCTATAACGTCGGCATCCTGGTCTTTTTGGTCATCCTCGGCACCATGGTCAGTCTGATGAACCGCGCCGGCGGCTCCGCCGCCTTCGGTCGCTGGGCACAGAAAAAAATCAAAACCAGAGTCGGCGCACAGCTTTCTGCCATTGCCCTCGGCATTTTAATTTTTATTGACGACTACTTCAACTGCCTGACTGTCGGCAGCGTTATGCGCCCCGTCACAGACAGCCATAAGGTATCCCGTGCAAAGCTGTCTTACCTGATCGACGCAACCGCAGCACCGATCTGCATCATCGCGCCGATTTCTTCCTGGGCTGCTGCTGTCAGCGGCTTTGTAGAAGGCGAAGACGGTTTCTCCATCTTTGTCCGCGCAATTCCCTATAACTATTACGCACTGTTCACCATCGCCATGATGATTCTGATTACCGTATGGAACTTTGATTACGGCCCGATGGCAAAATATGAGACAAATGCATTAAAGGGCGATCTGTTCTCCGACAGTAAGGAAGAAAAAGACACCCAGCAGACTTTTGAAAACCCTAACGGACGCGTGCTGGATCTGATCCTTCCGGTTCTCGTGCTGATCGTCTGCTGTGTCCTCGGTATGCTGTATTCCGGCGGTTTCTTCTCCGGCGTCGATTTCGTTTCCGCCTTTGCCGGCAGCGATGCTTCCGTTGGACTTGCCCTCGGCAGTATTTTTGCCCTGCTGCTCACGATTCTTTACTACTGCCTGCGCCGGATCATGGGCTTTAGGGAATGCTGCGACTGTCTGCCTTACGGTTTCAAGGCAATGGTTCCCGCAATCCTGATCCTGACCTTTGCCTGGACCTTAAAGGCCATGACCGACAGCCTCGGTGCTGCAGATTTTGTTGCCGGTACCATCAGCCAGGCAGCTGGAAATCTGATGGCGCTCCTGCCTGCCATCATCTTCCTGATCGGTGCGTTCCTCGCCTTTGCCACCGGAACCAGTTGGGGAACCTTTGGTATCCTGATCCCGATCGTGGTTGCAGTCTTCCAGAACACCGACCCGCAGCTGATGATTATCTCCATCTCCGCCTGCATGGCCGGCGCTGTCTGCGGCGACCACTGCTCCCCCATCTCCGATACGACGATCATGGCTTCCGCCGGTGCGCAGTGTGAGCATGTCACCCATGTCACCACACAGCTGCCCTATGTCATCACCGTTGCAGCCGTTTCCTGCGTCACCTACCTGATCGCCGGATTCGTCCGCAATGCCCTGATTATGCTCGTAATCGGCTTTGCATTGATGGTCGCAACGCTGTATGTAATCAAGCGGATCGCGGGAAATAAGCAAACCGCGTAAGTTAAGAAAAGCGTGCAGCGGAGGATTTTGGATCCGCCGCTGCGCGGGCGCGAAAGTTGTTCGCATCAAAAAACTGGCGCGCTGTTAGTGGATTCCAATGGTTTCCACCGGCAGCACGCCAGTTTTATTTTTTATCTTTTCTTATCCTATGAAACGTCGCAGTCAGCCTATCAGATATTCAGCAGGTCGCTGTATACCTTCAGTGCGCCGTCTGTTTCATGGGCCAGTACGCGTTTTGCCAAAACCTTACCGAGCTGTACGCCTTCCTGATCGAAGCTGTTTACATTCCATGCAAAGCCCTGGAACATAACCTTATTCTCAAAATGTGCAAGCAGTGCACCCAGAGTCTTAGGGGTCAGCTGGTCACCGATGATAATGCTGGAAGGACGTCCGCCTTCGAAATTCTTATTGCGGTTATCATCTGCCTTACCGCAGGCAAATGCAACGATCTGTGCAGCCACGTTTGCGCACAGCTTCTGCTGGCTGGTGCTGCCCTGAATGACAACATCCGTGCCGATCTGGCTGTCCTTAAATCCGATAAACTGCAGCGGAACGATGTCGGTTCCCTGATGCAGCAGCTGATAGAAGGAATGCTGTCCGTTGGTTCCGGGTTCACCGAAGATCAGCGGCCCTGTCACATAGTCAATCGGCTCGCCAAAGCGGTTGACGGATTTACCATTGGATTCCATATCCATCTGCTGTAAATGTGCAGGGAAACGGCTCAGCGCCTGAGAATAGGGCAATACAGCTGTTGCGGGATAGCCCAGCACGTTGCGCTCATATACACCGATCAGTGCATCCAGCATTTCCGGGTTCTCCAGCAGGTTCTCGTTGGTCGCTCTGCGGTCAACCTCTGCCGCGCCCTCCAGAAACTGTGCAAATACTTCCGGTCCGAATGCCAGAGATAATACTGCACCGCCAACTGCAGAGGTGGAAGAATACCGTCCGCCGATAAAATCATCCATGAAAAATGCTGCAAGGTAATCATCGCTCTTTGCCAGAGGAGAAGTTTCACTGGTAACTGCGATCATATGCTTCGATGCATCCAGTCCTGCCTTTGCCAGCGCATCCTTTACAAAGGATTCATTGGTCAGAGTTTCCAGTGTTGTACCGGATTTGGAAACCAGCACGAACAGGGAATGCTCTACATCGATGGAATTTAAAACTGCAGCCGCATCATCCGGGTCAACGTTGCTGATGAATTTTGCTTCCATCTTGAATGCACCGTTTTTCTTTGCCCAGTTCTCCATTGCAAGATACATGGCACGGGGGCCTAAGTCACTTCCGCCGATACCGATCTGTACAACTGTTGTAAACTTCTCGCCTGCAGCGTTGGTGATTTCACCGGCATGTACCTGATTGGCAAACTCTGCGATCCGCTTCTGCTGTGTTACATAAAATTCGCGCTTATCTACGCCGTCTGCCTCGACCTTGCCGCCCAGCTGTCCACGTGTCAGCTGATGCAGAACCAGACGCTTCTCTCCTGTATTGATGACTGCGCCATTGTACAGTGACTCATATTTTTCTACCAGCTGAGCCTCTTTGGCAAGCTTGCCCAGAATTGCAAGCACATTGTCATCGACTGCTTTTGCCGCATAATTAAAAGTCAGACCATCCACGATCGGGGTGCTGTAGGTTTTTACACGCTCTGCGCCATTTTCTCCGGACATCACTTCCGCCAGATTGATACGCTCTGCTTTTTCCAGCTCCTGATAAGAAGCCAGTGTATCCAAATTGTTCCAGTTCAGCATAACAGATTCCTCCTCATGCAATTTTATTTTTCAGGTTTCCTTGTTATAATTCTGACAACTCGTTTTTGATTATACTATTCTACGTTTCAAAATTCAACAAAAAACCTAATGTATTTTGAGGAATCTAACATTTTGCATTCTCAGAAACAATAGTTCCCACGCAAAAAACTGATGTCGGATTCCCCAAATTTTCCTGATAGAAAAGAAGGATTTCATGAAGTTTCTTTTTCGATAAGGACTGTTATTCAGTGCTGAACGTTTTCTACAGAGCGTTCCGTACTTTGCAGTTTTTTCAGACGGTTGACCAGCTTATGATCCGGATTATGTCTGATTCTGCATTCCCGGTCGAGCATCATTACCGCTTCATCGCCATCGGCGCATGCGGGCCATTCTATCCCGGGAATTTCCGGTTTTCCAGTTCTTGCAAAGCTTACCCATGCCTGACAGATCTGCTCCTGCAGCCGATTGGTTTCCTCACCGCAATTGCACACCGGAACCTTATCGATATTATGAAAAGCGAACGGGATTTCCGAACAGTGCCATGCAATTTTTCCATCGAACATCGGGAATTCATAGGTAAACTGAAAAGAATAAATCTTGCTGTCCGGACACTTCACCCGCTCTTTGATAAACCGGATTGTCGGTTCCCGAAAGATTGTATCCACTGACAGAAGATCAATCGGCGCTTTATCCGGGTAGATTTTCAGAAATTCATCTATCAGCTCAATTCCTTCTTCTCCCAATGCATCGCTTACTTTTTCTTCCACTTCTTTTCTGGTAAATTCGTATTTTCCGGGAATCGCCGGTCCGAAATCAAATTCTCCAAGCACAGTGCCGATCAGCAGCGGAATTTTTTTCGTTTCTTCCCGAAATCCATGTTTGATCGCATCTCCGAAATAACTTTGATTTTTGTGCGGATGATTTCCGACATATTCGCCTTTTTGTGCGACCTTCGGTGCTGCCGTTTCATAAGCCTGCGCAAGCTGATCGTAAGGAAGGGTTTCCAATTGATCGACATCTTTTTCTTCCAGACCCAGTTCTGCAAGCATTGCTTTGACAATCTCTCTTCCGTTCCCGTCCTCTGTATCGCCGAGAAGATCCGGATCTACCACACCGCTTTCAATAATTCCCTTATGAAATAAACCATCCGCTTCAGGCATTTGTAAAAGCGACCAGACTTTTACTCCACCGCCGGACTGGCCAAACAGGGTTACATTTTCCGGATCTCCGCCAAACCCTTCAATATTATCCCGGATCCATTCCAGGGCTGCAATCAGATCCAAATTTCCTGCATTCGCAGAATCCTGGTATTTTTCTCCAAACGGAGACAAATCCAGATATCCCAACACATTCAGCCTGTGATTCACCGATACGACAACAACATCTCCGGCTCTGCTTAAATTTTCTCCGTCATAAGCAAGCTGTTCGATGGAAGACCCCGCTGAAAATCCGCCGCCGTGCAGCCACACCATAACCGGACGTTTCCTGCCATCCCGAATGGACGGCGTCCAGATATTTAAGTTCTGGCAATCCTCTTTTTCCGACCAGTACATATGCGGAACCATCATTTCTCCATTTCCGCCTGGCTGTTCCGGATGCAAAAGCGGGCTCACATAGCCATAGGACTGTACATCTTTGACTCCATCCCAGGGCTTTACCCGTTCCGGTTTCCGGAAGCGCTGCGCATGCGCATACGGAATTCCTTTAAAAATGCAGGTTCCCTTCCATTCATATCCCCGCAGTGCCCCCTCTTTTGTCTGCACGACTGGATAGTCTTTCTGATAAATAAATGTGTTCATGTGCGTTCTCTCCTCTTTCGTATTTTTTTAACTATTCCATCCCACTATTGTCACGAACAAAAAACCGGCAGGCGATATCCTTTTTCAGGAACATCAGCCTGCCGGATCTTCCTTTATTATACCACAGGAAATTCCGCCATAAAATGACAAATACTGCTCAGTTATACATTATCTTTGAGAATGCCCTTTAAAATATCTGCGGATTTTTTCAGCGCGAGCAGCTCGGTTTCGCTCAGTTCGATCGGCACAACCGTTTCAATTCCATTTGCATCCACCACTGCCGGAATGCTGAGTACCACGTCGTAGAGACCGTATTCCCCGGTCATCAGACTCGATACCGGCATGATCGACTTCTCATCCCGCACGATCGCCGAGCAGATCCTGACTACCGCCATCGCAATGCCGTAATAGGTTGCATGTTTTTTGGAAATGATTTCATATGCGCTGTTTTTCACATGATCGAAGATCCTCTTCATCGAATCTTCGTGGTTAAAATGTCCGCGCAGCTCGCAAAAATCGCTGATCTTCAGTCCGCCGACACGGGCATCGCTCCATGCTGCCAGTTCACTGTCCCCGTGCTCACCGATGATATAGGCATGTACGCTTCTGCTGTCCACATCCAGATGCTCACCAAGCTCATACCGAAATCTTCCGGTATCCAGAACGGTTCCGGAGCCGATGACGCGGTTCGCTGGATAGCCCGATTCCTTCAGTGCAATATAGGTCAGGATATCCACCGGGTTGGAAACGATCAGCAAAATGCCTTCAAAATCCCGCTTTTTGATCTCACCGATGATCGACCGCATGATCTTTGCATTTTTCTGGATCAGATCCAGCCGTGTTTCCTCCGGTTTCTGATTCGCTCCTGCTGTGATTACGATGATCGCTGCATCCGAAACATCGTCATAGGTTCCTGCATATATTTTCATCGGGCTTGCAAATGCCATCCCATGACTGATATCCAGAGCCTCTCCCTCTGCCCGGTTCTGATCCGCATCGATCAGCACCATCTCGGAAAACAGCTTACTCTGCATCAACGCAAACGCAGAAGCCGAACCTACGAAGCCGCATCCTACCATTGCTACTTTTCTACTATTTATCGCCATTGATATTTCCTCCTGATCTTTCTGTCTTTCCACGCAACGCCGTTTTGTATCGGCTTCGCTTTTCGAAGCTTTAAGAAAACAGCGCTGCGCAACTAATTATCCGCCCTTCCTGCTATTTTTCAGCGGACAATCTTTTCAAAATCTGACGCCGGGTGTTTGCAGATCGGACATACATAATCCTCCGGCAGCGCTTCCCCGACATACTCATATCCGCAGATTTTACAGCGCCATACTGTCTGTCCGTCTTCAGTCTTGCGGACAGCTTCCGGCTTCGGCTTGATTTCTTTCAGGTAATATTCATAGGTTACAGATGGATCCTTGCTCAAAACATCCATATCCGTGATCTCTCCGATGAACATCGTATGGGAGCCAAGATCTACCATATGATCTGCCTTTGCCGAAATATATGCATTTGTGCCCTCTGTCACATAATAAATTCCATTTTCGCCGCGCCTGCAGGCTTCGTATCCTTCAAACTTGTCCACATCCCTGCCGGACAGAAAACCGAATCGTTTAAACAGCTCAAAATCTGCTGCCTGGCTGATGACTGAGACCGTGAATTTCCCCGTGTTCACAATCATATCATGGGTCGCATTCGCTTTATTTATACAGATACTCAGCTGATTCGGCGCAGACGCTGCCTGAATCGCCGTATTGATGATGCAGCCGTTATCCTTTTTTCCTTCTTTGGCGGTTAAAACAAATAATCCATAGCTTAATTTATACATTGCTTCTTTATTCATTTTGATTCCTCCCGTCTTTTTCTTTATTTATTTGTATTATATCCCAATCCTATTCCATCGTCAATATAGTAATAGTAATTATTACTAATTTTATTCATAACAATAGAATGCTCGCAGAACGTGCATTCTATTGTTTATAAGTTCGTTCCTGTTCCCACACGATAGATAAAAAACGGCAGAAAATTCTATTCCGAATTTCCTGCCGAAATTTTATTATGTTCTTAAATTTCTGGTTTAGGGCTTTTCGATAATCCCATACTTGCGATACAGCTCTTTTCTTGCCTTTTCATCTGTCGCCGCAAGCTTTGCATTCGCGACATCACCCTTACTGAGTAAAATATCCATCAGCTTGCCGAGGGCATTTTCTCCTTCTTCGCGACCTTTTTGGATACCTTTCTCAATGCCTTTTTCAATGCCTTTTTCTTCTACATATCCAGATAAATTGCACATTAAATCAACCTCCCGGGATAATCCGCTTTCCATTTTCATGGAATATTTTTCTTTTAACAATGATTTCTTCTCTGTCACTGGAATTTCTGGCGACAAAAGTGTATTTAACATTCCGATAAATTCATTCGGATAGGATTTACTTTCTTTTAATCCAATCACTACTACCGAAAGTTTATCATAAGAAGCCCTGTCATCCGGGAATCCGGGGACAACATCCCGTTTCTCCATCCGGTATTCTGAAATCGCATTTCCGATATAATCCGGCACCCCAAAACACAACCAGATCGAATAGACCTTTTTGATATCATCGTAGTTGCTATCACAAAACTCAGTGCCAAGCTGAGCCGAAATCATCCTTGCCCCGTAAAAAATTCCCCTCGTAGGAATTTTGTAACCCGGATACCAGGATTTCTGTGCCTCAACATTGATAATCAGACGAATTTTTTCTCTGCTTCGCAATACTACTGCATAAAATCGAATATCATAAGCTATTCGCCCTTCTCCATTGACTGCATCTTCATTTGCCATCCCTATAATAGTTTCTCCAGGATTTACTCCAACTGCTGCAATCTCCGGCGTTCCTTCAATACATCCCTCAATTTCTTCCAACGACAGCTCTTGAAATTCTTCTGCAGTATTTTTCAGTATCCATGCCAACACTTCCTTCTGTGCCAACACTTTTCGACACTGAACGTCATACTGCACTTTCATTTCTGCCATCGAAAGCGCTTTCGATAATTCGTTTACCATACAGAATCTCCTTCCTTTCATATATATCGGCATATATATATTTTAAAAGAGATCCCTTTTTCTGTCATTCAAGTTGTAATTGAATACCTACTCCCCATACTGCAGGATATAACAAATCCAACGATTATTTGCAGTTTTTCTCTTTCATTTTTTTCAGATACCGCGCCTTCAGCTGGTTTTCTTCCTCCAGCCGTCGGATTTCCTCCTGCAGATGCTGCACATATTCCCGGGTCAGCTTCACTCCGCCGCGCACTGCCACATCGGAATGCTGCTCCATTTCATCCAGCCACTGCATCAGCGACTTTTCCCTGATATCATTATAGGTATTGTCCGGTCTCGTAAACATAAATTTCTCCTCAAATCCCTGATGCAGAGCCGGATCCTTTATCCGGCATACGGCACATACTCAAAACAGTCACTGATGGAAACACCGTTAATTCTTCCTTCCCATTCCTCTTCGGACGGATGCTCCAGCTCAAACTCGCAAATTCGTCCATCATCCAGCATTGCTTCCGCATATGCTTCGCCATCTGTTTTCAGAAAGACAAAATGCGTTCCGGCAGGGAGCGTCTCTTTCTGTCCGCTGCCGCGTTTTGTATTCGCCTCCCGCACAGACAGCTCCATATCAATGGACGAGGTCAGCTCCACTTTCCAGTCTGTATAAGTGGAAACAATTGTCCACAGCAAATCCTCTGTTTTCGGAATTCCATCTTCCTCTACATGGAATTTCTTGTAAGCCTCATAGGTTCCAAGAATATCAAAGCGTTTGCTCAGCACAAAGCTCTCCGGGTCAAAGGGCTGATTCGTGTCAATTCCCAGATAATCTGCTGTTACAAGTCTCAGATCATTTTTCATCAGTTCAAAAATCTGCAGATATCTACCGTCCCCTTCTCCCATTGTTTCCAGATACAGCCATGTTTTCCCGTTCTGTGTCCGGATCAGATATCCATAAGCGCTGTAGCCACATCCGCCATAATAATCGGAGTCCATAAACATCTCCGTATCATAGCTGTTGCCGTCGCAGTGAATCACGATAGAGTCCGCATAATCATACTCATCCCGGTCTGCAGAATAGGAAATTTCCTCCTCTGCACCGTCTCCATCCAGATCTACCAGGCAGATTTCATCTTCTGCGATCGGAATCGCCCATTGATCCGAATTTTTCTGGTATTGTTTTCGGATCAGCTCCGGATATTCTGTAAAGGACAGGCTTACGGCCTGCTCTCCTGACGCATAGGGTGCCAGCACATAAGTATTAAAATAAACGGTAATGCCATCACCTGACAGCGTCCACAACGGCTCCCCGTATTCCTCTTTATCACCATAGAATATATTTTTTACGGTATCCGGATACTCCTCATAGAAGCCGTATTCGTCTTTTCTTTCTTCCAGCTTTGTGCATACCTCTTTATAAAAGGTATCGTAATCGGATACCACATCGGAAAGCTTCAAATCCCTGCCGGATTTTACGTCATAATTACAGGTCTCCTTGAAGCTGTAGGGATGTGCCCCTCCCAGCCATTCGTTGGTGTCCATATAATAACTCAAAACAAGGGTATCGGCTCTGGTGAAGGTAATATTTCCTTCGATCGAAAGCCCTGTCATTCCCACTCCTTCATCCCAAAGCTCCCTGTTATCGGAAATTACATTTTTGTAGGCTCCCATCTGACTTTTGTAAGTCTTCTGGTTCCATTCCTCCAGGGAAGCGCAAAGAGCATCATGCCCTTCCTCTATAACCAGGATCTTCGGTATATCAACACTGATGAGGGTTTCATAGCTGTCCTGATCATATTCTGCCTCATAATCATAATCGACAAGCATTGGCAAAGCTGTCGCTGCACCAGTTCCAGCGGCAGCTTCTTCCTGCTCGGCTGCAGGCGTGGTTTCCTGCACGGTTTCCTGCTTGTTTTCCCGCTCTCCCTTGTGTGTCTCTTTTGCTGTCTGCTCTGCAGTTTCCTGTATCGCCGGCTGTTTCTCTGCTGTCTTTTGTCCACAGCCTCCGGCAAAAAATAAGGGAATGCACAATAATACAGAAATAAGCCTTCTCTTTTTCATTTTTCCCCCGTTCTGATGCATCCGCATCGTAAGCTTATAATAGCTTATCAAAAATTCGTTTTAACAGTTTCCAGCGCTGCAATACGCTTTTAAGGCAGCCTTTAAGGCTTCATATCTTTGCCTTTTTTCCTCTTTGGCAAAATGTACTTCACGGAACTGCTCCGGATTATTTTCATAATCCAAAGTTTCCTCTCCAAACTGCTCACTGGTCAGATCAAACCGCCAGTCCCCGATTACATTATAACAATGATAATTCCCGCCCGGGCGTAAAACTCCGTATACCTTTCCTCCAAAAATATCCTGGGCAAGAAAAGCGGTAATGGAGCATTGCCCCAGGGTAGGATTTTCCTTTGTCCAGTCTTTCCGCATCCGCGGTGCACAGGTATCTGCACACCAGAGCTTTGACAGTGCGTCATACAGCTGCCGTGGGTTGCGGATCCCTGGATATTCTTCAGTTATTGCCGGAGCATCTGCATGCTCCCAACCCCAAAATTGATAGCTCATAGCCTTATATCTTCCTTTTAGTAAGTACAATCCATATCACACCTCCATTTCCAAAGCGGGTTATAAACGGCATGAGCACATCCACTGCCGGTGTTCTGAAGTTTTGAATCCCATCCAGAATCCAGAATTCAAGATTCATGATCCAGAGTCTCCATTCGTTTTGTAAATCGTTTCCAATGTCTCTGTCTCTATCATACCATATCAAATGCCCAATCATCCACCCCCTGCAGCTACTTTTGGGCAAAACAATCCCGGCAGCGTCAGGACTGCTGTCTGACCGCTGCCGGGATCCCTCTGATATCCGGTTTTATTTCGTTTGTAACCGGGTAAGGATGCTGCTTATATCCATCTTCTTTTCGACTGCAATAAATGCAACGTTCTC
>ERZ1026856.833-NODE-833-length-17133-cov-20.725436_pt1 | contig 17133 bp, 15 predicted proteins | sample MGYA00380158_ERZ1026856 | MGnify/ENA primary metagenome ERZ1026856 (study PRJEB33269, sample SAMEA4719794) | human gut metagenome | biome: human-associated habitat; feature: organic feature; material: feces | place: Cameroon | collected 2013-10 ...
GGAGATAATGTAGAGGTTATTTATTCAACATTTGACGAGCTTCCAGAAAGACATAAGAGAGTATCAGAGATGGTTATAGAAAGAGCCAAGAGGCTTGTTGAACAGAAGACGGATGTAATAATCCTTCTTGACAGTATTACAAGACTTGCAAGAGCATATAACCTTACAGTTCAGGCAAGTGGACGTACACTTTCAGGCGGTCTTGATCCGGCAGCACTTCATATGCCTAAGAGATTCTTCGGTGCAGCAAGAAATATGCGGGAAGGCGGAAGTCTTACAATTCTTGCAACTGCTCTTGTCGAGACAGGAAGCAAGATGGATGATGTAGTATTCGAGGAGTTCAAGGGAACTGGTAATATGGAACTTGTTCTTGACAGAAAGCTTTCAGAAAAGAGAGTATTCCCTGCCATTGATATAGCAAAGTCAAGTACAAGACGAGAGGATTTACTTCTTAATAAGGAGGAGCAGGAAGCTGTTGATATTATGAGGAAAGCGCTTAACGGCTTAAAGACAGACGAGGCAGCAGAAAGAATACTTGACCTTTTTGTTAAGACAAAGAATAACGAAGAACTGGTAAGAACAGTAATTAAGAGCCATTATATTTAAAGTATATTTTCTTTTTAGAACTTTTTGAAAAAATGCTTGCATAACATGTCACATCGTGATACAATATGAAAGCTGTTTATGACAGATAAAGAGGTCATTGTGTCTAATGCGCATAGATCCCATCGGGCTAGAAAGGGAACCTAAGGCGGAATTCACAATTGTAATACTTAATAATTTGTAAAGAGGTGAAATCATGAGAGAAGGAATCCATCCAGATTACTATCAGGCAAAGGTTGTTTGTAACTGCGGTAACGAGTTCGTAACAGGTTCAACTAAGGAAGAAATCCATGTAGAAATCTGTTCAAAGTGCCATCCATTCTACACAGGACAGCAGAAGGCATCATCTACTCGCGGACGTATTGATAAGTTCAACAAGAAGTACGGAGTATCAAACAATTAATTTTGAAATTAAGGTTGAGGTTTTTCGGGACCTCAACTTTTTTTGAATGTATACAAAACATTTTAGAAAGGTATGGTTATGTGATATGAAGCCATCAGGAATTGGGGGACAGGCTGTAATTGAAGGAATCATGATGCGCAATAAGGATAAATATTCTATTGCTGTCAGAAAACCTGATAATGAAATTGAGGTTGTCGTTAGAGAGAGCAGGCTTATAACAGAAAAGCATCCATGGCTTAATCTTCCGATAATAAGAGGAATTGTTAATTTTATTGATTCACTGGTTACAGGAATTTCTACAATTAACTATTCTGCATCATTTTATGATGATCCTGCAGAGCAGGAGAAAACCAAGCTTGATGAAGCAGGCAAGAATCTCCTTAAAGATAAATTTGAGTCAGTACTTATGGCTGTGACAGTTATTCTGTCTATATTTTTTGCAATTGGTCTTTTTATGGTACTTCCATATCTTGCAACAAGGCTGGTATCAAAGTACATAGTTTCTAAGACGCTGCTTAATTTTATAGAAGGAATTGTAAGACTGCTTATATTTGTTATATATATTTCTCTTATATCAATGATGAAGGATATAAAGAGAACTTTTATGTATCATGGTGCAGAACACAAATGTATCAACTGTATTGAGAATGGTGCAAGACTTACACCTGAAAATGTCAAGAACAGTTCAAGATATCATAAAAGATGTGGAACAAGCTTTTTATTTTTTGTTATGTTTATAAGTATTATCTTCTTTATATTTATAAGAGTTGATAATACAGCATTACAGATTGTTATCAGAATACTTCTTATTCCAGTCATTGCCGGAGTATCTTATGAGGTTATAAGATGGGCTGGAAAGAATGATAACGCATTTGTAAGAGCATTAAGCAAGCCAGGAATGTGGTTCCAGAAGCTTACTACAAGAGAGCCTGATATGGATATGATAGAAGTTGCTATCAGGGCTGTTGAGGAAGTATTTGACTGGAAGGAATTCCTTGCACAGTATTATGCAGAAGCAGAGAATCCTGTTGAAGAACTTGTTGCTTCTGAGGCAGAACTGGCTATATCAGGAAGTCTTATTCATGGTAATGAACAGACAAGAACAATTGATGTAGAGGAACAGGAAGAAGAAAAGCCTGTTAGTGAGATGACTGCTGAGGAAAGATATATCCAGGCTGGAAAAGAGTTTGGAATGGATGATACTGACAGAGAGTCTTTCTCTTCTGTATATGAAGTAAGTGATGAGTCTGAGAGTACTATATATGATAATTCATATGATAATAGTGATTCAGAAGAAGATTCATATGGATATGGTGAAGATGGACATGATGATCCATCAGCTATAGAAGGATTTGAATTCATGGATACAGCTTCTTATGTTATAGATAACCAGTCTGAAGCTGAAGAAGGAGAAGAATTATCTGAAGAAGAGGTTGTTGCAGGATTTGAATTTGAAGCAGAACAGAAGCCGGAGGAACAATATCCGGAAGACGTTCCGATGTTTAAGCAGAAAAGGCTGGAAGATAAGTAGATATGATGACAATTAGACAGGCCGTAAACTGGGGAACACAGATGCTGAAAGATAGGGGAATTGACAATGCAGAGCATGACAGTTTTGAACTTTTATCTGCTGTTAATGGCATGACAAGAACTTTTTATCTTATCAATGGTGACAGTTTATTGTCGGAAGAAAATTTTCTCATGTTTGAGGAATATATAGAACAGAGAGCTTCTCATATACCACTTCAGCATATTCTTGGAAAAACATGGTTTTATGGTTATGAATATATGGTCAACAGAGATGTTCTTATTCCAAGACAGGATACAGAGATTTTAGTTGGTGAAGTGATTAAGGTTACAAGAAGTGGAGATTATATTCTTGATATGTGTACCGGCTCAGGATGCATAGGAATTACACTTGCCAAGAAGTTTCCTGAATGCAAAGTGCTTGGGGTTGATGTTTCAGAAAAAGCACTCAATGTTGCACAGAGTAATAAACATAATCTTGAAGCAGAAAATATTGATTTTATGAGAAGTGATTTATTTGAAGAATTAAATCATGATATAACATTTAACACAATAGTTTCTAATCCTCCATATATACCAACTAAGGTTATCGAAGGACTTCAGGAGGAAGTCAGATTACATGATCCTATGCTTGCACTTGATGGAATGGAAGATGGGCTTATGTTTTACAGAAAGATAACTACACAGGCAGGAGATTTTCTTAAAAATGATGGATATCTGTGCTATGAAATAGGAGCAGAGCAGGCAGCAGATGTTTCTGATATAATGAAGCAGGCTGGTTTTAAGGATATAACTGTCGTTAAAGATCTTGCTGGTCTTGACCGTGTTGTTATGGGAAGAAAGTAATTGTATATAATTGATGAAGAAAGGAAAAGTGACAGAGTATGTTTGATAGACTTGAAGATACAGTCAACAGATATGAAGATATAACTGCTGAGCTTGGTAATCCGGATGTAGTTAATGATCAGGAAAAGTTCAGAAAGCTTATGAAAGAGCAGAGTAATCTTGCACCACTTATAGAGACTTATACTGAGTATAAGAACTGTAAGAAGAATATTGAGGACAGTCTTGCTATTCTTGATGAGGAGACAGACGAAGAACTTAAAGAGATGGCTAAGGAAGAACTCAATGAGTCTAAGGCAAGAGTAGAAGAATTAGAGCATGAATTAAAGATTCTTCTTCTTCCTAAAGATCCTAATGATGATAAGGATATTGTTGTTGAAATCAGAGCAGGTGCAGGTGGAGAAGAAGCAGCACTTTTTGCAGCAGAACTTTTCAGAATGTATGTACACTATGCACAGGCAAGAGGCTGGAAGGTTGAAGTATTAAGCGGTGATGAGACTGGTATTGGTGGAATGAAGGAAGTTGAATTCATGGTTAAGGGACAGGGAGCATACTCTATCATGAAGTATGAGTCTGGTGTACACAGAGTACAGAGAATCCCGGTAACTGAATCTAACGGACGAATCCAGACTTCTACAGCTTCTGTAGCTGTTATGCCGGAGGCAGAGGAAGTTGATATCCATATTGATGAGAAGGATATCCGTATTGATGTTATGAGAGCTTCAGGTAATGGTGGACAGTGTGTCAATACAACAGATTCTGCTGTACGACTTACTCATTATCCAACAGGAATTGTTATTTATTCTCAGACCGAGAAGTCACAGATTCAGAATAAAGAGAAGGCATTTGCACTTTTAAGAGCCAAGTTATATGATATTGAGACTCAGAAAGCTCATGATGCTGAGGCAGATGCAAGAAGAAGCCAGATAGGTACAGGTGACAGAGCTGAGAAGATAAGAACTTATAATTTCCCACAGGGAAGAGTAACAGACCACAGAATTGGTCTTACATTATATAAGCTTGACAAGATTATGGATGGAGACATCCAGGATATTATTGATGCATGTATCGCTGCCGACCAGGCTGCAAAGCTTGCTAAGATGGGCGAGGATTAATTGTATTTATGAAAAAGGATAGGAATTCTAATCCGGTTGCGCTGATACCTATACTTGTTTTCCTTGTGTTGTATCTTGGAACTGGAATTATATTTGAATATGTCATGAAGATCCCAATGGGATTCTATAATGTGCCAATTATTGTTGCATTTATGGCTGCAATACTGGTAGCGTGCATGCAGAATTCACAGCTTAAGTTTGATGAAAAGCTTGATGTAATGGCAAAAGGGCTGGCTGACAGGAACATTGTTACAATGCTTCTGATATTCATTACAGCTGGAATATTTGTCGGAGTTGTAGGAAGAAGCAGTGCAGAGAGTGTAGCTTATTTTATGTTAAGTATTATTCCTGCAAAGTTTGCAGTAGCGGTACTTTTTATTGTTGCCTGTTTTGTATCTACGGCGATGGGTACATCTGTTGGAACAATAACACTTATTACACCAATAGCGGTTGCAGTATCAGAAGCATCAGGATTTAGTATGGCATTATGTGTTGCATCTGTCATGGGTGGTGCAATGTTTGGGGACAATCTTTCTTTTATATCAGATACTACGATTGCAGCTTGTAATGGTCAGGGCTGTGCTATGAAGGACAAGTTCAGGGAAAATTTCTGGATAGCGCTTCCGGCAGCAATTGTGACACTTGTTATAATTCTTGTGCTTTCTTTTAATACAGATATTCATGGCGAGATTGCACACTCATATAATCTTTTTCAGATTATTCCATATGTGCTTGTACTTGCAGGTGGAATTATTGGTGTAAATGTTTTTGTTGTACTTATAACAGGTATTATTTCCGGAATAGTTATTATGCTTGTTATGGGTGGGGTTACATTAGAGACTCTGCTTCTTAATATGGGAAGTGGTGCGTCAGGAATGTTTGAGACATGTATGGTTGCAGTTCTTGTATCTGTAATGTGTTCACTTATTAAAGAGTATGGCGGATTTGATGCTTTACTTAATGGAATAAGAAGATTATTTAAAGGGAAAAAAGGCGGACAGCTTGGAATGGGACTTTTAGTTGGAACAATGGATATTGCTACAGCTAATAATACAGTTGCTATTGTAATGGCCAACCCTATTGCAAAAGAGATGGCTGAGGATTATGATATTACTCCAAGAAAAGCAGCTTCGCTTCTTGATACATTTTCATGTATATTTCAAGGGATAATTCCATATGGTGCCCAGATGCTGGTTGCCATATCAGCGGTTTCAGAGCTTGGATATAGCATTACAGCATTTCAGATTCTGCCAAAGCTGTTTTATCCAATGTTTTTGTTTGTAAGTTCACTTATATGGATATATGTTATTCCTGAAAGAAAAAGTAAAACTAAAGCATAATATTGTGGAGGCAGCATTGAAAACAGACAAAAAAGTTGTAATGAGCATTCTGGCAATTGCGGTTTTTAATTTCGTTTTTCTTGGAAATGAATATATGTATGACAATATGATGATGTATGTAACAGATGCAGGAGGTGTGGTTACTGCCCAGAATATAATTCTGGGAGTCAGTGTAGCCGGCTTTCTGCTTTTTCCGGTTACAGGCAGTCTGATTAGAAAGACGAAGAATAACTTAAATCGTAAGTATTCATATGTTGGAATGTTTCTAATGGGGTTAATGCCTGTAGCAGGAATTATCAGCATGCTGGTAATGTCAGAACATAAAAGTTATATGCAGATATTTATATCAGGCTGCGTATTGTTTGTGATTATGGGAGTTATGGGAAGTGCTGTACATTATAATTTTGCTATTACAATGACTGGCAGAAGAGGACTTACTGTAGCAGCAGGAATTGGGTATGCGCTTGGAATAATTCTTCAGTTTATTAATAATAATCTGGTAAAGAATGATGCTGCACAGACATTATTATTATGTGCCGGACTTGTACTGCTGTGTGTTTTTTGTGTGTTATCAGAGCAGGGTTCGTGTATGGAAGATGTCAAAAATAATAATATTGGAAGAAAACAGGAAATTCATTATTCCAATACTGGATTTGCTGCAATAGTACTTGTAATAACTGTTGTTCTCATGACATGTATATTTTCTATGCTGGATAATGTTGTGACAGTTGCTCATGCACATGGACATATGGATATAGGACAGTGGCCAAGAGTTATGCTGGCATTAAGTGGATTGTCAGCAGGATGGATGTTTAATATTGCAAACCACAGATATATGAATATTTTGATGTATTGTATTACGCTGCTGTCAGTGATATGTGTAGTTGTTATAATGCTTGGAGGTCCGTTTACTGTGGGACTGATTGCATTTTATGTGGCGGCAGGCTTCTTTGTTGTATATTTTACAGTCACATTTGTAGAACTGTCGTACAGCATGAGATGCCCTGAATTGTGGGCAGGTATGGGAAGAGCAGTCAACAATGCTGCTGCTGTGATGGTTTCATATATATCATTATCGCTTATGTCAGGTAATGTGATGATGTTATTTATAGTAATTATTGTGCTGCTTGCAGCCATCAGTCTGTGTATATACATATTCAATGGGCAGCAGTATGTAAACAATATGGCAGGTGAAATTGCAGAGTCTGCTGTGGCAGAGGAAGAAAATGTGTGTGATAAGCTTACAGCTTTTGCACAAATGTATTCTCTTACAGAACGTGAAATGGAAGTGTTGCAGATGCTTACTTCATCAGAGGACAGTATGTCAGATATAGCCTATAATTTATGTATGTCAAGAACAGCTTTGTATAATCACATAGCAAGCATGAACAGGAAAACAGATACGAAAGCAAGAATAGGGCTGATTCAGTTCTTTTATTCATGGAATCAGAGGAATTGAACAAATGTAAACTGAATATTTTACAGTATTTATGATAGAATTCTCCTGCAAATAATTATAAGGTAGGAGGATTTTTTTATGGATAAAAGGATGTTGCGAAGGGGAGTAGTTATAGTAATGATTATGATATGCATTGTATCTTTGTCATTTACACCCATATGGACAAAAGCAGATAATGTTAATGCCATATCACTTAGAAAAGAAGGTGATGCAGCGGATATTGTTGATATTAAGTATTCAACAGATAATGGTACGAGCTGGAACACGCTTGAAGGTTTTGGTATAACATTTGCGGAAAATGTAACTAAGGTTATTATAAAAATTAATTATGACAGTAATAAGTATATGGTTCAGGATGCATTGCAGTCTGTTACAGCTGATGGAGTTATTCAAAGTGGAAAGGAGTATGTACTTTCAGTAAAACAGGAGTACAGAATCCAGATTGATAAGATAGTAAGAAGTGTTACATGGGCTTATAATGAAAAAATATTTGGGGAAGATGCGTATGTTGCCCATGGAAAGGTCGAAATATTATCTGCCATAAAGCAGGGGGAAACAGGTCAGTGGTCAGGAATTGAAGAAGCCTTTCCGGGAACAAGCAATAATGTACAGAATGATGAGCAGGGCAGAGTTGTAATTATTCCGGGAAGTACTGTTACGGTTAAGCTTACACCAGACTATGGATACCAGTTCGTATCAGGTTCTCTTAATGGAAATAAGGTAACAGCAGGAAGTGAGATAAGTACATTTACATTTGTAATGCCTGATGCTAATCTGCATCTTAGTGCGGTTTTTGAAAAGAGCGACGATAAAGCAGAGGTTACGGCAAAAGGAATTGATGCGGCTTCAATTCAAGGTGGAAGTTCAGTTATTTCATCAGGAAATCTTAAACTTACGGTTGCAGATTCTTCAATGACTGACAGCCAGAAGAATGCAATGAATTCAAGTGATGCAGCAAAGAATATAACTGTTTCTGACTGGATTGAAATAAACCTTGAACAGATTGTAAATAAAGGAAATGCAACAGATGTATGGTCTGATAAACTTGAAGAACTTAAAGACAAAGTCAGGATATCTTTAAATGTAGGCAAAGGTCTTGATGCTTCAGCAAGTTATGTTGTTATAAGAGAACATAATGGCGTTTATGAAAGATTGGATGCCCAGTATAATAAGGAACAGGGAATTTTAACATTTGAATCAGACAAATTTTCAGAATATGCAATAGGAACAGTTAAGACAGATACTGAGAACAATCCAGAAACTGCTGCAGACAAAACAGAAAATGTACAGGATAATACAGAAGTTCAGGAGGAAGCACCAAAAACATCTGATAAAAATGTGGGATTTTATATTATGGCAGCATGTGCTTCATTTATTTTATGTTTGGCTGTTATGACAAAGAAATTAAATAAAAATTAGAAATATATTTTCTAAATGCGGGTGTTTATGATATATTAATAATTAATATGCAGATGTGGTTATAAGAAAAATGAGTATGAAGGGAGTGTTAGCATGTCAGCCCGCGAACAGGTATTGATGAATAAAATTGAGAATCTTAGAAGATTCGGAATAGATATTTCTAATTCAAGATTTAAGGATAAAGATGTAGAGAATGAAATTGTTATGACGGCGTATATAAGAGATGTAAGAGAATTTCTTGGTTGTTTTGATTTCAGGAGACTTGAACAGACGCTTAATAATTTGCAGTGGTCTGCCGCATTTACTTCAATTACAAGGCTTGAGGAGAGAGCCAGAGAACTTGGAATCAACAGTTTTCTTAAACCATTTGATGGAATAAGGGACGCAATAATCCAGAAAAATATACGCTCAGCAAAACAAAGCCTTGCTGTTTTCAACAACAAGAAATCGCAGATATTAAAATATTTAGGATAGTCCGTATGGGCTGTCCTTTTTATATGTTAAATGTACTAATAACTTGTATATTTCAGGACATCTTCCTATAAATCAGTAAAAACAATTCTTCTTATATGCATATTTACCATATTTTCTTACGCAAAATGCCGTTATTGAAAAAATTTTCCTATAATGGGGTAAGTTACTATAATTTTATAGGTTAATACAGCAATTATTATTGTAGTCACTTTTATTTTCAGCCTATAAAACATCGAAAAATTCGACTATCTATAGGTATCATGTTGAAGGATTATAATTTAATGTATAAAAGTCTCTTTATAGCCATCGCATTTGCTGTACAAGAAGTGGTAAAAATAGAAACAAAAACAGTCAATTTGTTTATTACTCTGACAAAATAAATGACCATTCGTCATTTTTTGATTAAATCACTTGAAATATTAATAAAAAAAGTGTAAAATACTTATAAAATAAAAAACAATCAACCGATTGGAGGCGTGAAAAATGTTATTTCAACTTTATGGCAGCACAGCTATGACTCAGTTACTTGGCTGGGTACTTGTGTTTGCGGGATTAGTAATCCTTAACGAGATAGGACGTCGTACTAAGATTGGTGGTATCGTAATATTCGTTATCATTCCAGCTATACTGACAATCTATTTTATAGGAATTCAGGCAGGTCTGTTTGGCGGTCACAGCAATCAGACATATGAGTACATGAACGGATGGTTCCATTATGCTAAGCTTTATGCAGCAGATATCGGAGTTGTCGGTTTCCTCATGATCAAGTATAAGTGGGGACTTGGAAAGAAAGAATGGTTTAAACCATGGCCATTCATAATCGTTGCTATCAATATTCTTATTGCTGTAGCATCTGATTTTGAGTCAGCTATCAGAGCTTACCAGATTACTGGAGATTTCTCAGGTGCATGGTGGGCATCTAATGAAGGTGTATTCCTTTATGGTGGCTGGTGGAATATCGTTAATGGTATTGCGGGACTTATCAATATCTTCTGTATGACAGGCTGGTGGGGAATTTACTCATCTAAGAAGAAAGATGATATGCTCTGGCCAGATATGACAATATGGTTTATTGTTGCATATGATATCTGGAACTTCGAGTATACATACTGTAACCTTCCAACACATACATGGTACTGTGGTGTAGCTCTTCTTCTTGCTCCTACATTTGCTAATGCATTATGGAACAAGGGTGGATGGATTCAGAACAGAGCCATGACACTTGCGACATGGTGTATGTTTGCACAGGTATTGCCATTATTCCAGTTAAGCAATACATTCAGTGTATTGCCATCATTATACGGTGGAGCAACTAAGGCTGGCGTTAAGGCACTTGACCTTTATAATGCAGCAATTACATGTCATACTACAGGTGCAAGTGCAGGAGATGCAATTGCAAACTTTGGTATTACAGCTAACCCGACAGCACAGGGAGTTGTTGCGATGCTTGCAATAATAGCTAATGTGGTATGTATTTCTGTTATTATCAAGCGTTCTATTGAGCAGAAGAAGTGCCCATATACTAAGGAAATCTGGGTTGGAACAAGAGATTACGAGCAGGCTATGTCAAGAGCAGAGTAATCTGTATTTGTTAACTTAATATTAAATAATCATAAAGAACATCACGGACAGATTATTGTGCAGGAAAATGCATGTCTTGAAGTGATGTTCTTTTTTGTGTATAATCATGGAAATAAAAAGATTACCAGTCTTTGGAATCAGTAAAAGGAGATGGAACATATGAATAGTATTTATAAGAAGTTAAAGACAATTAAGTTCGAAATTATTATTGTTTCAGTTGCATTATTTGTTCTTGGATTGCTGCTTGTTATATTTCCAACAGCATCACAGGATATTATATGCAAAGGCATAGGAGTTGCCTTATGTGTCTGGGGGGTATTAAGACTTATCAATTATTTCAGGATTGCGGGAAGTGAGATTCTTGGATCATATGGTCTTGTACAGGGAGTTACACTTCTTGCATTTGGAATGTTTTTCGTGATTAAACCAGGCTTTATTGCGGTATTCTTAGGAACTGCACTTGCAATTATTATTATTGTTGATGGAATCCTTAAACTCCAGTATGCTGTGGATTTCTATCATCTTGAGTCGGACAAATGGTGGATTGAGCTTATAGGTGCAGTTGTAATGGTTGTTATTGGCATAATTGCATTATTGAATCCATTTTCAACATCATCAGCACTTATAGTATTTATTGGAATTGCTCTGATGATAGAAGGTTTATGGGACTTTATATCTCTTATGAGAATTGTATCTGTAACAAAGAAGGCTGGGAAGGCTATAAAGAACTTTAAAGATCAGGTTGATGCTGTAGATATGAAATAAATGTATCACAGATTAATATAATAAACTTAACATAATAAACAGGAATGAGGGCGTACAAAGTAATGAGCAGAAAGATTTATGCGGCTATATTAGGAGCAGGAACAGTTGGAACAGGTGTATACAAGTTATGTCAGAGTATGAAAGATGATGTGATTAGTAAGACGGGGGCAGAACTTGTAGTTAAGAAGGTTCTTGTAAGAAATCTTGATAAAGACCGTGATCCAATTGACAGAGAATTACTGACTGACAACTGGAAGGATATTATTGAAGATAAGGATATTGAGATTGTAATAGAGCTTATGGGTGGAACAACTCCTGCAAAGCAGTATATTCTTGAGGCACTTGAGGCTGGAAAGCAGGTTGTTACTGCCAATAAGGATCTTCTTGCTGAGTATGGTGAAGAGGTTATGGGAATGGCAGACAAAATGCATGCTGACCTTCAGTTTGAGGCGGCTGTTGCAGGAGCAATTCCAATAATCAGACCATTGAAGCAGAGCATGGCTGGCAACAATATCACAGAGATTATTGGTATTGTTAACGGAACAACTAATTATATCCTCACTAAGATGACTGAATCAGGAATGAATTACATGGACGCTCTTGCAAAGGCCACAGAATTAGGATATGCAGAGGCAGATCCTACAGCAGATGTTGAAGGATATGATGCAGGAAGAAAGATGGCTATTATGTCATCAATCGCATTTAATTCAAGGGTGACATTTAATCAGGTATATACAGAGGGTATTACTAAGATTACAGCAGAAGATATTAAATATGCTAAGGAATTCGGATATGTTATCAAGCTTCTTGGTCTTGCCAGAAATACACCGGATGGAATTGAAGTTAAGGTTCATCCTATGCTTATTGATGAGAATCACCCTCTTGCTACAGTAAGAGATTCATTTAATGCAGTATTTGTTCATGGTGAGGCAAGTGATGATACCATGTTTATGGGCAGGGGTGCAGGCCAGATGCCAACAGCTTCTGCTGTTATGGGTGATATTATTGATGTATGCCGTAACATAGTTCATGGCTCATGCGGCAAGATTGGCTGCTCATGCTATAAAGAGCTTCCTGTTAAGGATATATCTGAAACCAAGAGCAAATTCTTCTTAAGAATAGAAGCATTAGACAAGCAGGGGGTTCTTGCTAACATTGCAAGTGTTCTTGGAAACAATGATGTAAGTATTGCGCAGGTGGTCCAGAAGAGCCGTAAGGACGGTGTTGCTGAACTGGTTATTATTACAGATGTTGTTGCAGAGAAGAATTTTAATGATGCAATGACAGTATTTAACGGACTTTCAGTGGTAAAAGAGATTGCCGGAGTAATCCGAGTTTATTGATCAGAATAGGGAAATATATATGGCTAAGAAATATTATGCTGTGCGTGTAGGTAAAGTTCCCGGAATATATCAGACATGGGACGAATGTAAGAAGAATGTACATGGTTTTCCAGCTGCCGAATATAAGAGTTTTCCATCTATGGAAGAGGCGAAGGCTTATATGGGAAGGGAAGCTGTACAGGAGATTAATGGAAAGACCGGAAGTGGCAATATGGAAGATGTAATGCCTGAAAATGATTATGCATTTGTTGATGGTTCTTTTAATATTGCAACCGGAGTGTATGGATATGGCGGTTTTCTTATGCATGATGGAGTAAGATATGAATTATCAGGTAATGGCAGTGATAAAGAGATGGCTTCCATGCGTAATGTCGCAGGGGAGATTCTTGGAAGCATGGCTGCTGTAAAAAAAGCGATAGAGCTTGGACTTAAAGATGTTTCTATATTCTATGATTATGCAGGTATCAAGGCATGGGCTGTGGGAGAATGGAAACGCAACAAAAAAGGAACAATAGAATATTATAATTATATTACATCTGTCAGGGATTCAATTAATATCAGATTCGTGAAGGTCAGGGGACATTCAGGGGTTGAAGGCAATGAAGAGGCTGACAGGCTTGCAAAGAGAGCAGTAGGGTTGTGTTAGGTCAGGACATTTCCAAGTGGTGGTCTGTCAGAACACAAGCTTTCATGGTTTATTCGCTTAGTGGGAGTAAGAGCTGCTATATACATAATTTATTACAGTGCTAAAAAACAACGCGCTTCGCTTGAACGTGTTTTTTGGCACTGATTTTTTGTATATAGCAGCCCTAACTCCCACACAGCTCATAAAAAATCAAGCTTATATTCTGACAGACCACCACTTGGAAATATGGACTGACACAACATGCATAAAAATTGAGTGATTATACTTTGGTTTTAATATGGAATTTCTGTTGACAAATTCTCTTACAAGCATTAACATATAAACATACCGAATAAGTATGAAATAAAATAATGATAGATATTATATGGGAGGATGTGGCAATGAGGAATATTTTGTTTTTTGGGGACTCTAATACTTATGGATATAAGCCTGATAAATCAGGAAGATATGATTATGATGTAAGATGGACGGGCAGAATAGCTAATCTTCTTGGAAATGAATATAATATTATTGAAGAGGGCCTGTGTGGAAGAACAACTATATTTCCCGATGCTGTAAGAGATGCAAGAAAGGGCATTGATCTTATTGGAGTAGTTGTTGAATCACATAAGCCGGTAGATGTTATATCTATCATGCTTGGTACGAATGACTGCAAGACTGAATTTCATGCTGATGCTAAGACGATTGCAAAAGGAATGGAGGAAGTTGCAAGAAAGGCTAACAAGACAGCGGGAGAACATGCGAAGATAGTTATAGTTTCTCCGATTCATCTTGGAAAAGGAGTTGGTGAAGAAGGTTATGATCCTGAATTTAATGATAGTTCTGAAAATGTTTCAAAGCAGCTTGCAGGGGAATATGAAAAGGTAGCAAAAGAAAATGGATTTTATTATTTTGATGCTGCTGGTGTAGCTAAACCAAGTGAAGTTGACAGACAGCATCTTGATGAAGATGGGCATAAAATATTTGCGGAAAAATATAGTGAATTCTTGTTGACAGAAGTTTTATAGGTGTTATAATGAAAATGAACATATGAATGAATGTTCATATGAAAGAATTTTGATTATTTAATGTTTTTAAGGAGAGAATATTATGAAGAAGATTTATAAGATTGATGTTGATTGTGCAAACTGTGCTAATAAGATGGAAGATGCTGCTAAGAATACAGCAGGCGTTAAGGATGCTACTGTTAATTTCATGGCACTTAAGATGATTGTTGAGTTTGAGGACGGACAGGATCCTAAGGCTGTTATGCAGGATGTACTTAAGAACTGTAAGAAAGTAGAAGATGATTGCGAGATATATCTGTAAGCTGATGCCGGGAGTATTATTCCGGAAGATTGGAGTAGAATATGAATAAAAAGCAGAAAAAGATGCTTACAAGAATCATTATTGCGGCAGTCCTTATGATTGCTTTTAAGGTGATAAGTGCATTTGTTGATATTCCTACGGTTATTCTTTTTATAATGTACATGGTTCCTTATCTTGTTATTGGATATGATATTTTAAGGAAAGCATTTAAGGGAATTATTAACAGACAGGTATTTGATGAGAATTTTCTTATGGCAGTTGCAACTGTAGGTGCAATTATAATTGCACTTGTAGATGATGGTGATTTTACAGAAGCAATTGCAGTTATGCTCTTTTATCAGATTGGTGAGTTGTTCCAGAATATTGCAGTTGGAAAGAGCCGTAAGAACATAAGTGAGCTTATGGATATCAGACCTGATTATGCTAACATTGAGGTAGATGGGAAGCTTGAGCAGGTAGACCCTGATGAAGTTGAGGTTGGTACAATTATTGTTGTTCAGCCTGGCGAGAAAGTTCCTATTGATGGTATTATTGAAGAAGGTAATACAACACTTAATACAAGCGCACTTACAGGTGAAAGCCTCCCAAGACAGGCAAAGGCCGGTGATGAAGTAATAAGCGGATGCATTAATATGTCAGGTGTGCTTAAGATCCGCACAACTAAGGAATTTGGTGAATCCACAGTATCTAAGATACTTGATCTTGTAGAGAATGCAAGTTCCAAGAAATCGCGATCAGAGAACTTTATCAGCAAATTTGCAAAGATATATACACCTGCAGTCTGTTACGGTGCACTGGCACTTGCTATAATTCCACCGCTTGTAAGCATGATATTCCTTGGGGTATCTCCTCAGTGGGGAATGTGGATATACAGAGCACTTACATTTTTAGTAATAAGCTGTCCTTGTGCACTCGTCATTAGTATTCCGCTCAGCTTCTTTGCAGGAATCGGTGGAGCAAGTAATCAGGGTGTTCTTGTAAAAGGTTCAAGTTATCTTGAATCACTTGCAGAGACAGACATTGTTGTCTTTGACAAGACAGGAACTATGACACAGGGAGTATTTGAGGTCAGTGGTGTATATAATAACACTATTGACAAAGATGAACTTATAAAATATGCTGCATTTGCAGAAAGCTATTCAACACACCCTATAAGCAAGAGTTTACAGAAGGCTTATGGAAATGAGATTGACAAGACATTAGTTACAGATGTCGAGGAAATCAGCGGCGAAGGTGTTAAGGCAAATGTATCAGGAAGAGAAGTGGCAGCAGGTAACAGAAAGCTTATGAGAAGACTTGGTCTTGAATATGCAGAGTGCAACGAGGTCGGAACTCAGGTTCATGTTGCAGTTGACGGAGCTTATGCAGGACTTATACTTATATCAGACCTGTTAAAGCCTCATGCAAAGCAGGCTATAGAAGCACTTAAGAAATCCGGAGTACATAAGACGGTAATGCTTACCGGTGATGCAAAAAATGTAGCAGATGCTGTAGCTAAAGAATTAAATATAGATGCTGTGTACAGTGAATTACTTCCGGCAGATAAGGTTTCTAAGGTTGAGGAGCTGTTAGAGCATAAGAAATCAAAGAAAAAGCTTGCATTTGTTGGAGATGGTATCAATGATGCACCGGTACTTTCAAGAGCTGATATTGGAATAGCAATGGGCGCATTAGGAAGTGACGCCGCTATAGAAGCAGCTGACATAGTATTGATGGACGATGACCCATTAAAGATATCCAAGGCAATTAAGATATCAAGAAAATGCTTGAGAATTGTTTACGAAAACATTTATTTTGCAATAGGTGTAAAGCTTATATGCTTAGTACTTGGCGCAATAGGTATAGCCAACATGTGGGTAGCAATATTTGCAGATGTAGGTGTAATGGTTATTGCCGTAATCAATGCAATAAGAGCATTATTCGTAAAGAACTTATAAAGAAAGAGGTAATATAATGGCAGATTGTGAATGCTGTGAGTCAATAGAAATACATGAAGACTTATTAAAGATAGTTAATGAAACAATGCCAGATGAGAATGAATTATACGACCTTGCAGAGTTGTTCAAGGTATTCGGTGATTCAACGAGAATTAGAATATTGTATGTATTATTTGAGGCAGAAGTGTGCGTGTGCGATTTGGCACAGGCTCTTAATATGACACAGTCTGCAATATCTCATCAGCTAAGAATATTAAAGCAGAACAAGTTAGTAAAGAACAGAAGAGAAGGCAAATCAATATTTTATTCACTGGCAGACGATCATGTAAGAAGCATAATCGCACAGGGAAGAGAACATATTGAGGAAGAT
>ERZ1026856.840-NODE-840-length-17029-cov-22.930776_pt1 | contig 17029 bp, 15 predicted proteins | sample MGYA00380158_ERZ1026856 | MGnify/ENA primary metagenome ERZ1026856 (study PRJEB33269, sample SAMEA4719794) | human gut metagenome | biome: human-associated habitat; feature: organic feature; material: feces | place: Cameroon | collected 2013-10 ...
TGAAACCAAAAGAAAGAACTGTAACAAACAGATTCTTGAAATTCTTATCGTCAAAAAATATGCCCTCAAGCTCTGCCTTAAGTTCCCTTGTAAGCATCTGGCTTGTATCGATTATTACATCAGCTCTTTTCTTTAAGAACTTAAGCTCATCTCTTTCCAGCTTAATTACATTATCTATTCTGTCGTGGTCGTCCTTAGCAAGCGGGTGGGTTCTTCGTGTCTCTTTATAGCGCTTTACAAGTACCTCATCACTTGACTCAAGAAACAGAATTGTATAATTAAAATGCTTTTTCAGCATATCATCAAGAACAGAGTCCAGCTCTGCAAGTGCATGACCGCTTCGTATATCAACACCAATTGCAATGTTGCTGTATCCATCTTCTCCTGCATTGGCAAGCTCTGCGAACTTAGGAATCAATGCTATCGGCATATTATCAACACAATAATAGCCCTCATCCTCCAGCACATTAAGTGCTGTTGATTTTCCTGCTCCTGACATACCTGTAACAATAATCATCTTCATCTTATCATCTTCTCTTTCTTATCAGTCTTTAATTACCGTTCTCTTCAACTATCAGACGGCTCAGAATCCGACCTTTACAACTTCCAGTTCAAGCTTAACACCGAACTTCTCCATAACAGTACTCTTAATATAATCTGTAAGCTCACATACATCTTTAGCTGTCGCATTGCCTTTATTGACAACGAATCCTGCATGCTTTTCAGATACCTGTGCGCCGCCTCTGCTGCAGCCCTTAAGACCTGCGTCCTCAATAAGCTTTGCTGCAAAATATCCTTCTGGTCTTTTAAATGTGCTTCCGGCACTAGGATACTCAAGCGGCTGCTTCTGTCTTCTCTTAGCTGCCAGCTCTGAGATATTATTTCTTATTATATCCGGTTCAGCTTTTCTTAATTTCAAAGTTGCTTCAAGAACAATCATATTGCTTTTCGCTACAATACTTGTTCTGTATCCAAGCTCAAGTCCATCTGCTGAAAGCTCCCTGATAATGCCTTCATCATCAATAACCTTTGCACTGACAAGAATATCCTTGAACTCCCCGCCATAAGCACCTGCATTCATTCTTACTGCACCACCTATGCAGCCCGGAATACCTGTTGCAAATTCAAATCCAGCAATTCCATTAGACGCAAGCTGATTGCCAAGTCTTGTAAGCTTCATACCTGCATTTGCTTTGACAAGCACCTCATCTGAATCTGCCTGTGTACCCGACAGTATCTCATAACCTGAGAAAGCATCACCAAGCTCAACAACTACTCCCCTGAAGCCTTCATCACTCACAAGAATATTACTTCCGTTACCAATAACAATATATGAAATGTCCGATTTTTTCAAAAATGTAATAACATCTGCTATCTGCTTCTCTGTCTGTGGTGTTACATAATAATCCGCAGCACCGCCGATTCTGAATGTAGTATGTGTCTTCATTGGCTCACTTATTCTTACATTCTCTGCACCAAGCATTGATATTAATGCTTCTGATAACATTTTATTATCCATATAATCTCACTATCCTTAATACTAATTTCCAAGAATAAGCTTTGCTGCTCCATACATTCCTGCATCATTGCCAAGTGCAGCCTTAACTATCTTAGTCTGTCTGCTCGCATGGAACACACATTCCTTATAATACTTATCAATAAGATTGATAAAATATTCCCCTGCGGCAGAAACTCCGCCACCAATTACAAATACCTCCGGGTCAACCATACCTGCTGCACATGCAAGTCCTTTTCCAAGATATCTGCATACATACTCTGTTACCTGTATAGCAAGGGCATCTCCTCCCTTAGCCTCGTCAAATATAACCTTTGCCGATATGTATGGCACACTTCTTAAAGATGAAGGCATGTCACTTTCTGCAAGCATACGGTTAGCCGTTCTTACAATTCCAGTTGCAGAAGCAACCTGCTCAAGACAGCCCTTCTTTCCACAGTTACAGCTCTCAGTCTCACCTTCAACAAGTGGAAGATGACCTATCTCACCTGCTGCTCCGTTAAATCCATAAAGAGGCTTTCCATCAATAATAACTCCACCGCCTACGCCAGTTCCTATCGTAACCATAACCATGCTGTTATATTCACTGCCGCCGCCTACCCAGAATTCTCCGAGTGCTGCCATATTGGCATCATTACCAATCTTAACAGGAATACCCGTAAGCTCTGATAACACATTAGCCGCATTGAATACACCCCAGCCTAAGTTGATACATTTGTTGACAGTTCCATCTTCAAGGCATGCACCGGGAAGTCCCATTCCGATTCCTGCAACATCTTCTGTTGTCATATTCATATCTGCAATAACGCCCTTGATATACTCACTTATATCAGGAAGAATCAGGCTTCCGCCCTCATCCTTTCTTGTAGGAATCTCTTCTTTTCTTAACAGCTCACCTTCTTCAGAAAATGTACCACATTTGCAGGTTGTTCCTCCAACATCAATTCCAAATATAATCTTACTCATCGTCATCCTCCCCGCCTCTCATAAGATTTTCCTGTACTCTTCTGTATAATTCCTTCGCTGCATTATATCCCATCTTCTTCTGTCTGTGGTTGACCGCTGCTGACTCAACAATAACAGCAAGATTTCGTCCCGGTCTGATTGGAAGTGTATGACACACAACCTTATTGCCGAGATATTCTATGTATTCCTCCTCAAGTCCGAGTCTGTCGTATTCTCTGTCCTTATTCCAGTCCTCAAGCTTGATAACCATATCGATTTCCTGAGTTTCCTTAACGCTTTCAACACCGAAAAGAGTTTTAACATCAATAATACCAATGCCTCGAAGCTCAATAAAGTACTTGGTAACTCCCGGTGCGCTTCCGACTAAAGTCTCATCGCTGACCTTTCTGATCTCGACAGCATCATCAGTTACAAGACGATGTCCTCTCTTAATAAGTTCAAGCGCAGCCTCGCTCTTACCGATACCAGACTCACCTGTAATAAGTACACCTACACCATATACATCAACTAATACGCCGTGGATTACAATACATGGCGCAAGCTGTACCTTTAACCAGCGGATTACTTCTGCTGTAAATGAAGATGTAGCCTGATCTGTCATAAGAAGCGGAATCTGATACTTAACCGCAAGCTCAATAACCTTAGGCTCCGGCTTTAAATTTCTGCAGAAAATAATACATGGAATATTACTTGATAAAAGCTGCATATATCTTTCATATCTCTCCTGCTCAGAAAGACTTTCAAGATAAGCATGCTCCACATTACCGATAATCTGTAAACGGTCATTGTCAAACTGGTCGTAGAAACCCGTAAGCTGCAAAGCCGGTCTGTTTACATCCGGAAGATTAAGCCAGATTCCTGACACATCTATCTGTGGTGTAAGATTAACAAGATTCATTTTCTGGATAACTTTAGATAACTTTACCCTCTCTTTACCATTATTCATATATTCTCTGCCTCCAAACTCATGTTTACGATTTCATATATCCTAAGTTTATCACAGACAAGCTCTAAATGCTATTATAAAAGTATTATCAATGAAAGAAATTGTATATATTCTCTGCCACATTTTCAGTAATACCATCTGCCTTCATAAGCTCATCCACTGATGCCTGCCGTATCTTTTCTATATCAAGAAAATGCTTCATAAGTGCCTTTCTTCTTACAGGTCCGATTCCTTCAATCGAATCAAGCACAGAAGATACCTGTGCCTTATCTCTTAAGCTTCTGTGATAAGTTATTGCAAATCTGTGTGCCTCATCCTGCACCCTTGTAATCAGCTTAAAGCCCTCGCTGTGCTTATCTATCGGTATCTCAATATTGTTATAATACAGACCTCTTGTGCTGTGGGTATCATCCTTTACCATACCGCACACAGGAATATTAAGTCCCAGTTCCTTAAGTACATCAAGCGCAATATTCACCTGGCCGCGTCCGCCATCCATCATAATAAGGTCTGGATATCTCGAAAATCCGTGGCTTTCCTCCAGTCCTTCACGCTCACGCATACCTCTTGTGAATCGTCTTGTCAGAACTTCCCGCATGCTCTTATAATCATCAGGTCCTTTCACAGTCCTTATCTTGAACTTACGATAATCGTTCTTCTTCGGTCTTCCGTCCTCAAAAACAACCATTGAACCAACACTTTCGACACCATTGGTATTAGATATATCGTACGCCTCTGCCCTGTGAAGCGTGCCAAGTCCAAGCCAGTCTGCAATCTCCTTCATTGCACCTGTTGTCCTGCTCTCCTCACGCTTAATCTTCTCCGCATCCTGTGTAAGAACAAGCTGGGCATTCTTATATGCAAGCTCAACCATCTTTTCCTTGTCGCCCTTCTTAGGTGTGACAATACTTACCTTGCGGCTCTTTCTTGCACTGAGCCACTGTGCTATTGTATCCGCATCCTCTATCTCATACTGTACCATAATAATATTAGGTATAAATGGAGTTCCGCCGTAATACTGTTTCATAAATTCCGAAATAATGTCGCTCTTAGAGTCGCCTTCAGCAACCTTCATATGAAAATGATCTCTTCCTAAAAGCTTTCCCTGTCTGATAAAGAACACCTGCACAACTGCGTCCTGGCCGTCACTTGCACACGCAATGACATCTCTGTCATTAACATCATCTGCTGTAATCTTCTGCTTCTGTGCAACCTGCTTGACACTCATTAACAGGTCTCTGTATCTTGCAGCTTCCTCATACTCCATCTTCTCAGACGCTTCCTGCATCTGCGTTGTAAGCCTGTCCATAATCTTCTTGTAATCACCGTTTAAGAAAGCTACAACCTCATCAATTCTTCTTCTGTATTCTTCACCGCTTACATAACCCTGACATGGTGCATCACACTGTCCGATATGGTAATTAAGGCATGGCCTGTCCTTGCCTTCATCTTTAGGCAGATTTCTGTTACATGTTCTTACCTTATACAGCTTGCATAGAAGTTCGATAGTGTCCTTGACTGCTGCCGCAGATGTATAAGGTCCGAAATACTTACCCGCTCCATGCTTCATTTTTCTTGCAAAAAGCACCCTTGGATACTCTTCACCAATGGTAATCTTAATAAAAGGATAACTCTTGTCATCCTTTAGCATGGTATTGTACTTAGGCCTGTGCTCCTTGATAAGATTGCACTCCAAAACAAGCGCCTCAAGTTCAGAATCCGTGATAATATACTCAAAGTACTGAATATGTGACACCATCTGCACAATCTTGGCAGACTTATTCCTGCTGCTCTGGAAATACTGTCTTACACGATTCTTTAAAATCTTCGCCTTACCTATATATATTATGTTGTCCCATTTATCATGCATAATATAAACTCCCGGTTTTGCCGGGAGTTTCTTAAGCTCTTCTTCTAAATTAAACATACTATAAGCTTCTTCAATCCTCTGGCTTTCTTAAGTGCGTAGCTTCGCACCTGTCTTATAGTATTTATTATCCCAGTTATGTCAGCTTTGTCAACACATTTTACATTACCAAATCTAACCGCAAGGATTATCTGCACTGCTTTCTCAAGTCCAATTCCCTGCAGGCTGCTTTCAGCTTCAATAATCCTGTATATATAATCCTGATAATCCTCGCTTGAAAGCCTTTCAAATCCTGAAAATGCCAGAAGCTTTTCAAGATAATTGTATAGCCTGAATAACTTTTTATCATCAGCTTTATCCGGATTAAGAAGTACATTTCTTGAGACAATCCTTAAAATGCATATCATAACCAGTACCATAACAATCAGTCCTGCAAATGCTGCAACAATATACCTGACATTGATATGTATTTTCCCTATACCTAATCCCTTAGATGTAGAAAATCCTGTTAATGAGTCATAATTATCCTCTGTACTGGTATTATCTGCCGTATTACCTACAGAACCGTTAAATTCCTGCATGCCATCATCTGTCTCAGAATCACTTTGTGTGGCTTCTGTAGATGCCTGTGTATCCTCCTCCGGCAAATCATCACCATATCCGGGAGTCGGGTCTATAGTAACCCATCCATATCCACTGATAAATACTTCAACCCATGCATGTGCTGAATTATCCATAACTATATAATTATCATAATAATCACTATTCTGTGTTCCTGAAAGGCTTGTATCAACTACATAACCGGCACAGTATCTTGTTGGAATTCCTGAACATCTTAAAATAACTGCTGCCGCCGTAGCAAAATATGTACAATATCCTCTTTTACTTTCATTAAGGAAATAATCAACTGCATTCCTGCCTTCAGGAACCTTCCCCGGACGCATTGTATATGAATAATTCTTTCTTAAATAATCGCATACATAATTAATATACTCTGCTTTTTCCACCTCGTTAGAAAATGTTCTGCTCTCAAAAATCTTTCCAACAGCCTCCCTGTCCTCATTTCGTACAGTAAGATACTGTGATTTGTTTACAAAATTTTCATATGAATCAAAAACATTGTCACTCCTGTACTTCTTCATCAACTGTCCCATCTGGGTATAATTAAGCAGGGTGCCATCTTTAATATAATATTCCACATCATTATTAAGTTCCGGATGCATTCCCTTGCTGTCCGTGAAAGTAGGTGAATAAAACTTCAATCTGTCAACCAGTGCCTGCTCATCCTTTTCCAGATTATATAATTTTCTTTTAGTAAGATCCAAAACAAAATCGTGTACATTATTTGTATAAGTATACTGCTTCTCCCTTGTATCTATCCATTTTGTCCAGTTATTAGACTCATATTCTCTTGCCTTAAAAAGACTGATATACTGCGTTGCTCCATTTGAAACAGTTTTATAAGTGCCGACTTCTTCATCATTATAATAAAGCTGGTCTATCTGTCCTATGTGTCCGTCACCAATTCCTACTGCCGCATTTACAGCCTCTTCATTAACGCTCTCCTCACTCCTGCCATCAAGGTCAACACCGAATTGGTCATAAGCAAAATCACTTACCATGTCTCTCGCATTTTCAAAAAAATCACTTCTTGAATATGCTGATTCTGGCATTATAATCAGAACAATGCCTGCTACAACAAAAGATGCTATCACCATAATATTTGCATTAGTATTGCGTTTTTTTCTTTTCCCCAGTGCCATTGAATCAAATATGAATAGAATACTAAACACGATGCTTATTGTAGGTGGAATGATTACTGCAGCAACAAAAACAGCTAATACAGGAATTACAATAATTAACGAAAACAGCATATTTGTAAATACATTAACTTCCAAGGCTGCCAGTATTGCTATAAACATAATCCACAGAATCAATGTGATTAATACCACATTTCCTGCATCTGCCTTAGAATATAACAGTTCATCGGTTTGACCAAAATCCGCAGCTGCCTTGTCCATAAACATATATGTTATAGTCTTCGTTCCATTATAAATATTTTTTATATTGATAATGCCATATATATCTACAGGTACAAGCAATGCAACGAATCTGTGCCATCTTGAACCTGCAGATAATATGATTGTATCAAGCACAGAAAAAAGAGCTGACACCATCATAACCAGCCCAAGTCCTGCATAATTTTCTGTTACAGAAACGAATACCGACGAAACGCCTGCTGTCCCCAAAAATGTTATAAGTATACGCAATATTAATTTATTAGTATCAATAATCCGCCCTTTTTTCATGCATACCCTCTTATATGTTAATCATTATTGTCTGTTATAATAACCGGTTCGGAAATCATTTCCAGTTCTTCCCGCTTATATAAATCCTGACACACTTTATTAACTGCATTATCACTACATTTAAGATGCATAATTCCCATAATCGCTGACATACAGCTCTCCCTGTCTGAAAACCTGTATTCCACGATTTCTCCAGCACCTTCATCCCAGCCTGCGAACTCACATTGTACCCCTGACTTTAAATACTCAAGTCCCTGTGAGAATGCCCGCTTATATATCCTGTTCATTCTTATAAGCTGTTTTTTACCAGACGCATATCCTGTATCCACAACTATAATTAATGTTTTAACCACATCATCATTGTACTCTTTAACTATAAAATCGTCCTCTGGCAGAATACTGCTTTTCTTCCAGTGAATAATTCTTGGACTGTCACCATCCCTGTATTCCCTGAGCTCGGTAATCTCATCACCTGCATTTTTAAAATGCAATGATATATTCTCATCATCCTTGCTGTACACACCATCTGTCCACTGAACCTGAACTGGTACATCTTCAGGAATTATACATACACTGCTCATTCCGGCAAAATCTTTTTTCATATGAAAAAACCCCAGATAATCTGATATATCTATAGACTCAACTCCTATATACATATATCCACAGAAATCTGCCGGGAGCTCAATCACTCCGGCAGATTTTGATAACCCCGATTTAACTCTTATTGATGAATGAAATTGATCACCTGTATGATAATACTTATACTTTATATTGATTGTTCCATTAACAAAACTTAAATTGCTCTTGGCTCTCTTTATAAGCCTTATCTTTACTTTATTCCCCTGAACAACAATGTTTCGCTTTACCTGAAGGCTTATTCCCAGACCGGCAGCTGATAATACATACATTATCCATGAACATAAAGGAATAGCTATAATCAGCATAAGCATTATAAATACCTGATATTCGACATAAAAGATATTAATACCAAGCACAGTTAAAAGACAGCCAAGATATAGAATTTTCCTCTTCATATTAATTATCCTTACTACTGTATCTTAGGAACAGGTATACCTTTTAAAATATCCTGTATCGCTTTCCCTGCCGCATCATTTCCAGCTGCTCCGGTAACATCCATTACCATTCTGTGTGCAAATGTCTCAACTATAATATTCTTAATATCTGATGGAAGCACATATGTATTTCCTCTTAAAAATGCTTCTGCCTTTGCCATTGCAATAGCAGCTATGCTTCCTCGTGGCGAAACGCCCTGAACAATGCCGTCCCTGCTTCTTGTTTTACTTGCAATCATGGCAACATAATTGTATATTGAATCATCAACATATATATCTGCAACAGCATTTCTTATTCCCTGTATATCCCCATTCTCTAATACACACTGTGACATATCTGCTCTCTTATAATTCTCAGATTGTGTCTTCATAATAACCACTTCATCCTCTATTGACGGATATCCCATTGAAAGCCTTATCATGAATCTGTCCATCTGTGATTCAGGAAGCTTCTGCGTTCCAATCGAACCAACTGGATTCTGTGTCGCAATAACCATAAAAGGATCCGGAAGGTCATATGTTGCGCCATCAACCGTCACCTTATATTCCTCCATTATCTGTAACAAAGCTGATTGTGTCTTAGGCGATGTTCTGTTAATTTCGTCTGCCAGAAGCACATTACACATGGTTGCTCCATGCTTGAATTCAAACTGTCCTGTCTGTCTGTTATACATTGAAAAACCTGTTATATCAGACGGCATAACATCCGGTGTGAACTGTATTCTGTTATATTCAAGGCCTAATGCATTTGCAAATGCCTGTGCCATCGTTGTTTTACCAACTCCCGGAATATCATCAAGAAGCACATGTCCGCCTGCAATAATAGCCATATACACTTTACAGATTACATCGTCCTTTCCTATAACAGACTTCTTAACTTCTCTTAAAACTGCTTTAGATTTTTTTAAGTAATAATTATTATCGTTCATTTTATCCCCCAAAAGCATTGTTTTATTTAGTATTAATGTCAAGCTCCAGTTTATCATATGGCATCTGATTAATTTTAACCGTCAGCATACCATCCTTATCAATCGTATATGTAACAGTAACATATATATCCGACTTTCCTGAAGCTATGTATGATTCCAGTGAATCACTTATTGCTTTATATATTCTCTCTTCTACAGAATACAGCCTTGTATTATTATAATACATCTCAACTGGTACATTACACATAAGGGTTGTGCCTTCACCAATAGACAATGTATCGGTTCTGTTCTGGTATGTTAATCCATCTATCTGTGATGCACCTGAGCTGAATCTTCCCCTGATATTACTAATATCTGCTGACTCTATATTACCATATAAAATCTGATAACTATCCTGTGAAATCTCAGCATCAGTACTATCATTATCTTTCACATAAACTCCATCCGGTCCGTCTGCGCTTCCTGTTGCAAGCGGATTCTGACTTCTCTTGTAAGAATCTTTCCTTACACTTGAATAATTATTAACTGTCGTTATAAATATTACCGCTGCTGCTACAGCTACAACAACCGGTATAATCTTCGTCACCTGAATACCTTGCCTTACTGGTTTTAATTCTACTATTTTATCACTTGTATGTATAGTCTTATCCTTAGAATCATTGAATAATTCGGATTTATCCAAAATTATATCTATCTGGTTTCTTATCTTTTGCTTATCTGGATATTTTATTCTACTCAAGATAATCCCACTCCTTTCTGACTCTTTTAAGCATTGAATAATACCTGCTCTTCACTGTGCTTAGTTCAACCCCCTGCCTTGCACTAATCTCACTAAAGGTATAACCCTCATACACCTTTAGTCTGAAGGTCTCCCATTCACAATTCTTATGATGACCATACATCTTTTCCATCTCTTCATATGAAAGCTTGTCAAGCACACTCGTCTCCGTGCCTGCTCTTTCATCTGCTGTTTCAGGTACAGTATCATCCATAATCTGGGTAACAATACTCTCATGATACTGCCTGCTTCTGAAATAATCTGTGACCTTGTTGTCAGCAATTCTTGTAAGCCATGTCTTAAATGAAGCTTTTGCATCATTAAAGGTCCCCAACCCTCTTAATGCCGCAATAAATGTTTCCTGCGTGATATCCATCCCCGTCTCTTCATCTTTAACCTTAATATAAATGTGCTTATATACACATTTATAATAACGGCTTACAAGTTCATCTGCTGCTTTTCTGTCATTATTATCCAGGATTCTTTTTATCAGTTCGACATCCTGACCTTTAGACAGCAAACCCATCTACTCACCCCCGGTTACTATGTATTACAAACTAAAAACAATTATCTTTTGTTCTTTCATTGATATATACGAAACAACTTTCAAAAAGGTTTAAAAATTTTAAAAAAATCCTTTATGCATAAAAATTTCTTACACATAAAGGATTATAACATACAAATATTACATTCAGCTTACAATTTAAGCCATTCCATTAACAGTCTTATATTTATAAAGCATTTCTGCATGATTCTGCTCCTCAATCTGGATATCTGCAAGAATCTTTCTGATGGCTGTATCGGCAAAATTAAACACATTAGTATTATACTCTCCCGATACAAGTTTTTCAGAACCAATACTGTCTGTTGCTAAAAATGCATCGCTTTCCTTATCCTCTGACTTACTCATCACATCATATGTTGCCTCAGGCTCATACTCTTTTCCCTCACAGTCGTTGCAGTCACATTCAGGTACTTTTCCCTCAAGAATCTGTCCTAATGTGTCATAATGCTTCTGCTCATTCTTCTCTAATGTAGAGAATAAATCCTTCAACACAGGATCTTTCGCATCCTGTCCATACTTCTTGTACTTCTTGATACAGGTCTGCTCCTGAGTCTGTAAATCCTTAATCGTAGTCTTTTCTTTTTCATTCAATGCCATAATAAAAAGCCTCCTGATAATTAATACAACCGTATTATTACCAGAAGGCTTAACATTTATTCTTATATGTAATTATTAGAAGTCAACTTCTGTATCATAGTAGCAGCATGTAAGAAGCTTCTCCATCTCTTCCTGACTTGGCTGACGTGGATTAGAACCTGTACATGCATCAAGGATAGCATTGGCTGCGATGTCGTGTAACTTAGCCTTGAATTCTTCCTCTGATACAAATCCTGTCTCTGCTGGGAGACCACCCTCACCATAATTCTTGATGCAGTGAGGAATATTAAGATCATCATTCATCTTTCTTAACATAGCGATAAGATTGTCAATCTTCTCATCCTGTGTATTACCGCCAAGATGTAAGAAATCTGCGATAAATGCATATCTCTTAGCTGCTGTCTCATCCTTGGCATTGAACTTGATAACCTTTGGAAGATACATAGCATTAGCTGCACCGTGGATAATATGTCCGCCTTCAAATGCTGCACCAGTCTTATGTGCCATTGAATGAACAATACCAAGTAATGCATTAGAGAATGCCATACCTGCAAGACACTGTGCATTGTGCATTGAATCTCTTGCTGCCATATCTCCGTTATATGATTTAACAAGGTTAGCCTGAATCATCTCCATAGCATGAAGTGCCAATGGATCTGTGTAATCACAATTAGCTGTTGATACATAAGCCTCGATTGCATGTGTCATGGCATCCATACCTGTATGTGCTACAAGCTTAACTGGCATAGTCTCTGCAAGCTCAGGATCAACAATAGCAACATCAGGAGTAATCTCAAAATCTGCTATAGGATACTTAATACCTTTCTCATAATCTGTAATAATAGAGAATGCTGTTACCTCTGTAGCTGTTCCTGATGTAGATGAAACTGCACAGAAATGAGCTTTCTTACGAAGCTTAGGAAGACCGAATACCTTGCACATATCTTCAAATGTTGTATCAGGATATTCATACTTAATCCACATTGCCTTAGCAGCATCAATAGGAGAACCACCACCAATAGCAACAATCCAGTCTGGCTCGAACTCTGTCATAACAGCAGCGCCCTTCATAACAGTCTCAACTGATGGATCAGACTCGATACCCTCGAAAAGCTTAACTTCCATTCCTGCTTCCTTGAGGTAATCCTCTGCTTTCTGAAGGAAACCGTTACGCTTCATAGAGCCGCCACCAACGCAGATGATAGCTTTCTTTCCTTCAAGTGTCTTGAGGGCTTCCAAAGAACCCTTTCCATGATACAAATCTCTTGGTAAAGTAAATCGAACCATAATAAAACCTCCGTACATAAATATTTGATTGTTAAATTATAAACAAACCCTATGCTTTTATTATATGCTTGCCCGTATAATAATTCAAGTAAATTTTATTATAATTTTTTGTAAATATTCCATGAACAATTATATATTTTTATTATCACTTACAATCCTGCCATCACTTATAGTAATAATGCGGTTCGTCATCTTAGCAATACCCTCATCATGGGTTACTATAATTACAGTCTTTCCCGACCTGTTAATCTCTTTAAAAAGTTCAAGCACCTCATGTCCTGTCTTCTGGTCGAGTGCTCCTGTCGGTTCATCGGCAAGTATGATATCTGCATTAGTCACTAATGCTCTTGCTATTGCAACTCTCTGCTGCTGTCCTCCTGACATCTTTCCCGGAAGCTTATCCTTCTCTGACAGAATTCCCAGATGCTCCATCTGCTTTAATATAATTCTCTTCCTGTCTTTACGCTTAACATTGGCTGCAAGAAGCGGGAGCTCTATATTTTCATATGCGGTATAATAATCCATCAGTGCAAAATGCTGGAACACATACCCAATCTTTTTCTTACGCAGCTTATGAACCTGTGACCGGCTTGCCGCTGTCACTTCTGTATCATCAATATAATATTTTCCATCTGTAGGGCTGTCCATACATCCGACAATCTTAAGAAGTGTACTCTTTCCGCTTCCAGAAGCCCCCATAATTGCTACGAATTCGCCGTCCTCTATCTTAAGGCTTACATCATCGAGAGCCTTAGTATCATCAACCTTTTCATTGTATATCTTTGTAATATTCTCTAGTCTTATCATTCTTTACCCTCCAATATTACTGCGGAATTCATCTTCATTATCTTATAAGATGGAACTATTATCGTAAATATCAGCGATGTTACATTAATAAAAATCACAGACAGAATAACACCTATATTCCAGCTTATGGTATACAGTTTTATTCTTAATACATATATTGCCACTATGTGACATATAACATATATGCATAATGCTGCTACTCCAAGAACAAGAATATCTCTGGCAATTCCGCCTATTATCCTTAACTGGCTATATCCATATGTTCTTCTTATTGCAAATTCTTTATTTCTCTCTATTATCCAGAATTCTGACATAAGCATGCAGTTGAGAATACAAAAAATATATACAATAATATTTGTTTTTACATTCTCTCTTTTCAATGTTCCGGCAACAGTACTCTTACCATCCCCAGATATATTTGTACTTTCAATAGCCGCATTCTTATCTTTCTTAATGACATTATTATACACTTTAGCATATGTTCCATTGATATCAGAATTATTGCTGCCTATGAAAATCGTATATTCACTCAGATTCTTTACAGCAGACAAAACATTATCACCCAGACACTTTATGTCAAATACTATTGTATTATCAAGATAATCTGAACCTGCATTACCTATTATCCCAACCACTTCATAAGATTCATTTTCAAATGTTGCATAATGTTTTCCGTTCTCTTCATATGTATATTCGTACTGCGCCCTTCCAAGTGCAACAAGCCTTTTTCCCTCATCATCTTCATGAGTTCCCGGTAATCTTCCACTCACAAGTTCATATGGTATATTTTCATTACAGGCTAATACTATTTCTGGCTTTTTATTACTGCTTTTCCTTTCAGAAAAATATAGTGTTATATTTTTTGCAATTACATTTCCCTCTGTTATATCATCTTCACTTACATCCAGAATGTCCGATTTATTCAATGACACAGCTTTCATATCAATTCTGCTTTTATACTGTGCAGTCAGCCTGTCAGCCTCTTTCTGATATGCTTTGTTATATATCCCGAGAGCACCAAATATTGTTACATACATTATAAGCTGCCCTATTATAAAAAATATAGCTGTAAGTTTATATCTGAACACATTTCTGAATGTTTTTCTGATTATATTCATACCTTCCCTCATTTCTCCATAAGATCAGCAATATTTCTTTTATGCAGATATATAATAGGAATTATACATGATATACTTATCATCAGAACCGCCTCCACCAACATCATGGCAGGTACATATACACAATGTGACATCTTTGTTGCCATATATGATAATTCACTTGCAAATTCATTATTATGTGGTATGATTCCATGAAAAATCTTCCACTGCCTATACACCCATACTACAACTGCTGGCACACATATTAACAACGCATTTTTAACCACAATCATAAAATATACTGCACGCCTGCTTATTCCATTGATAATAAACACTGCATAATCCCTTTTGTTTATAAGACACTCAATAATCGTAACCGCTGAAACAGCTACAATTGCAATAGCATATAACAGTACTGAGGACACAAATGTTTTATCATCTGTTATCGCATTGTCCTCAATATTCTTTCTTAATTCTTCTCCTTCATTAGTTATTCCTGCTCTTATGCCTTTTTCCACCTGATACTCATTAATGCTCCTCTTTATAATCTCATTATCTTTATAATCTGTAATATAATATACAGGAGTTGTAAATTCTAATGACTCTCCCCAGTCAAACCTCTTATAATTATCGGTAAATACAAGTGCGGTTGATGACAAATCATACTTTCCGATTGAAACACTGCTATTAGTAAGCCATCTCGCATCATCCTTAAGAAAACCTGCTATAACCGCATCTATCCCATTAATCAGACATTTATCTCCAATATTGATTTTCCCTTTATAGGAACTTCCAAGCCATACTAATTCGCACCCCTGCCATTCCTCTTTTGCCTTAACATAAATGTCACTTGTAATTCCAGTATTGCACATCTGAATCAATGCGGCATCACTTACAATACAATCAATCAGTTCTTTGGTGCTATCCATCTGAATATTAGTCCCAGACATTAATCCATAAGCTGATATTCCCTCTATATCAGAAAGCTCCTCAAGCATGTCTTTCTGCTCCTGATATTTACTTCCTACTGAAAATGTTATCTTATTAATATCATATGGATTAATGTTATATGCATCATATTTATATCTGATTTCAAGGTCTTTTTTTAGATATGTACTCCACATCTGGTCTGACATATAAAATGATATTGCACATATTAATACAAGCATAAGCGTAACAAATATTCTTTTTCCATATTCCCGATATATAATAATTAATTTATTAACCATTCGTTATTATTCTCTTTCCATGTCTGATAACTATCCCTGTTCTCTATTTTGTAATGCATATCATCATTGATTACCAATGCATAATCCATCGGCATATCATCAAATTCCGCCTTTACTATAAACTGCTTATATTTACCATCTTTGTTATAGCTGCTATAGTCAATATAATATACTCCACTCTGAGTAATAATTTTACCTGCAACCCTGTCGCACCCAGCGAAACCATTTTTATCTAATTCAGCCATATCCCATGTCTCACTCTTTACCCCATACACCTCTACCGTAAGCCCCGGTATCTTATCATAAAAGTCCTCGTATAAAGCAAATGAAACCGCCTGAATATCAAAACTATTATTGTTTCCCGGCACATAGACCTCCGCAAGTCTTTCTTTAAAATAATCTATCTTTGTCTGACGCATATCATCCGATATATCCATGGAGTCGAGATATGCACCTGCATAGCATGAAAGCCCAATAAGTCCTTCTTTAACAGATATTGTTCCTTCTGGTCTGTTAATTGTTCTATATACACTTGGATTCTGCACTACAAAATATGCATCATAAAGATACTGGACACCTCTTATCTGCTTACTCTCATCCATGTGTGGCAGATACACCTCCGCATCCCCCACACTTATTTTTTCATAATTACCTGCCATTTCTATATCTGAACTGCTTTCGGTGCTGTTTTCAGTTGTACCGTTTCCATCCGTGGCAGCCTGTGTAATCTCTGGTCTTGCCAGTAATTCTGTTTTTGTCTCTCTGGCTTCGTTATCCTGCTTTGTCTGGCATGCCGATAATAACACAATAATTGTTAATAATGATAATACTACTCCTTTTTTCATATGCCCACCTTTTCAAAAAAGTTTAATTCTTATATACCAACAGACTATAATCATCACTACAATAGCAGCTATGTTAAATGCTCTGTTAATCTTACCCTTTGTCAGATATGACATAATCAAACTTACATTCGCAGCAATACATACACATATAATAAATATTGCCGTCTTAAATGCAATGAAACCGCCTACACTCATAGATATAACAAGCTTCTTAACAG
>ERZ1026856.843-NODE-843-length-17011-cov-5.372965_pt1 | contig 17011 bp, 17 predicted proteins | sample MGYA00380158_ERZ1026856 | MGnify/ENA primary metagenome ERZ1026856 (study PRJEB33269, sample SAMEA4719794) | human gut metagenome | biome: human-associated habitat; feature: organic feature; material: feces | place: Cameroon | collected 2013-10 ...
GTCTCGTGGGCTCGGAGATGTGTATAAGAGACAGCCATAATATTGTCCGCCAATGGCTTCGCCTGCATACGAAAAACCATCAAACAAATAAGAGAAAAGGGTAAAGAATTGCATCAGCAGGGTGTTGGCTGCCAAGGTTAACTCGCCTTGCGTGGAACCTGCCGTTGTGAAATAGCTGCTCACAGCTATCAAGCAGAAGGTGCGAAAAAAGATGTCGCGATTGACACTAAAAAACTTACGGAAGGCTGCACTGTGGGTTACTTCGCGCCACTGTACACGAGGTAAATGGGAACGATATTTACAAAGGAACACGCCGACGGCTGTTAAAAAACCAGCATATTGCGCAACCAAAGTTCCCACTGCAATGCCTTCGACTTTCCAACCAAAGCCTAATACTAACAAGGCACTAACGATGATGTTGATCCCATTTTGCATAATGGCAATAGCCATAGGCACACGCGCATTCTGCATGCCTAAGAACCAACCTGTGAAACCATAAAGTCCAAGTACAGCGGGTGCGCCCCATATAAGTATATAAAAATAGGTATGTGCCCACAAAGCTACTTGAGGTGTGGCTGTAATAAAACGGAAAGCTATGTTGAGGATGGGACCTTGCAAAACAATGAGCAGCACCGAGACACATGTTGCTACACAAAGCGAGCGCAACAACACGAGCATAGACTCTTTGGCATTTCCTGCTCCATAGGCTTGCGCTGTGAGTCCCCCCGTACCCATTCTTAAAAAACCAAACAGCCAATATGCCATATTGAAGAGCATTCCCCCAACAGCAATGGCACCAATATAAGCAGCATTGCCTAAATGTCCTGCAATGGTGGTGTCGACCAATGCCAACAGGGGTACTGTTATGTTAGAGATGATGCTTGGGATTGCTATGTGTAGTATTTTTTTATTCATGAGTCTTTTGAGAAATTCAACTTTACGCCCAAACTTACACGATTACCGCTTTTACTTCTTTAAAAGCATAGGTACGTTCACTTCCATCTGTTTTTCGCAAAGTAAGCATACCTAAGGGCGATATATCCACGATGCTTGCTTGAAAGGGACCATCATCATCTTCGTAAGAATGAATACCTGTGCGACGATAAAGGTGCTCCATATATTCGGTGTGCAACACCTGGAAGTTACCTTGCAACAATAGTTGATAACGTTGGCTGAAAGCCTCAACTATGTTTTGAAGCAATAGAGCGCGGTCTACACTGCGCCCAATAATTTGTTGCAATGCTATGGGATTAGGAGCATCACTATGAAACACAGGTTGATTAACATTCACCCCTACTCCTGTGAGCGTGTTTGAGATGTATGCACCACAAATGCTGTGTTCGAGCAACATGCCGCATATTTTATGATTATGCCAATACACATCGTTGGGCCATTTCACCGTAAACCCTTCTGCAAAAGCACTGAGAGCTGCGCGCACTGCCAATGCTAAAGCCTCGGAGAGGGCAAATTGTTGGGAAGCTTTAATGTGTTTGGGGGTGAAAGTAAAGCCAAATAGCAAGTTGTAGCCTGCATCAGCCTCCCACGATGTACCACGTTGTCCACGTCCTGCCGCTTGAAAATCGGTTACCATCAATACAAACTCGTTTGCATTTGGCGCATACTCAGCACGCTTTAGTTGCAACATAGTAGAATCTGTTTGAGGCAAATACACAAAATGCCATTGCTCAGGCAAATGCAAGGCACTGTAGGGTGTGTTAGAATGATGAAATGGCTGCATATTCGACTTGTAGTTTTTTGGGCATTTTTTTGAGCACTTCTGCCAACGAATGGTCTATCAGTTGAAACACCAAGTCATCGGGCACATCGGCATCGAAATGCACCTCGTTCCAATATTTTTTGTTCCAATGCCATGCCCCTACCACTGCTTGGTAGCGGTCACGTAGTTGAATGGCATAATCAGGGTCACACTTCAACACTACCAAATCTGGACGTTCCAAATCGAGGTAGGCAAATATTTTGTTGTAAACGCGAAACAAAATGCCTTCAGGCCCAAAGGCTGAGTCCTCGGTTGCCAAAGGCTTTTGCAAACAATAAGCGCGTATGGTTTCTATGTCCATTTTTATAAAGATTTTTACACCTCAAAAGAGCCATGACGCTGTGTTTGTTGCCACACCTCATCCTCAGTGTAAGCATGACGTATGTGGCTTATTTTAAAGGGCGGTTCTGTACCAATTACGGTAATGATGTCGTAACTGTATACCTTGTTATGCAGATTATGGTATGCCATATAGGCTCTTGCGGCAGCAATAACATTACGCTTCTTTTGCAAAGTTACCGCCTCTGCAGCAGGAGCAAAGTGTTCATTGCTTCGCGTTTTTACCTCAACAAATACCACTTCGCCATGCCACTCTGCCACAATGTCTAATTCGAGTTTTTCTTTTCGCCAATTACGGTCGAGCAACGTATAGCCCTTTAGTGCCAAATAATAAAGGGCTTCGTCTTCGCCAATGCGTCCAAGTTCGTTATGTTCAGACATTAAGTAAGTATTCTAATTTATTTTAGGGTGGTTCTAAAAATATCAATGCAGAAAAAAAACAGCTTCACAAACTAATTTTGAACACCTACTCAGCGTTTCTTTTTAAAGAATTCTTTCATCAGTTGTGCACATTCTTCCTCGAGCACACCATGGGTTACCTGTGTCTTGGGATGGAAAGCCTTAGGAGCATATACCGAATAGCCACGTTTGGGGTCGGGAGCACCATAAACTACACGCCCCATCTGCGACCAACCAATAGCTCCTGCACACATAACGCAAGGTTCAACGGTTACATAGAGCGTACACACATCTAAGTATTTACCATTCAAGGCATCGGCTGCTGCTGTAATGGCTTGCATCTCAGCATGTGCCGTCACATCGTTAAGCGTTTCGGTAAGATTGTAGGCACGAGCTATGATGCGATCGCGACACACAACCACAGCTCCCACTGGAACTTCATCTTTATCAAAAGCCATGCGTGCCTGTTCTAAGGCTTTACGCATGTATTCTTCGTCTGTCATATTTTTTTTGAAAAAAGGTATTGAAGGGTGGTTCTGTTTTTTGAACCACCCTTTATTTTGAACAGCTACTTAAAACTTCTTTATCAATTTCAGTGCCACACGTCCGCGTTCTTCATCAATATCCATTACGCGCACCAACACTTGTTGTTGAATGTTTACCTCCTTAGCTGGGTCTTTTACAAAATGATCTGCCATTTGCGACACATGTACCAAACCTTTCACCTTGATACCCATATCCACGAAACAACCAAAGTTGGTAATATTGGTTACTACGCCAGGCACTTCCATTCCCTCGCGCAAGTCTTCAATAGAGTGCAAATTCTCAGCAAAACTAAATACCTTTGCAGTGCCTCGAGGGTCGCGTCCGGGTTTTGCCAATTCTTGCATAATATCGGTCAACGTAGGCAATCCCACCTCTGCCGAACAATATTTGTTCAAGTCTATTTTAGCACGTATATCAGCTGAGGCTATAAGTGTGAGAACATCACAACCCGCATCTTTTGCCATACGTTCAACCAAAGCATAACGCTCGGGATGTACGGCTGTATTGTCTAACGGATTTTCAGCATTGGGAATGCGCAAGAAACCTGCACATTGCTCAAAAGCTTTGGCTCCTAAACGTGGCACCTTTAACAAGGCTTTACGCGAAGCAAACGGACCATTCTCTGCACGATAATCCACAATGTTTTGCGCCAAGGCAGGACCTAAGCCCGATACGTAAGTAAGCAAATGCTTGGAAGCCGTATTAAGATTCACGCCTACCGTGTTAACACAACTCTCTACGGTTAAGTCGAGCGATTTTTTCAGTTCTGTTTGGTCTACATCGTGCTGATACTGTCCCACGCCAATAGCTTTCGGGTCTATCTTTACCAACTCTGCCAGAGGGTCTGCCAAACGACGACCAATACTCACTGCACCACGCACCGTTACATCATAGTCGGGAAATTCCTCGCGTGCCAATTTTGAAGCAGAATAAACCGAAGCACCATCCTCACTTACCAAGAATACATCAACATCTTTTAAGTGCAGGCTTTTAACCAATTCCTCGGTTTCGCGTCCTGCCGTACCATTACCAATTGCTATGGCTTCTATTTTATATTGTTCTACTAACGAGGCTACTTTAAAACCTGCTCGAGCATACTGATTTTGCGGTTGATGTGGGAAGATGGTTTCGTTGTGCAACAAATTACCTTGCGCATCTAAACACACCACCTTGCAACCTGTGCGAAAACCTGGGTCGATACCCATAATGCGCTTTTGTCCCAATGGGGGTGTTAGCAACAATTGTTTCAAATTGTTGGCAAATACTTGAATGGCTTCTTCATCAGCACGTGTTTTGCTTGAACCTGCAAATTCTGTTTCTATGCTGGGTTTGAGCAAGCGTTTATAAGCATCGGTTGCTGCCATCATCACGTGTTGAGATGCGGGTGAGCCTGCCTTTACAAAGGGACGTTCTACACGACTGATGCAATCGTCCTCGTCCGAAGGCGTTATGCTAACTCGCAAAAAACCCTCTGCCTCGCCACGACGCATAGCTAACAAACGGTGTGATGTGCAACGCTTTAAAGGTTCGCTCCAATCAAAATAATCACGGAATTTTCCAGCATCAGCTTCTTTACTCTTTACTACCTTTGAGCGTATCATAGCTGTATATTCAAACGAACGACGTACCACTTGACGCGTACGCTCGTCTTCGTTAAATCGTTCTGCCAAAATGTCGCGAGCACCTTGCAAAGCTTCTTCCACGTCCTTTACCTCACCTTTTACATATTGTCGCGCCACTTCTTCAGGATTTTTGTAGGGCTGCAAGAGCAAGGTGTTTGCCAAAGGTTCAAGTCCTTTTTTACGAGCCACTTCTGCTTTGGTTTTGCGTTTGGGCTTAAAGGGCAAATAAATATCCTCGAGCAAGGTTGCGTCCCAACAGTCTTCTATACGTTTCTTGAGTTCTTCGGTGAGTTTGCCTTGCTCTTCGATGGTTTGCAAAATGTATTCGCGGCGGTGTACCAGTTCATTGAGTTTATCGTTTTGCTCTTTCACCTGTGCCACCTGCACTTCATTAAGTCCTCCTGTAGCTTCTTTACGATATCTACTAATAAAAGGTATGGTTGCACCTTGTTCTAAAAGATTGATGGTGCTTTCTACCTGCTTTTCACGCAGACCTAATTGGCGAGCTATTATTTCGGTTATATTCATTTTGCTGTATTATTAGGATGTTAAAGACATTTGGGATGTATGCGAACAAAACTTTACACCCCCATTGCAAAGATAGTGCTTTAATTTTAAAACCGAAAATAAAATATACTTTGCAAGCCAAGTAGGTGTTTAAAAATATTTCTACACTGCACTGTTTACTTTTAAAAGCGTCTTGTTGCTACGTGAAAATTTTGGAAGTACATACCATACGCAGAATTTTAGCATATGGGTGTCGTTAACTAAAGAATTTGAACTATTATCATAGAAAAAAGTACAAAAACTTGGAACATAAAAAATAACATCGTACATTCGTACGAAAAATAAAGATTAATGAAAACTATCAACGATTATATTACCATACTTCGCAAATACTTAAGCACCAAAGCTGATGCTTATGGCATTACAAAAATAGGAATCTTTGGATCTGTAGCAAGAAACGAACAGACCGAAGATAGCGATATCGATGTTTGTGTAGAAATGAAAAATCCAGACTTATTTACAATGGTTCACATCAAGGAAGAACTACAAGAGCTCTTTGGCAAACCTGTAGATATTGTACGACTTCGTAATAACATGAATCCTATGCTTTTAAAACAAATCAAAAGAGATGGAATCTATGCATAACGAAGAACTACTATTTACTCAAACGAATAGCTTCCACTTTGCTTCGCCAAGTTAGGCAGCGGCTCGGCAATCCAAAGAAAAAAAGCGTTTTTTCTTTGGACTACACTCGCCTTGCACTACTTTGCTTCGCCAAGTTAGGCGGCGGCTCGGTAATCCAAAGAAAAAACATGTTTTTTCTTTGGACTACACTCGCCTTGCACTAACTTTGCACCTCGAAACCAAAAGACCATCTTAATATTATGTTTTCAATCATCATGATTATAGTCTGTGGCATTGTGGCGGGCTTTGGATTAAGGCGCTGGCGCAAGCTACAGTATATTAACCACACTATTAGCTTTACCATTTGGTGCATGCTCTTTGTTTTAGGTATATCAGTAGGACAAAACCGCAGTATCGTAAATAACCTTTGGAGCTATGGAGCACAAGCTTTGTTGATTAGCGTGGCAAGCATGTTGGGCAGTGCCATCGGGGCATGGTTACTCTATAAATTTGTACTGAGCAGAAAGGAGGGACAATCATGAAACAAAGCCTCTTTGTGGTATTTATGTTTGCTGCTGGATGCGTAGTTGGCGATATCTTTAACTTGCACTGGGAGTTTCATCGTATGTCAATGATTATTCTCTATGCCTTGATGTTTCAAGTAGGTATTAGTGTGGGATGTAGCGACAATCTTAATGCTATTTTGCGAAATTTCCGTCCCAAAATGTTATTACTTCCTCTCACAACCATTGCAGGCACCTTACTTTTCTCAGCATTGGTCGGCTTATTTTTGACACATTGGGGGGTGCTCAACTGTATGGCTGTGGGCAGCGGAATGGGTTACTACTCTTTGTCGTCCATCTTGGTTACACAACTTAAAATACCTACTCTCGGACAACAACTGGCTGCTGAATTGGGCACAATTGCCTTACTCTCTAACATTTGTCGCGAACTGATAGCTATGATTTGTGTACCACTTATTCGCAAAATATTTGGTCTATACGCTCCCATTAGTGCTGCTGGTGTTACATCGGTTGATGTTTGCTTGCCAGCTATTAGTCGTGCATGTGGCAAAGAGATTATCCCTATTTCTCTTTTCCATGGTATGATTGTAGACTTAACTGTACCTCTGATGGTACCTTTTCTTTGCGAACTTTAAAAACAAATGCTTGGGTGGCGACTCTTGTAAGTTGCCTCCCAAGCATTTGTTTTAATTCATAAAAATGCCCTCAAGCCAAAAGATTTCTGTTAAAGTTATTCTCCGTATATTGCCAAAAATGAAAAAAAGGGGAAACTAATGGCAAGAGTCCTATTTTTTATATTACCTTTGCATAAGATAGGCTGCACCTCAGCAGTATATTCAAGCAAGCTTGATACACTGCCTTCGGTTTGCACTATCTTTGCATAAGATAGGCTGCACCTCAGCAGTATATTCAAGCAAGCTTGATATACTGCCTTCGGTTTGCACTATCTTTGCATAAGATAGGCTATGGTTCAATAAACGCAAGCCTTTCTACAAACTCTATACACCCCGCAACGAAACAAACAGAGCGTATGACCGTCTCCGAATTTTTCAAAAAAATATTCAGCCGACAATTATTTGGCAACTGCTTGGGCATGGTTATTATAACCATTGTCCTGACTGTGGGCGCATTTTTGTTCATAAACGTATACACACACCACGGCAAAGAAGTGGAAGTGCCCAATGTCTGTGGCATGGATCAAACAGTGGCTAAAAGAAAACTCGAAACCATGGGACTGAAAATGGAAGTGTCTGACACTGGATATGTGTACAATGCTGCTGCCTTTTCAGTACTCGAACAGAGCATTAAACCAGGCGATAAAGTGAAACCTGGACGTGTAATTTTTATTACAATCAATGCCAATGGTCCCCGACAAATCACACTGCCTGATGTTGCTGACAACTGCTCACGTCGCGAAGCTGAGGATAAACTGCGCATCTTAGGCTTTAAATTGGCTCCCACAGAATATGTTGTGGGTGACCCTGACTGGGTATACGGCATCAAAGTAAACGGAAAAAGCGTACCTGCAGGAACCAAAGTTTCTGTGAACACACCTATCACCTTAGTTGTGGGTTCGGGTGGAAACATTGACGAATATAACGGTAACGACAGCATTGACTACTTGCTTAACGCTCCTACCGAAACCGACGAAGAGTTTATTGAAAGCGGTGGAGGCACTGAAGCTGAACATAGCAACGAACCGCACGACGAAGAACATGCCGAAGAGTAGTTTTCACATTCCCCTTCTTTCATTTTAAAAAAAGGGCTTTTCAAAAATGCTGACTTTAAAACGATAGAATTCTCTTGGAAGATAAATTTAACGACATAGACTTAGATAATCTTGAACTTAACGCAGTTCTTGACGATGACGATGCTGGAGAGGAAGCTGCTGAACTGTATGAACACTACCGTGTAGTAGCTGACAAAGGACAGCAATTGCTGCGTGTTGATAAATTCTTGTTAGACCATCTCAAAGATACCTCACGCAATCGCATTCAAGCTGCAGCAAAAGCAGGGTTTATACATGTTAACGAGCGTCCCGTTAAAAGCAATTACCGCGTTAAACCTTTTGATGTGGTTACACTCTTGCTCGACCGTCCGCGCTATGAAAACAAAATTGAGGCGGAAGACATTCCACTCGACATTGTGTACGAAGACAGCGAACTGCTTGTGGTGAACAAACCTGCGGGTTTGGTAGTTCACCCTGGCTGCGGAAACTATACAGGCACTTTGGTAAACGCCATTGCATGGCACTTAAAGGATGACCCGAAATATGACCCTAACGATCCTGCCGTAGGACTTGTTCACCGCATTGACAAAGATACTTCTGGACTATTGGTTGTGGCTAAAACTCCTGATGCTAAAACCAAATTGGGACTGCAATTCTTTAACAAGACAACACGTCGTCGATACAATGCCTTGGTATGGGGAAACTTGCAAGAGGACGAAGGACGCATTGAAGGAAACATTGCACGCAATCCACGCGACCGTATGCAAATGGCTGTATTCGATCCAGCATCAGGCATTGGCAAACATGCCGTTACACACTATCGCGTATTAAAACGCTATGGCTATGTAACATTGGTGGAATGTATTCTCGAAACGGGACGTACACACCAAATTCGTGTACACATGAAACACATTGGACATCCACTCTTTAACGACGAGCGTTATGGAGGAGACCAAATATTACGTGGCACTCAAAGTAGCTCATACAATAGTTTTATTCGTAACTGCTTTGCTCTCTGTCCGCGCCAAGTGTTGCACGCACGCACATTGGGCTTTAAACATCCCAAGACGGAGGAAGAAATGGACTTTACCACTGAACTGCCTGAGGACATTACCGCATTACTGAAAAAGTGGGATACGTATTTAAGTGCAGCACAAAATCAAGCACATTGAAAAATTAGCATATTAGCAAATTATAACAATGAAACGTAAAATTGCGATTGTTGCCGGAGGTGACTCCTCTGAGCACGATGTCTCTCTGCGTTCGGCAGAGGGCATTCTGTCCTTTATGGACAAAGAAAAGTATGACTGCTACATTGTAGAAATCAGAACTGGTGGTAACTGGACCGTATTTTACGGACAGGAGAAGTGCATTGTCAACCGCGATGACTTCTCGTTTAACACCGCTGATGGCAAACGCCATAACTTTGACTTTGCCTACATCACCATTCACGGCACACCTGGCGAAAATGGTATCATGCAGGGCTACTTCGACCTTATAGGTATGCCCTACTCTACAAGCGATGTTTTGGTTGAAGCACTTACTTTCAATAAGTTTGCGCTCAACAACTTTTTACGCGCTTTCCCCGACTTGCACATCTCTGACTCTATAATGGTGCGCAAAGGCGACAACATCACAACAGATGACGAGAAGCAAATTGCTGAGCGTTTGGGCATTCCATGTTTCGTAAAGCCTAATGCAGGTGGATCAAGCTTTGGTGTTACTAAAGTTAAGTATGCCGATGCCTTACGCGCTGCCATCGATAAAGCGATGGTGGAGAGTGATGAGGTTATGATTGAAAAAATGATGAGTGGCACCGAAATTACTTGTGGCTGCTTTAAACGTGCCAATGGCGACATTGTTACTTTACCCATCACCGAAGTGGTTTGCCACGATGAATTCTTTGACTACGACGCTAAATACAATAACAAGAGCGACGAAATTACGCCTGCACGCATTGCTCCCGAAACAGCTCAACGTGTAAGCGAAATGACTAAACGCATCTACCACATCTTGGGTTGCTATGGTCTCATCCGCATCGACTATATTCTCTCAGGCGAAAAAGGACAAGAGCAAATCAATATGCTCGAAATCAATACTACACCGGGTATGACTGCTACTAGTTTCATTCCCCAACAGGTACGTGCCTCTGAGTTTGAAATTAAAGATGTGTTGAGCGAAATTATTGAAGGTAAATTCTAAAAAGACCTTATGATTTTTGAAGTTTAGAAGTTTTGAAGTATGCCGTGCTAACACATGAAACAACCTCTTAACTTCTAAACTTTTTAAGTTTAAGTAGGTGCTCAAAATTATTTATAATAAGAGAGCTCCAAATCCATTCACTTTAAAATTGCCCCACCATGAATATACACGATTTTGACGCTATACGTCCGTTGCTGCCCGAGGAGATTCCTGCAGCCATTAAGTCTTTGTTTGCTGAACCACAATTTTGCAGCATCTTGCAGTCGTTTTACAAGGACATTCCACTCGAAATGCTCGAGGCTAAAGCACTGAGTTGTCCCTCGTTGCTCGATTTGCAAAAGACACTTATTTATCCGCTCGTAAAACAGCTAATGGCTAAGTGTGCCACTGGTCTCGACTTCGACACGAATGCCATTACACTTGCCGATCGTAAAAAAAGTTTTACTTTTGTGTCAAACCATCGCGACATTGTGCTCGACTCTGCTCTGCTCGACATTCTGCTCATAGACCACGGATTTGCCAACACCATTGAAATTGCCATTGGTGACAACCTGCTTATTTATCCTTGGATTAAGACATTGGTACGACTCAACAAGTCGTTTATCGTGCTTCGTTCTGTGGGTATGCGCGAGATGCTGATGGCAAGCAAACGCATGAGCGAATACATGCACTTTGCCGTGAGAGAGTTGAACGAGGGCATTTGGATTGCACAACGCGAAGGACGAGCTAAAGACTCGAACGACCGTACCCAAGAGTCTCTTTTGAAGATGATGGTCATGGGAGGCGAAGGCACTCCACTTGAACGACTCAAGGAACTTAACATCTGTCCATTAGCAATCTCTTACGAATACGACCCTTGCGACTTCCTTAAAGCTAAAGAATTCCAACAAAAGCGCGACGATGCCTTGTTTAAGAAGAGCCGTCAAGACGACTTGGTGAATATGCAAACAGGTATCTTTGGCAAGAAGGGTAAGGTGCAATACCGATTGGCTGCACCTATTAACACTTGGATTGATGAATATGCCAATCTGCCCAAGAATGAATTCTTTAAAGCTGTGGCAACTCGCATGGACCAAGCCATTCACGCCAACTACGAGATTTTTGCCAATAACTATGTAGCACTCGACTTGCTCAATGGCAATACTGAACAAGCTGCACACTACACAGCTGAGGACAAAACACGCTTTGAAGCTTATCTCAATGAACGCATTGCACTGATTGACCTTCCAAACAAGGACGAAGCCTTCTTGCGCGAGCGCATTCTTACGATGTATGCAAACCCACTTATCAATCACTTGGCTGCTAAAGCGGCTTTGTAATGGATAACGTTCTCTTATCTTTAGAAATTTCAAAAAAACGAACTACGCTTTTACAACATGGGCTTAAAAAAATGGCTTTTCGCACTAACTGCATTGTTACTTACTGCCTCGTGCAGCAAAGACGAAGCAATTCAGCCTGCTTACCAATTTGCTTTGACTGAAGTGGTTACCGACCATCTGGGGAAAGCCCATACCTTGGTGTTAGACGATGGCACCGAGTTAGCACTTTCTGAACCTATTACTGGCATGAAGGCTGACTCTCTCTATCGACTACAAGCACTTTTTGTGCAATCAGAACAAGGAGCGCAACTCCATTCCTATGCACAAGTATTGGCTCCCGAAGCCAAGGTGTACGATGCCATGTATCTGCCCAAGGATGCTGTGAGTGTTATTACATGTTGGCAAGGGAAATACTATGTAAACTTGCGTTTAGCTATTAAAGGAACTGCCTCAGGCAAACACCTTTTTGGTTTTAATGATGAGGGCACGCACCTCCATACCAATGGTACACAAACAAGGTGCATAACTTTGCTCCATAACCAAAACCAAGATCCGCTTTACTACACGCGCGAGGTGTACATCTCATTACCCTTACGTCCGCTCATTCAATCTGTCCCCACCGACTCACTCCGCCTTCAAATAAACACCTTTCAAGGCATAAAGTCGTTTGTTTTTCCCTTAAAATAGAATCTATCTAACAGCTAAGACGTTTTAAGTAGACTTGCTAAATAGTTTGTAATACTCGCTAAATAGTTTGTAATACTTAAAACTTAATACTTAATACTTAATCATGCTTTATTCCCCCGAAGAAATAAAACAACAAACGCGCGAACTTTGGCGCACTTGCTTTAATAACTCTGAAGAGTTTATGGACATTTACTTCGATGAGAAGTATACCGACGAAGCAAACCTCACCATACGCCACGACGGACGCGTTGTGGCAGCTACTCAATTGTTACCCTATCGTTTCACCTTTTATGGCTCAGTGCAACACATTGGTTACCTTTCGGGTTTAGCCACTGCTCCCGAATATCGCAATCGTGGCTTCGCCTCTAATCTTATTCACGAAGCACACCGCCGCCTCTACAAGCAAGGTGCTACACTGAGTTTTCTTATTCCCCAAGACGATGATACGCGTCATTTCTTTGAGAAACCACAACATGGTGCTTTTTGGACATCGGTATATCGTCAAGAGCTCCCACTCGACATTACAAACGATGGAGACTTTAGCAAAATTGAAGTAACACGTCCTGATGAGTGGACGAACGAATTATATGTATTCTATCGCCGTCTTACAGCCGAACTGCCTTTTATGGTTCATCCCTCAGAGAATGACTTCTTTGCTGCTCTTGAAGAGGCTGACTTAAAGGATGGTTACATTCTTGTAGCACATCGCAAACGTCGCATGGTTGGTTTCTGCTTGGCTGTGAAAGAACCTAACGGCAAAGTGTACATCCGCACTTTGGCTATCACCGAAACCTCAACCCGCGCTGCTTTTGTAGACTATCTCTGTCGCGAATGTGGTGTTGAACAAGTATATCGCCGTTTCTGCTTACCAGGTTCGCTCAAAGGTTGTATGCCCTATGCTATGGCACGTGTGGTTAATGTTCCTCGCTTCCTTTCGGCTATTGCCACTCCCAACCCTGGTTTCCAACTTCACATTGGTGTAGATGGCGACTTGGACATTCCCGAGAACAATGGATGGTATATTGTAGAAAATGGGCGTGTACGCCTCACTGACGTTAAACCCGAAAGCATTGTTACTCCTGGTGGTTTGGCTGCTATGTTTATGGCAGCACAACCCATGGTTATGGACTTAATGCTCGACGAATAAATCTAACTTTTTTGAATATGAAAAAAATGCTCCTACTGCTCGCTGCAGCATTGACTTTTGCCTCTGCCTCAGCACAAACGGCACTCGAACTTAAGCAGCAATCGCTTGCCAAATGGAACATTGGTGCTGCACAATATAGTGGCATTACAGCATTGGGTGGAAATCGTTACGCTTTGGTAAGCGACAAAGAACCTACTGATGGTTTCTTTATATTCCGCATCGACCAAAGCGCCATTACGGGCGATGTAACCAATGTGTATATGGAAGGCTTTTACGGTAACCGCTCACCTAAGGTGGATGCACAAGGCATTAGCATACGCGACTGCGAAGGCATTGCCTATGTACCGCGAAGCAACACCCTATTTATTAGCGGTGAGGGTGACCAACGCATCCTTGAATATAACATGCAAGGACAACCCACGGGACGTGAACTTAATGTGCCTAAAATTTTCTCATCCAAGAACATTGTGTTTAACTATGGTTTTGAGGCTTTGTGCTACGACACCATTCACCATACTTTTTGGACTACTACCGAAAGTACACTTCCTGCTGATGGTCCTGCTGCTTCACCTACCACGCCTGGTGTGCAAAATTTATTACGTCTGCAAGCCTTCAACGATCATCTGCAACCTTCTGCCCAATATGCTTACCGCATGGATGTGGGTAAAAAGGACGACTTTGGCAAAACCTACGTTTTTGGTGTACCTGAGTTAGCTCCCCTACCCGATGGACGTTTATTGGTTTTAGAACGCGAAGCGAATGTTACGGCAGGTGGCATGAGCAGTACCGTACGTTGCAAGCTTTTTGTTGTTGACCCACGCAATGCTCACGAAATTGATAGCTACACCCCCATGAAGGATGTAAACCCCAATCATTTCCTCGACAAAAAACTTTTAGTGGATTGGAACACGACCGTACAACCCTTCCGCTTAAACTTTGCCAATTACGAGGGCATGTGTTTAGGTCGAACTCTCCCCGATGGTCGCCAAACCTTGCTTCTTGTCAACGACTCGCAAGGCGGTTACCGCAAAGGGCCCTTCCAACTTAAAGATTATATTAAGGTTATTGTGTTGGGTAACTAATAGGTAATATCAACTGTCCCCAAAAAGTCTATTGATTAACTTGACCAAGTTAATCAATAGACTTTGCCTTTTCTATTGATTAACTCGTACGTGTTAATTGATAGACTCGAAAAGGGGATATGGAATACTGATTTGGCTGATTGAACTGATTTCTTTCTCTTCGTGCTGAAAAGAATGAAAAAGGAGATGGGTTCCTACAGAATGAAAGTTTTATCGGGTTCCCTCCAAAGCATCCTAAAGTGTCTAAAAAAAGTATGTTGACTTACTTTGCCATTTAAGTTAACTTACTTAGCAAAGTATGTTAACATACTCGGACATGTTAGTTTACTTACTTTTTTGAGGATATAGACAGAGTGTCTTTTTTACAATAGCTTTGCTTCGATGCAATAATATTGAAGCGTATATATAAAGAATGTAGTATTACTTTGTCGTCCAGCAATATGCTGGACGACCATTTATATCAATATACTTTGCCTTTTAATATAGTATTACTTTGTCGTCCAGCAATATGCTGGACGACAAAGTAATACTATATTCTATATTCAAGCGCTTCAATGACCTTATACACGAAACAACATATCATGGCAATAGATATTGAATGGTAGATTATTGGATATCAGCCCTAAAGGTAGGATTGTAATACTTATCACTTAAACTCTCAAGGCTTACTTGAGCATGCAGCCGTTATAATATGTGCTCATGCCAAGCGTACCTAAAAAAGGCAGCTAACCGCTTCACATCGGTTAGCTGCCTTTATACCGTTTTAAGAACGAAAGTATTCCTTTTTATTCATCTGTAGGGTGGTCTGTCCAACTCATACTATCCCAACTCTTATCGTTCGAAAACGATGTGCTGGCATCAACTTCAATATCATCTTTGATGCTGATTTCGGACGATGAAGCCAATAATTGTTCCGCAACGAAAGCGTATGGCTGCGATTGGGGGGCTGGATACACCTTTTTTATAGTAGTTGTCATGTTTGCGTTGTTAGGGTTTAAGCATTCTTTTTTTACCATTTACAATATACACACCCTTGGCTTGAGTGGATGAGCATTTACGACCGTCTATGCCATAAACTGCAATGGGCGCGTTTGTTTCATTATTCACCACATTACCTACTGCAGTTTGAATGCCGGCAAAGTTCATGGTTACGGCTTGGTGGGTTGTTTTCCATTGTAAATAAGCCTTGTAACGTGGCAATGTACTACCCACTTTAGCACGGTAAAAAGCTGTTTGTCCCTGTTGGGTATTCAACACATAAGCATTGTCGTCGGATGCAATAACGTGACTGCCCTGAGCGCTGGCTTGCAAAAGGTTGCCTGTTAGGTCTGCCATAGGAGTTGAGGCATCAGCTTGTTCCATAACCAGCACGCTGGTTGCAGAGTTTGTGGTTAACAGAACTCCTTGTTCGGCAGGAATGGCATAGCCTTCGGGCACCGCAGTGAGTTGTGCCATGTTGTCGTCAACTTGCTTAACGTACCATGCTTTTGCCCCATTGGGCACTACAGCGTTAAAGGGTGCGCTAAAAGTGGCAATGGTTGCCACATTTTGTAGTTGAGCAGCAGCATTCATCTTCACTTCCAGTTGGGTGGGAACTGCGGGTGAATTTGATTCAAACACAGGTTCACCGTTGGAATCAACTAAGTATCGACCTTCTATACCAAAGAAAGTCAACTCCTCAGGCTGAATGATCTGAGAACCCCATGAGTTATTCTCCTCATCATAGATTCCTCGTTCGAAATAAAAATAGTTATTATAGCGTTTAGGCTCGAGGGCATGTATTTCCTTCTTGGGATTTTTGCGATCATTAGGAACAGAATCTGTCACCCATATACGCGTGATGGTGTTAGTTTCTGTGTCTACTTCAATCGCCCACAAAGTCCAAGCGTGGTTATTGTCACGTATTTGCACAATGTAGTTACCCGTAGTGAAATATCTCAGCAACACATCTGTAAATATCTCTTCGTTTGAATCTATGTAGCCTCTCGTGAAGATGATTGGATTATCGTAGTCGCCTACAGGGAGGTAGTAATGATAAAGATCTGTACGTGAGAAAACGATGGAAGGATGCGTCTCATTCAGATACCATTCGAGGGCTTTATACACATAATCACCACCCTTATTGAAGTAGGTATTGCGGTCAAATTCACGATTGATTTCCTCTGGGTCCCAACATTTCCCAGTGTAAATGTACTTTTCCTTTATGCGATCTTGCCACCAAGCTATCATGTTGCTACTAACTGCAGCCCAGCAACCATTTGTAAACTGAAAGGTGTTGTACCAACCAGTCTCTACGCTGACACCTTTCGCCCAATATTGCACCTTCTTTGCTTTAGCTGAAGAAAATGGAAGCATGATGCCTAACACAAATGCCAATGTAAATATAATCGATGTCTTTTTCATTTTATCAATATCAAGTAGATGTTCAAAATCATTTGAGGGTGGTTCTAATAATTCTGATAAGTTGATTTGTGCCCTATCGTGTGTGTATTTTTGTTAGTAAACGA
>ERZ1026856.845-NODE-845-length-17000-cov-4.747064_pt1 | contig 17000 bp, 15 predicted proteins | sample MGYA00380158_ERZ1026856 | MGnify/ENA primary metagenome ERZ1026856 (study PRJEB33269, sample SAMEA4719794) | human gut metagenome | biome: human-associated habitat; feature: organic feature; material: feces | place: Cameroon | collected 2013-10 ...
GCAAACATGACGGCAAGCACACTATAACCATTACAGCTGTTGATAATGTTGGCAACGAAACAAAAAATGAGGAAGTTAAGACCATAACTTTCTACATTGATACCAAAGCACCAACAATAGATAATATTAGAATTAGCCCAGTTGAAGGTATCAAAAATTTTAAACAGAGTGAAAAGGATTGGTACTCAGGAAATGTAAATGTAGAAACAACTATTACAGATTACATCGGTGCTGACGAAAATAGTGGTGTGGCTTCAAATTTGAGTGTTGATGGAAAAAATCCAAATGGTGTTACAAAAATAACTCTTGATAATGATAATGTTCTTTCGTTAGATTGTTTGAAAGAAACACTTAAAAATTCCGGTAAATGGAAATTATCCATATCAACAGGCAATATAAAGTTATCAAATGGGAAAACCCTAAACCTTGCAGACGGCAAACATGACGGCAAGCACACTATAACCATTACAGCTGTTGATAATGTTGGCAATGAGCAAAGCAAGACCATAACCTTCTACATTGACACCACAGCACCAACGGTAAAAGATATTGAAATTAGCCCAGCTGAAGGTATCAAAAATTTTAAACAGAGTGAAAAGGATTGGTACTCAGGAAATGTTGTACTAAAAAGCACCATTACCGATAACGGTTCCGGAGTAGCAAGCTACAATGTATATGATAGTACTGACGGAAAGAATTTTAAAGAACTAGCAACTGAGCAGAAGTTGAAAGGAACACAGGCTATTTATACAACAAACAATTTAGCAGACGGTAAGCATGTTATAAAAATTACAGCTGTTGATAATGTTGGCAATGAGCAAAGCAAGACCATAACCTTCTACATCGACACAAATATTCCATGTAACTACAGCTTTAGATTTACCGGTGCAAATACTAACACCAGTAAAAAAACGCCTACGCAGCCGTCACAGGTTGAGGAGAAAAGTTACGGCTACTACTTTAACAGTGCTACTAGCGTAACTGTTACTATGGAGGATTGTCTGACAAATGACGGAGCTTTAAGAAACCCTCGTAACGAAAAATCTCAGAGGGATTTTGGCTCCGGCATAAAGGAGATTACAATATGGACTGTTGGAGTTGACGGTAATAAAAAAGTATACGGAACGTTCAGTCCAAACAGTAAAAAAGAGGTTACAATTACAATTCCGGCAAAGTTCAAGGGTAAGGTTTATGCCTATGCTGTAGACAATGTCGGAAACAGCATAAAATCAAAGGAGCTAAAGATAAGCGGTTACAGCCCATACGGACTTATTGCTGAAACTCAAGATCAGCACAACCAATCAGGTGAAAACCATGCTGCATTATCAATGGCAAGCACAAAATACCGTGATAAGGACGGAAAGTCACTATATGACCACACGAATAATCTTGTTGGTGTTGCAGTAAGAGATACATATGCAGGCATTTATGAGGCTGAAATTACACTAACCTACGGCGGCACAACCGAAAGATTTACCTCCACTGTAAGCAATGACGGAGAAATCAGCAGTAAATATGACGGACGGCAAAACGGCTATTTGTCAAGCTTTGTATGGGACAGGGCAAATAAAAACAGCGGTGATAACCTAATTACACAAATGGAAGCCACTATTAAAAATTTGCCTAATTTGAACGATGTAAGAGTACAGATAAAACTAACAGACCGTGCCGGCAATACAACTACAAATGCTGAAACCTTTAGTGTTGATACAACTCAGCCTGAAATCAGTGTCAGCTGGAACCAGCAGGGCAAGGAATACTACAACGCTGACCGTGTGGCTACCGTAACTATAAAAGAGAGAAACTTTGATACCAACAGGGTGAATCTTGTGGTAACAGGCGGAGACTGTTCCAACAGCGGTTGGGTATATTCAGGCGGAAGTGGCGACGATACAGCCTATACTGCACAAATTACATTTAGTGAGGATGCCGACTATACCTTTGATATTTCGTGTACAGATATGGCTAATAACGAAAATGTAGTAGCGTCCGGCTCACAAACCTCCGACAGATTTACCATAGACCAAACTAAACCTGCTATATCCGTTACATATGACAACAACGCTGTAAGCAACGGTAACTACTACAACAAAAAGCGTACAGCTACTATTACTGTTGTAGAGCATAACTTTAACGCCTCGGCAAGTGCATTTAGGCTGAATATTACAGCTAAGGGCGCAGATAATAAAACGGAGGCAAAGGCACCGGTTATCTCCGGCTGGACAAATCGTGGAGATGTACACACAGCAACCATAAGCTTTAAGGACGACGGTAGCTACTCATTTACATTTAACTATACCGACCTTGCAAACAACAGTGCAAGCTTCAGTCAACAGCTGTTCTATATTGACAAGGCTGCTCCTAAAATGTCTATTAGCGGAGTTGAGGACGAACACGCTTATAACGGAAGTGTTGAACCTGAGTTTAAGGTAAGCGACCCTAACTGCGATAAATACTATGTTGTGTTTACAAGAATTGACATAGAGGGCAAAAACACAAAGGTAACACTGCCAACCTCTAAGGACAAAAAAACAGCCACCAGTGCTGATATTTCATATTTGATTTCACAGGTAGAGGATAATGACGGTATCTACAAGGTTGAGTATTATGCCAAGGATAAGGCAGGAAACGAAACAGAGAAAAAATCGCTTGTTTTCTCTGTAAACAGATTTGGTTCAACCTTTATGTATGCGAAGGATCAAAAAGAATTGCAGCAGGCTACAATTATTGATGACGAAAGTTATGTAAAGAATATAACTAAGGATTTGATAATTCAGGAAGTCAATGTTGACGCACTTGAGGTTAAAACGGTTTCAGTGCATAAGGACGACGAGCTAATGTCTATCAGCGAAGGCACCGACTACAGCGTTATTGTAAGCGGAGGCACGTCAAACAATAAATGGGTTACAAACTCTTACAAATTTAACAAAGACCTGTTCGCTGATAACGGAAGATACCACATTGTTATTTTAACTCAGGATGACGCCAAGAATAAGGCATCAAACGAAAACGTAGCCAAGGACAGAAGCAGAGAGCTTCCTGTAAAATTTGTAGTTGACCACTCTGCTCCGGAGGTGCTTATTACTAACCTTAACTTTGAAAACGCTGTAAATACAGGCGAGGAAGATGCTAAGGAATATGTATACGGCGACGGAGAGGGTGAAAAACAGCTTTACAGTGAATCCAGCAAAAAGGTTATAGTAACAGTAAAGGATCCTAACCTGTTCCAGAGCATTCCGGCAAGCGACGATGATTCGGCTATGGAAAAGGCTATTGCCAAGGCAAAGGAGCAAAATCGCTATCAGGTTTACCTGGGCACAAGCGATAATATAGATCAAGATAAGCAATATCTTGATTATGAAATTACAAAGATAGAGAATGACGAAGTGGAGCTTACTATGACAATTTCAGCTACACCTGACAAAGCGGCACAAAATCTTATTGTTACCGCAAACGATGTTGTAGGTAATAAAACAATTGCCAAGGTAACTAACTTTACTCTAAGTGCAACATGGCTAATGATGTTCTTCAATAATGTTCCTTTGGTTATTGTTGTATTCTCAGTATTAGGTTTGATAATTGTAGGTGTTGTTCTTCTTGTAGTTAAAAAGAAGAGTAAAAGAAAGGCGTAAGTCATTTTAAAAATTCTTGTTAAAACCAAGGCACAGTGTACTTAATGTGCACTGTGCCGGGTAAAGGATGGTAAGGAAGATATGCTGCACTGTAATGAAATAATTGACAATACATATCAAATTGTTAGTGAAATAGGCAGTGGAGGTATGGGTGTTGTATATCTTGCGTATCATCTAAGACTGCAAAAATATGTAGTTATGAAAAAGATTAAGATAAACAGCAGTGATATAAATTTGCTGAGAAATGAAGTGGATATTTTAAAATCACTGCACCATATGTATTTGCCGCAGGTGTACGATTTTATTACCTTTGAAGGCGATATATATACCATAATAGATTATATTCACGGCTATGACCTTGAATATTACATAAGCAACGGATATACATTTGACGAAAAGCTAATAATAAAATGGCTAAAACAGCTGTGTGAGGTTTTGGTATATATACATTCTCAAACGCCACCGGTAATACATACCGATATTAAGCCTGCAAATATTATTGTAAATGAAAATTGGGATATATGTCTTATAGATTTTGGTATTTCACTTAGCAGTGACAGTAAGATAAAAGGCTTTAGTAAGGATTTTTCTTCACCCGAGCAATACAGTAATGTAGTTAATCTTATGTATGGCAGATACGAAAATCTGTTAAGCATAGATGCACGAACGGATATATACAGCTTAGGTGCAACCTTTTATTATCCTATGACAGGCGTTAAGCCGGATATAACCAAGCCGAGCGTGCCAAAGCTTTCAGAATACAATATAAAGTATTCCGAGGCACTTACAGGCATTATAGATAAGGCAATGAATAGAGAGCCGAATAACAGGTTTTTAAGCTCCGAAAAAATGTATTCTGCTTTAATAAACATAAAAAAGCGGGATAAAAGATATAAAAAATATGTTCTTGTACAGCTTGTAAGCTCATTGTTGGCGGGTGTGCTTATATTGTCGGGGGTGTTGACAATTTTTTTCGGAAACGCTCAGGCAGGACAAAACGAGTACAAGGCAATGTATGATTCTTTTGTTGAAGATTACAACAAGGGTGACTACAAGGAAACTGTAAATCAAGGAAACCTTCTTTTAAATAACAGCAAATATGAGGCATATTATTCCGATGCAACAAGGGCACACATTTTAAAGGCTATGGCAGACAGCTGCTTTGAAAGTCAGGACTTTGCCAATGCGGTGCAGTATTACGGGTATGCCATAAAGTATGCAGCAGCGTCGGACAATCCGGTGAATTACTACCGCAGCTATGCAGTGTCGCTTGTATATATGCAAAATTATGACTATGCAAATCAGGTAGTGGCAGAGGCTCAGGCTAAGTACCCTGATTCAGGCGCTATGAAAATAGTAGATGCACAAATAAAATACAGGCAAGGCTTGTACGCAGAGGCTGTACAAATTTTGCAGGAATGCATTAACACGGGGCTTGACAATGATAGTAAGTATGAAGCTTACGCCCTGTATGGTGATTGCCTGAAAAAGCAAGGTGAATACTCTAATGCAATAATTCAATACGAAAATGCACAAAAAGCCGGAGGGAAAAAACCCGCATTGTTAAGAAAGCTTGGTGCGGCGTATCTTGCAAAGGCTAATGCCGACAGCAGGGTAGACAACGAAAGCCTAAGCAGAGCCGAAGAGTGCTTTAAATATATATATAATAATTATGCTTCAAACCTGGACGATAAGATTAACCTGGTACAGGCATACAGATTACAGCACAGATTTTCGGAGGCACAGACATTATTAGAGGAGCTGACAAAAGAATATCCGAATGATTACCGAGTGTATTTTCAGCTTTCCTTTAATGCAAGCGACAGTAACAGCACGCAGGTAACAGTTTACTTAGAAAAGGCACGATTGTTGTATAATCAAGCGTCACAGGAAGACAAGGATTTAATAGCACCGTCTGATTTGCAAAATCTAAAAATGCTTTATCAGCACTATTGCAACCGTGTTTGGTAGGAGAAAAAGCTATGAATGAATTTAATTATACTCTGCTTGGAGGTATTTTGGTGGCTTTGGGAGTAGCGGTTATCGTTCTTTCGCAAATACTTTTGGCAAGGTGGATGAAAGGGTTTAATAAGGAGTGGGAGGATTAGCAAATGATTTGTCCTAATTGCAAGTCAAAGCTGCCAAAAAGCACATATACATTCTGTACCTACTGCGGATATGATTTGAATATGGGTTCGGAAAAAACTCTCACTATAAAAGAAGCATATGATATGTACAGAAAAAGCAACCGCAGGGGCAGCTTCAGCTACAGCAATACCGCAAATACGGCATCGTATGGTGACAGGTATGACTTTTATGCCAATGAAGAGCCTTACAGTCAAACCGAAATGCCGGTAATTTATGAAAAGGGTTATAAATATAAAAAAGCAAGTGCGGCGAATAAAAGTGCAGTACTCTTAGTGTATCTGCTTTCGTTGTCTGCCTGCGTTATAGCCATAATATTAATTTTGCTTATTATTTTATTGTTGATATAACAGGAGGGATTTTAGTGAACAGAAAGCTGGCATTATTGTTAATACCCATTATTGTTCTTATTGGCTGCTGCTCTGTGGCACTTGTTGTCATATCGGGTGAGCCGGAGCAAAATGAGGTTTATGTTCAAAATATGGATTTAGGAAACAAGTATTTTAAAGAAAATAACCTTGAACAGGCAATTACTTATTACACCAAGGCTATGGAAGCGGATAAAACGCAGGATGAGCCGTATATGTTTTTGGCTGAAATTTATTATAAACAAAACAATCTAAATAAGGCTATACATATACTGCGCAGCGGTAAAAGGTATGCACGCTCTGACAAGCTGGAGGAAATGCTTATAAGATATCTTAAGCTGTCTCCTGAATCGGCTACGGAGGCAGGCACCGTCGAAAGAGGCCGAACCAACAACGGAAATGCAGTGCTTAACGGTACACTGCTTAATACATTCTCAAATAATACCTACGAGGATTATTTAAGGGAATATACAAAGGTTAGCGACAATTATGTTGGCGGCAAATATACAATAAAATATAACGGACTGAACGCTGAGTTTACATACAGCAATGAAGGCTCGGTGAAAATTATTGATGAAGGTACCCATAAACCGTTTAATAATGCTTCACCCTCAGAAATAGTTATAAGCGATGTTAATTTAATTTTCCCTAGCTTGGGAGGTGGCGTTACTACGCAGCAGCTTCAGTCGGCAGGAGCTATTTCGGTAAGTAATTATCATGACAGTAGTTTAGGAAAAGATGTAATAAAATTCACATATGGCAGCTGTACAGTTATTGCAGAATGTAACGCAGATAAGCAGATTACAGAGGAAAGCTCATACTGTGTAGTTAAGCCGGAGCAAAAATACAGAGAAGAGAAAAAGACGGTAGTTGTATCCGGTAAAATTATAAGTGTTACTACGGGACAAAATGTTGCCAATGTACAAATAACTGTCCGTGAGGGCAGTAATGCAAAAACAACCGAAGCTGTTACAACGGTAGCCTCTGCTGACGGCAACTACAGCATTACTCTGGAGCCGGGAACCTATACAATAGAAATATCCGGCGAGGAGTACAACACAGAATATTTTACGGTTGTATTAAATGGAGAGCAAACATCAATTACGCAGGATTTCAGTATTTCTCCAAAGCTGGCTACCGGAGAAATACGGATAGTTCTGGAGTGGGGAGAAGCTCCACATGACTTGGATTCCCACCTGACCGGGATCAGCTCTCAGGGAACAAGCGTGCATTTGTTCTATGCAAATCGTGTTGTAAACGGAAGCAATGGAAAAATAGCCGAGCTGGACATAGATGATACCTCCGGCTATGGGCCGGAGACAACCACACTGTATGACATTGGTGGTACCTACACCTACACGGTAAATAATTTCAGCAATGATGCTCCGCTAAGTGGATCCGGTGCAACCGTCAAGGTTTATACAACAGGTCAGTCACAGCCTAGAATATACAATGTTCCAAGCGGTGTAGGAGAAAATTGGAATGTATTTAAGATACAAAACGGTCAAATAACCGATTTGTAACCGGTAGAGTAAATATGGAGTTAGTAGTTATTTTAATTTTGATAACTGTATTGACGCTTGCGGGGATTATTATGCTGTATTTTTTGATACGGTCAAAAAAAAATGAAAGACTCAAGTGTTTATCTGCAGCCGAAAGCATTTTAAAAGAGGAATATCTTGAGGAGGCCTTGCAAAATGACCGTCAGCTTGACTGCAGCGAGATGTCAAATAAAAAAATGGTATACATAAAATCATGCGGAAAGCCCAAAACAAAGGTTGTATTTGACCCGAAAAAAAGAATTTTATTTGGACGGGGAAGCCAATGCAATATATACATAAATGATAATACGGTTTCGGAAAAGCACTGTGTTATTTACACACAAGGAAGTTTGGTGTACCTGCAGGGGTGCAGCTCAAAAAACGGAACATTTTTAACAAGAGGCTTTTCAAAATTTTATATAACCGGAACAGAACGGGTTTGTTTAAACACTAAGGACATTCTGAAAGTAGGCGATCAAAAATTTAAGGTATATCTCTTTAACTATTGCAAAAACAGTTATTGTGAGGATATGTAGTATTGTGGAGGAAAAATTATGCTGTTAATGATTTACCGAAGTGAGGCATATATGGAAATTATGCTGCCAAGTGTAAATAATGAGGATTATGGGCTGTTGGTGGATAAAAAACACTTTAATATACAGAAGAGCTTTTACATACAGCTTGAAAATATTAATCACAGCTGGTTTTTAAACAGTACAATATATTATGATTTGTCTGTAAATGGCAGCTTGGCAGATAAGGCAAGAATTGAGTCCGGTAAAATCTTTACGGTAAAGTCAAAGAATAACGAGGCTGTCAGCATAATAGCAGTAGACACAAATCTGTTTTTATTTCCGTTTAAAAAATACACTACAACTAATCTGCAAAAAATCCATATTGGCAGCGGAAGTAACAATGAAATTCAATATAAGTTTCACAAGCTGGTGTCTGCACATCACTGCACAATAAACAGATTGGAAGGCAGTGTTGTTGTGCAGGATTACAGTGCCAACGGAATATTTATTAACGGAAAAAGAGTAGTGAATTCAGCAAAGGTCAGCTATGGGGATGTTATAGAAATATTTGGATTAAAGGTTATGCTGCTTGACGGAATAGTAGCAGTTGGCCCATGCGTAGAAAAATTTAAGGTATCCGGCAGACTGTCAGAGTATAAAATTACCGTCATTGAAAATACCGACAAAAAAGGCGGTGATTACGGCGTAGAGTATTTTAATCGTTCTCCAAGAATAATTCCTACTATTGACAGTACGCCGGTTACCATAGAAGCACCAGCTGCGGCTAAATTTAAGGAGAATAAATCGCTGCTTTACACTGTAGGGCCATCCCTTACTATGGCAATACCAATGGTACTGGGCTTTGGTATTGCTGCTGTGGGTACTATGCTGGGTGGCAGTGCTAACAATCCGTTTATGCTTACCGGCCTTATAACAGCTGTAGGTTCAGCTGTTATAGGTGCTGCGTGGGCATATTTTAATATTAAAGCAGACAAGCAGAAGGAAATAGATGACGAGCAGCTCCGTTTCAATATGTACAGCAACTATTTGGTGGAAATGACCGAGTATATAAAGAAAAAGTATCACAAAAACAAAAGTGCTTTAGAATGTATGTACCCCTCTGCCGAGCACTGCTGTGCATACAGCGATAAGTCACCTGAGCTATGGAACAGAAATTCTACTCAGTCGGATTTTCTTTTTTGCAGGCTTGGTATAGGCAACATAGACTTTCAGATTAATATTGATATTCCTGACAAAAAGCTGACTATGGAATATGATGCTCTGTACAACAAGCCGTCCTTGATTGCTCAGAGCTTTAAGGAATTAAGGGATGTGCCTGTTGGAGTTGATTTCCAAAGAAGCTCGCTTTTTGGAATAGTTGGCGGAAAGCATAAGGCAGGTGCTCCGGTAATAATAGACAATATATTAGCACAAATAACATCATCGCTAAGCTATACCGATGTTAAAATTGCCTTTTGTTTTAGTAACGATATACCGGACAGCACCAGATGGGAGTATGTAAAATGGCTGCCGCATACATGGTCAGAAAGCAAAGGCATAAGATATTTTGCCTCTAACTCTCAGGAAATATCGGACATTTTGTATGAGCTTTCAAATGTTTTAAGAGACAGAAAGGATAAGGCGGAGTCAAAGCTGCATAATACCATAAAACCCCATTACTTATTATTTTTATACGATGTAAGTATGCTTGAGGGAGAGCTTATAACCAAATATATATTTGACGGCAATGATTACGGGTTTACCACATTTGTTATTACTGACTACTATAGTAACTTGCCTAATGAGTGTGAGCATATTATAAGTAACGACAGTAACTTTAAGGGCTACTACAGTGCCTTTAACAGCTTTAAACCGCAGCAAATAAGGTTTGACAGTGTAAATACGGCAAGCCTGAAAAAATTTGCAAAAAGAATAGCGAATATTTATGTTAAAGAACCCGGAGGCGACAGCAGTATTGCAGAATCGTTGGAGTTTTTGGATATGTACGGTGTAAATACGGTGCAGGAGTTAAAAACAGAGGAGCGTTGGAGAAAAAATAAAATCTATAATTCTATCATGGCTTTGGTTGGTAAAAAAGCAGGAGGAGCCGACTGCTGCCTTGATATTCACGAAAGATACTACGGGCCTCACGGGCTTATTGCCGGTACAACAGGCTCAGGCAAAAGTGAGCTTATACAAACTCTTATTCTGTCCCTGGCTATCAATTACAGCCCCGAGGATATTGCGTTTTTACTAATAGACTTTAAGGGCGGCGGTATGGCAAATTTGTTTTCTAAATTGCCTCATTTGGCGGGGGTAATTACCAACTTATCCGGCAGCAGTATCAGAAGAGCAATGGTTTCTATAAAAAGTGAAAATCTGCGTCGCCAGAAAATATTAAATGAGCATGGTGTTAACAGTATTAATGCCTATACTGCAATGTATAAAAACGGAGAAGCAGCCGTTGCAATACCGCATTTGTTTATCATCATAGATGAGTTTGCCGAGCTAAAAAAGGAAGAACCGGAATTTATGCGTGAGCTTATAAGTGTTGCCCAAGTGGGCAGAAGCTTAGGCGTTCATTTGGTTTTAGCAACACAAAAGCCTAACGGTACAGTTGACGATAATATATTATCAAATGCAAAGTTCCGTTTGTGCCTAAGAGTTCAAGACAGCCAGGACAGCAATGAAATGCTGCATAAGCCGGACGCTGCTTATATAACTCAGGTAGGAAGATGCTACTTGCAGGTAGGCAATGACGAAATATATGAGCTGTTTCAGTCCGGATGGAGTGGTGCTGCCTATGAACCGGAGGGCAAAAGGCTGAAGGAGGAAATAGCCACCATGCTGTCAGCTACCGGAAAGCCGGCTGTAGTAGGAAATTATACCAAAAAAAGAGCAAAAGAAGAGAAGAGAAATCTATGGTATGGATTTTTGTATAGGAGTATAAGAAGTATAAAAAAGGAATTGCCGTATAACGACCTCGACAGTGCAGAGCTTGGAGTAATGCTTTATACCTTGGCAAAGGAGGTAATTGTATATGCAGAGAGTAAGGGCTTTAATATAGGAGAAAGTGATGTCGAAATATCGACTGTAGTTAATTTTATTAACTGTATGCCGCAGAAAGTCCTAAGTGAAGAGGATGCCATAAATTATATTTTAGAAAAGGCGTCGGTTAAAGCCTTAAAGCTGCCGGAGCTTAGAGAAACAACACAGCTTGAAGCTGTGGTTAATTATTTAAGCCAACAGGCACAACAGCTTAATTTCCTGCAAAAATTTTCTCTGTGGCTGCCTCCGCTTAAACAAATGATAACATTTGAAAGTATTGACGGTTATGGAAGAAATTTCAACGGTACAGTGTGGGGTGCAGTGCCAAGCAGTGAAATCAGTGCCTATGTAGGCTTGTATGACGATCCGCAAAACCAGTCGCAGCTGCCTTTACCGGTAGAGCCGACAAAGGACGGTCATATTATTGTTTGCGGTTCGGCATTTACAGGAAAAAGCACATTTTTACAGAGCCTTTTGTTCTCTTTGGCTGAAAAGTATCCTCCGTCAAATGTAGGATTTTATATACTGGATTTTGGCGGCGGAGCATTAATGTCTATGAAAGGCTTTCCGCATACAGGGGGAATTATTACCGAAAGTAATGTGGATAATGCAACAAAGCTTTTCACAATGCTAAGGAAGATTATAAAACAACGAAAAAAGCTCTTTATGGGTGCAAGCTACACCCAGTATACAAGAGCAAAAAATGTTGTAATGCCGGCCCTGTTTTTGGTTATCGACAATTACACTGGATTTAAAGAAAAAACCGACAACTGCTTTGAAAATATTATTTTTTCTATAGCACGGGAAGGTGCAGCCTGTGGAATTTACCTTCTTATGTCGGCAGCCGGATTTGGATTTAACGATGTTCCTAATAAAATAGCAGAGAATATTAAAAAGGTGTTTTGTCTTGAAATGAGCGACAGCCTTAAATATGTAGATGTTTTACGCAGAACTCATATTGATGTATATCCCGAAGAGGGTATACGAGGCCGAGGAGTATCTGTAATAGAGGGAAGAGTGCTTGAGTTTCAAACAGCTGTGCCTATAGCCTCTTATGACGATTATACAAGATTTAACTATATAGCGTCAGTGGGTGAAAATATGAGCAGAGTATGGAATGGTGCTGTGACAAAGCAAATTCCTTTTATACCGCAAAGCCCCACCCTTGAGGATTTAAAACGGCTGCCCGAATATAAGAGCCTTGCTGAGGGAAGCAGATATATACCTATAGCTTACGAATATGACAGTGCTATGCTGTACAGCATAGATTTGCAAAAAGTATATTGCTATTCAATTACCGGAAAAGCATCAACAGGAAAAACAAATGTATTAAAAATTATAATGGCAGCAGCTGTACAAAAAAATGCACAATGCTTTGTTATAGAAACAGGCAGCGAGCAGCTAAAGGTTTTTACTCAAAAGTGCGGTTTTAAGTACATAGACAGCTGTAAGGAAATAATTAATTTATTTAACAGCATTACGCCGGAGTTTGTAGCAAGGAATAAGAAAAAGCACAGCCTGCAGAGCAAAGGTATGTCGGAGCAGGATATATTTGACGAAATGTCAAAGTCTCAGGCCATATATTTTTTTGTAAGCGATTTTTATGACTTTATCAATATTATATATCACCCTGCTGACAGCGTAGGAAATATAAGCGGTTTTTTTGAAAATATTTTGGAAAAGGGATATTTGCACAACATATTTTTTGTAAGCTGTATTGATACCGACAAGACGGCAGCTATGCTGGCCTACAAAGCATATAAGCTGTTTACCGGCTATAAAACAGGTATTCATATGGGAGGAAACCTGGCATCTCAGCAGATATTTAGCTTTAGCAATGTTCCTTTTCAGCAGTCATCAAAGCCAATGGCAAAGGGTGAAGGCTTGGCTGCCGATGATAATGACAGCAATATGTCTAAAAAATTAATTGTGCCGCTTTTAGGAGGAATTTAATTATGATTTCTTTTTTAACCTTTTCAGGGGTAAAAAACGAAATGCAAATAATCAAGGACTGTACGCTCAATGCAGCGGAAAAAGTTGGAAATGAATATTGGGACTACAGGCAGTTTGATAATATTGACCGTCTATATGCCTATATTACAGAAGATCCTATTGTTGATATGTCCTGTATGGATATTGTAGCAGATAAAGCGTTAAGTGCAGTTAAAACCGTTAGGGCCAAGAATTCAGAGATGATGCTGGTAGTTATTGCAGACGCCTCTGTTCCCCCTACACAATACATAAGGCCTGATGTTATGGCGGGAGCCTTGCTTCTAAGACCGTTTACACAGTCAGATGTTGACACAGTTTTATCAGAATGTGTAAGTACATACTGCAAACATTTTTACAGTAATGACAATAATAATTGCTTTGTTATTGATGACAGATCAGGCAGACAGCTTGTTCCCTATTCAAAAATAATTTATTTCGAAGCTAGGGCTAAAAAAATATATTTGAACACATCATCGGCAGAAATCTCTTTTTATGATACTTTGGACGAGCTTGAAAAAAGGCTTGGCGACAACTTTGTAAGATGTCACAGAAGCTTTCTTGTTTCTAGGGAGCATATAAAAAGTGTAGTAACGGCAAAAAATATTGTACTGCTGGACAACGGCTATGAGGTGCCCTTGTCCAGAACATATAGGCAAAGGCTAAAGGAGATTTTTAAATGAATACAAAAACTGTTGTTATATCTCAAACCCAGCTGAAAGTACTGCTAAAGGGCACCGGCAGTAGTGTTGCTAAGGGTATTCCTATAAATAGTCACAGAGTATCAGACCAAGAGGCAATAAATTGCCTTAACGACCTGATGAAAGAAAAAATAATTTTTACTGATGATGATGCTTTTGTTATGAATGATTATATGCACAGAATAATCAGCGGCATAAACGAGGGCTATGCTGCAGCACTTAAAAGCAGAAATATTACACTGCCGGATCTATGCTTGTTTATCAACAAAGGTGATGATATTGTGGTGTGCAATGTTTCAAAGGTTTGTAATGACAGTATAAAACTGTGCATACTCGGCAAACACCAATTGCTTCCGTATTGTTGTGAAGAGGGATATTTGCCTAAGGATGAAGAAGACTACCCTGTAGATGATAATTGCCTTGAACGCTTTGAGGAGGATTACAGCCTTGCGGAATATGAGGCTGCACCGCTTGAATGGAATTCTAAAATTGTATTTCAGCTGGTGCCGGAGCCTGACAGTAATGCCAAGCTGAGTATATCGGTTATCGAGTATAGCCTGTACAGGTATATAAGGCTGTGTGTAAACGGAAAGGTAAGCAGGAGTATATATACCTACAATAATCTTTGTGAAATGTGCGATGTATTTTTTAAGGAGATAAATCTGTGGTTATAGTAGAAATATATTCGGTTTCAATAAACAAGTCCTACGATTTCAGACTGAATGAAAATATACCTCTGCATATTCTTGCAGAAGAAATTGTTTCAATAATATGTCAAAAGGAGCAGTATGACCATATTGACTTGTCGGGTCAATATATGATTGTACGGGAAAACGGCAAAAGCCTTTCGCTAAGCCTGACATTGCGAGAAAGTGGTGTTCAAACAGGTGAAAGGCTGACGCTGGTATAGAGCTGGATATTTACTGATGTTTAGTAATATGTGTCGTTTGTCAGAATAAACGGTTGTCTGTCATTAAAAAAGCATTAAACCTTTAAAAAACTATATACTGTAGGTGTTAAATTAATTAGGTCATAAATAAAAGGAGGAATTATTATGACAGAAATATTAGTATCAATACCTACTTTGAGGTCGGGAGCAGAAAGACTTATGGAGTTAAATACTCATTTTAAGTTTTTGGTGAATGAGATGTCCGGAACAGAAACCGCATTGAAGTCTATGTGGGAGGGTGACGGCAATAACGCTTTTCATTCAGCCTTTATGACAGACAAGGGTAAGATGGATTTATTTGCAGAGCTTATTGATAAGTATATAGACGCATTAAGGAAAATTGCAGATAATTACATCGATATGGAACAAGCAGTTACAGGCATAGCAACCGAAAGAACATATCACTAAATAAAGGAGAGGATATATTATGACAATGCTAAAGGTTAAACCGGAACAGCTGCGTGCTACAGCAGGAGAGTTTAGTACACAGGGAGCTAAAATGGTAAACTATGTGCACGAAATGATTTCAGCAGTTTGCTCAATGGGAGCAAGCTGGCAGGGTGAAGCTAACGAAAGCTATAAAAACAAGTTTAATAAGTTAGAGGACGATTTGCTTGTATTAAACAAAATGATACAGGAGCATGTAACAGATCTGAATAATATGGCAGACCTGTACACAAATGCAGAGCAAAGTAATGCAGACATTGCAAATGCATTGCAGTCTGACATTATTTCATAAAATTAATACATCTGTACAGGGGCGGCAAGGCTCCGCACCTGTACGGAAGGGAGTATTACATGGAAATAAATTTCGCAGACATTGAAGAATTTGTTTGTAGGCTGGAAGCCTTGTTGGCAGAATATTGCTTAATAAGAGAACAGCTGTTAAAGCAATATAAAAGGCTTGCAGATAGAGAAAGCCTGCAGGAGCAAGCGGCACAGCTCGGAAAGCTGTCAAAGGAAATGGAAGAAACAGAAATTGTTTTTATTCAAATGAAAAAAGCTCTTGAACGCATAACCGAAATATACAATACCGGAGAAAAAATTGTGGAAATCTACATAGAGGGTGAAAATAATACCTGTAAAAGCCGGTTCCTAAAAACATCTGTTATAAATGTTGAAACAAATTTTAAATGGAGTGTGAAATAGCTTGGCTGATAACAATATGGAGCTATCTATTAATTATAATTCTTACATAAAAAATCTGGATTTAATCAGGCTGCAGTCTGAGGGCCTTAAAGACGATATAAATCAAATTGAAGCGGCGTTAAATACACTGGATAAGCTGTGTATGAATGCCTCGGAAATAGGCTTTGTTCGGGAGGCTCTACAGGATTTGGCACAGCTTAGGGATGTGCAAGGCTGCTTTGTACAGCTGTATAATGATATGAAAGCCTCTTTAAATGTTTATTTGAAATGTGAAGAAGCCGTCAGCGAGGCTGTTTCGGCAATAGAAATATAAGGGAAGTGTTTGTAATGCCTGACGAGAATTATGACCGTGAATTAAATGAACACAGAGAAGTGATGTATGATGTGTGTATTGCTTTGGCAGAAAAATATAAAAGCGTACTGCAAAGAATAGATAGTATTAAGAGCGGCGTTTGTGCATCGCAGTATTTTTGGGTCAGCAAAAATTCGGGCAAGCTCAGGCAATATTATACCGAAGATACCGGGGAGCTTGAAGGACTTGTATCCGATATACGCCAAAGAATAGATAGCCTTGATGAAATATCTCAAGGTACTCAAAACAAAAGGAATATGAATTTTGATAATTCACTTCCTGATTCGATACTTGAGTAAGGGGGCAGTTAAGCTTGGTTAATAAAGACGATAATCTGCGGTTAAGCTTATTGGAGATTAACCAATTGCAGACTTTGGCACAGCAGCTGGAAAAAGATGTAGCTGCAGAGCTTAAAAATTCGGCAGGGGAGCTTTCAAAAAGCTGGAAGGGCAGCAATGCAGAAAGCTTTATGTATAAATGCGAAAGGCTTGCAAAAAGAGTAGGAAACGAAAGCCAAAAAATGATTTTATTAGCTGAGGAAATAGAAACATTAACAAAAAGAATGTATCTGTAGGAAATAATTAAGACAGCTATAAGCAGAACGGTAGTGG
>ERZ1026856.846-NODE-846-length-16992-cov-13.380587_pt1 | contig 16992 bp, 8 predicted proteins | sample MGYA00380158_ERZ1026856 | MGnify/ENA primary metagenome ERZ1026856 (study PRJEB33269, sample SAMEA4719794) | human gut metagenome | biome: human-associated habitat; feature: organic feature; material: feces | place: Cameroon | collected 2013-10 ...
CACTTATAGACATGCACAACCCAGATCGCACAGAAATGTTTGTTCCGAAGATGAGAGAAGGATTTGTAAGTGAGAATCATATCAAGAAGCCACTTGTGGCGGTAAATGAGGTTTCACCATCGGTAAAAGACGAGAATGTGGCGGTAAATCCGGAGAATGTGGCGGTAAATCCGGAGAATGTGGCGGTAAAAAAGGTATCAAAAGAAAATAGGAAGAGTCAAATTCTCAAACTGCTAACAAGAGAAAAACAACTGAGTTCGTCAGAAATTAGCAACGCTATAGGTATAAAGATTACATTGACAAAAAAGTATCTTTCAGAATTGGTTGCTGAGAATAGAATTCAAACAACAGGCACGTTCAGAAACAGAACTTATCATTTAATAAACAACTAAAAGCGAAAGGCACACATCTCGTGATCTACGAGCATGTGCGCCTTTTCTATTTATTTACACTGCTATACGAATCTTTACAATTAACGATTGAAATATTTTTTACCATTAATTATCACAATTCCTTTTGTATTTGGAGTAACCAACTGCCCTTGAAGACTATAAGCTTTTACGGGCAGATTAGCAGTTTCACTTTTGATAAAAGGATAGGTATATTATGTTAGGATATACGATATTTGCACAAAAAAGGACGCACATCAGAGAAAGATTCCCCCGATATGCGTCCACACACTTACTTTATATTAAACCTAAAGACTTAATATCTCGTTTTTTATTACCATGGGTATTTGCCCTGGCTTGCACCCTTCATGATGGCATCGAAGATATACTGTTTCTTCACTACGCCATTGGTGCAATCTATCACGTCACCAGTCTCCCAGTAGCAAGGCACACAACCATTATCCTTGGCAACCTTGGTAACATACTCGTCGTAGTAAGCCACAGACTTATCGTGCAATTCCTGATTTTCACCTTCTCCTAATGTACGGAAGGTAGCGGCATACTCACCGAGAATAACAGGAATACCCTTGTCTACGAACTTAGCCTTCATCTTAGCCATCTGAGCGTCAACCCATGCCTCAGCAGAAGAGTCAGGAGTATTACGGTTGCTGCCAGCAAGTTTATTATCCTTGCCCCAGTAATAATACATATTACCCCAATTCTCATCCTTATCCATCAAACAGAACTGATATGGCTCATAGAAGTGAACCTCTACCATCAGACGGTCTGGCACCTTGTCTGTAGGGAATGTTGCCACATCTGTTTCATTTGCGTTGTCCATATGGTTGCAGGTATTTGAAATATCTGCACCGAGTCCCTGAACGATGATTGTACGAGAAGCATTATTACCACCAGTAGCACGAACCGCATCAATCATGGTCTGCTCATATCTAACCACACGCTCCACAGCATATTTATCATCCCACATTTCAGGCTTACCAGAAGTTTCGTTCATACCTGGCTCATTACAAGCAGCAAAGAGGAGGTGCTCATCAAAGTCCTTCATGTAAGAAGCCACTTGAGTCCAGATAGCCTTCTGTCTTGCAATGATAGATGGTTCCAACAGATCGTTGAAGATATTATCTTCAAGCCAACCACCATTGCTATCAGTATCACTATCCTTATCATAATGACAATTGAGGATAACATACATATCATTCTGAACACACCAGCTGATGACTTTCTTTACACGATGAAGCCAATTGGTATCAATGGTGTAAGCAGGATCTGTAGAACGGTGAGTAAAGTGGGCAGCCCAAGCGCAAGGAATACGGACGGTATTGAAACCAGCATTCTTCAAACTCTTGATATACTCCTCAGAAATTTTACCATCATTTCTCCAAGAGCCCTCACCTGATGGAGCCTCCAACAAGTTGCCGAGGTTGATGCCGGCATACATCATGCTTGCCAGTTCCTTGGCATTGTGAGCCATTTCTCCTTCAGGAACAACAAGAGGTTCACCTGCCTGAGTGATAGAAATCTCCTTCATGTTGGTACCCTGTGTCACCTTGATGAGAAGGCTGCGAGAATCTTCTTTCTTGTTCGTAGAAACTGCGAAAGAATAGTTATATACATTTCCCTCTGCACTACCCTCTGTCAAGGTAAGCCAAGAGACATCCACTTTCTTACCGGCGTCATCCTTGTCTCTAACCACAACGAGCGGTTTACTGGATGCCGTCACCGAGAATGTTCCTGTAGCAGCTTCGTTGCTGAGGGCAAACTCAGTGCCCTCAACATGGAAGATTTCAGTAACATCATTATCGTCATCACTACATGCCGCCATCACGAAACAAAAACATAAGGCAAGCATGGTTGCAAATATCAATTTTACTTTCTTCATAATCGTATATTTTTACGTACTACGTTATTTTTACCACTGTGGTACTGAGAAGAGGCTATGAACAGTGAACTTAGTGCGCATAGACTTCTTAAAGCCCAGCTCTCGCATCAAATCACCATCCTTGACACCAAATGCACAATTATCCTTTGTAGCACCATAGCAATTAAATAATTCCAAACGATACTTAGGATTCTCATTGGAGTCAATCACCTTAGACTTATCGTAAGAAACAGCCTGACCGTCAAGATAGAACTCATCCAAAGTACTGTGTGTGCCTGGGAAGAAACCATAAAGGTCAGCAAACTCGATAAAGGTCATGATAGTACCACCTTCAAAGCCAGAACCTTCATAAGTCATATCGAACTGATTGTTCTCGAGAGAGTATTGACCCTTGTCACTCTTAACAACTTTCAAAGTAGAACCATCGTTATATCCCCACAACTGAGCCTCACCTTCACCCCAGCCACGAACGGCATTGAATGTAGGAGTATAGACACCAGTACCATCACTAGTTGTAGAAACTACAGTGAATGTTACCTCCAAGGTTTTATTGAAGGCAAGAGCAGGTTCACCTGCTTCACCAGGACCGCCACTAGCACGGAATGGGGAATTCTGAGCAGTACCAGAACCCCAGATATTGAACAACTCTATACGATAGTTGCCGTTATTCTCGATATCACCATAGTGGAATTTGTTGGCATCAAACTTCAAATCCTGTCCATCAGCCTTGATAGCATCAATGCGAACCAAAGCCTTAGGGTATTTGGCAGCAAAGCCTTCCAAATCAAGGACGTAAACCTTACCATTGGTACGGGCTTCAGTTGTTTCAAGTTTAACTGTATATTGACCAACAGCCTTTGAACCACCAGAAACAACCGTTGTAGCGCCATCCCAGTTACCACCATCACCCCAAGCAGTCAACTTGGCAACATAGCCATTTTTGACATCAGAGGTTACATAGTTATAAATCATCAACTGACCATCACTAGAACGGATCACACCCAACTGAAGCGCCTCGTCAGAAAGAGACATCACCTTGATCTTGGTTTCATCAGTACGAGTAATACCACCAATATACTCTACAGCATTCAGAGGATCAATAGTCATTGTGATTGTCTTATTCTTCTCATCCACGGTAAATGTACCTTCGGAATCCTTATAAGAACCATCTGCCTGAACCTGATGAACCTTTACCTTGTCATTGCCATCTTCATCCATATAGAATGTCATTGTACCATTACAATGGCTAGGATCAGTGATAGCCCAAGACTTAATACTTGCATAGTCTGCATCCCAACCGGTAGTTTCACCTACAACAGGCTGGTTATTGGTATAAGAAGCCCAACATGCATCCTTGCCATAGAAGAATACAGGACCTACAAACTTATAATGAGATCCATCTGGTTTCAAGTCAAACTCCCAAGTATTATACAACTTCTCCTTAACAAACTTCACGTTCTTAGCCACAGACACAGGACGGATAGCCAATGCCTGATATACCGGAGTAGAAGTACGACGGTCTGAATTACGGTCGAAACTGTAGCCCAAAGCAAACTGCTTGTCAGCAGGATTGATAGAACCAGAGAGATAGAGACCATTGATACCCTGACCAGAAACGGTCTGCTGAGTACGAGAACCTGCCGCTGGCAAGAAGATGGAATTACCATTAGGACCTGTAAGCTTGTAACCAGCTACACCAGCCTGTTCTACCCATTCTTTCTTACACTCATTAAACAACTCCTCAAACTCTTCCACTGTTGGCATTGTCAACCAAGAGCCATAAGCCTTGTTGGCAACATCACGATCAGTCTTATAGATATCATCAGAAGCATAATCTTCCATTAATACGCTGGTCTTGAAACCAGTCATATCACCAAAGCCGAAGAGACCACCTAACTCTGTTTCACTGGTAGCACCTACATTATACCTAGCCCACTTGGTAGAGAGACCAAGGTCTACAAGATCATTATCAGGATCAAAGTTAGACTCAGGAGTTGTAAACTCTCTTTCCTCACCATAGACAACACCATTACCCAAGTCGAGGTAAGCTGTGTAATGATAAGTAGTATTAGGCAACAAACCTTCTGTCTTCACCTCATAGTTGTCGTTGATACCATCAGCCTGAATTCGTACACCCTTGCGGATTTTCTCTGTCTTTGTATCAGGTGACAGGATAATACCGCTTACGGCATCAGCTGGAGCTTTCTCCAAAGAAGCCAGGAAAGTAACTGTGGTAGCTGTCAGATCTTTTACTTCACCAGTGATAGCCTTGGAATCGGTTAAGACAGCACTGGATACAGAACCCGTATAAGTAACGTGACCCTGCAAGGTAACGAAAGCCTGATAGTAAACCACCTGACCAGGAGTACCAGAGATAGACGCACTGAACTCAGAGGTACTTTCGCCGGTTACCTTCTCAGAAAGATTGTCCTCGGCATCACCATACATGAATCCTACAGTGTAAGATCCGGACGACTGACTTTCGAGTCCCTTCACCGTACCATGGAAGATAGCAGAAGAGGCTGTAACGTCAGCAGACCCCGTAACAACGGAATTTTCATCCAGCAATGGGGTTGTGCTAGGAGAATAGTCATCGTCAGAGCATCCTGCGAAGAAGATGCTCATGACAAATGCCATTATTCCAAATAATATTTTATTCTTCATAATTGAATTCTATTAAAGTTATTGAATCGTACAAGAAACAATCTCCAAACCTACAGCTGAGGCATCACCATCCAAAGTGCCATAACCATCCAACTGTATAGAAAGGTCGAGGCAGGTGTCAGTAAAGGTAACTGTTGAACCTGACGTATTTCTCAAAGAGACAGTTGTCTCTCCATTAGTATTCAGTTCAACTGCATCAGCCTGTTCAAAGCGCTTTGGTTCCCAAGTACCACCTATAGTCTTATTATCAGTAATCAAAGCACATTTTGGAGTAGTAGACCATGTAATACCACTATTAATCTTGAAGACTACTGTGATAGTCTGATTCTTTTTCAATTTAATTTTGCCAATTTCATCCTTGAAGATACCAGAACCAGAAGCTCCGTAATGCCAGAAACCTAAACGGAGACAACCATTCTCTGTCCAAAGTTTGTCAGGAATCTTAGTTGCGTCAATACCCACGATGGTAGGACCAGTCTGTCCACCACCAATAGCCTTATGGTTAAGGCAAGCTACGAGATAAGTATTGACATTACCATCAGCATCCTTTGCTTCAGGAACACCAATCATCAACTGACCAGCAGCATCCTCGCCCAAGACTGTAAACTCACGAGTTCTCAACTTGATAGTACGCTTATCGCTAGAAGCTGCAATGATATTGATATACTTATTGAATACCAACTTGTTGCCATCCTTGATTTCCAGTCTACCTTCGAGTTCCTGACCTTCGCAGTCTGTACAAGTGAACTTGTAGAAATCCTGACCCGTAATCTTCTCAATAGAAAGCTGGAAGTTATCCACTACAGCATCTGCAGGCTTAGGAGCCCATGTGTTGTTATACTTATCACCAATTACAGACTTCCATCGAGCTGCATTCTGAACAGCCATTTCCTGCTTGCTTGGAACACCATTCGTATTCGATGTTTTGTAAGTAAATGGAGAATTGTTCCACCACAAGATATCATAAGGCTTTTCTGAATCGAGAATGAATGTAGCCTTATTACCAACATAAGATACATCATTATGTTCGATAGTGAACAAATCTGTTACCAAGTTAGGATACTCAGGAAGTTTAGGAGATACAACATCCAAGAGCTTGTCGGCAGCAGGGATACACTTACCATTAGTAGTCTTAACTTCCTCTGAAACGAAGTTCCAGATGATATACCAGTTACCCTCTGAGTTTGTACGACGAGTAGCCAACTGAAGCATATAAGGAGTCAGTTCAACTATAGAGATGTCCTGAGTATAGTTAGAGCAAACTGCATCAAAGCCTACGTTGTGCATGGCATAGCAATCAGAGAAAGAAATCTTAGGCATGGTCTTCTCTTCCAAGTTCATGTTGAACTTACCAATGAGATTAGAGCCAGTACTAGCTCCCTTAGTTCCAGCCTCACCACGATACATCGTAGCCACACAACCATTCTTGGCATCCATACTGAACTCCATATATGAATCCATATAAGGGTCAGTCTCAGGAATCAACCAGCTCTGGAATCCAGGATCCCAGTTTGGCTTAAAGTTCTCAAAGAGAATATCCTTGTAAACATTGCCGAGCTTATCATCCTCAGTAAATCCCTTGCCATCACCATCAGGGTCATAAGGGTATGCATACATCACAGGACCAGAACACTGACCGATGCCAAAACTTGCATAACAAGGAATCCATTTTTTCTTGACACCAGCAGCCAAAGTCTCAGCATCAGGGAACTGACCGCCCTTATAATTCTGATCAGCCAGGTAGAACCACTTGTTATCGTTCAAGAGCGAGAAGTCGTTCTGAGGAAGATTAAACTTGTATGGTTCACCATAAACCACACCACCATTAGTCTCAACACCAAAAGTAACCTCGTAGTCACCAGCAAATGGCAACTCCAATTTCTGAACCGGTTTCTGAGAACGACCTGAAGGAGTAACCCAAAGAGCCGTACAATCAGGAATATTGGATGTCAAGGTCACAACATTGCCATTAATGGTCACGGTATAAGCCTTGCCCTCCACCAATTCCTCAGGAGAGTAAGACTTGCCGCCCATGCTCAAGTCATCAGGCGAACAAGCCGCCATCAAGAATGTAGCAAATATGGCAAGTACCATATATATATGATTGAATAATTTCATATTTTCCAATTTTTAAATGATTAAAATCAACTATACTTATTACCATCCTGGGTTCTGTGTCAAGACATTACCAGAAAGTGTAATCTGAGTATTAGGAATCTGCATCAAGCCCTTCTTGGCCGTAAAGTTTGACTCCACGAACTTAGTCTTTGCAGCAGCACCACCATTCTGGACAGAAGCACCATTCTGAGCCTCAGCAATTGTCTTAGCAGCAAAAGCTCCATCCTTTTCGTAGCGCATCAGATCCCAATAGCGAAGGCCTTCGAAAGCAAACTCAATAGCACGCTCCTTGCGGATATTGTCAATGCTATACTCCTCTGGAAGTTCACCGGCACGGGCACGAACCTGGTTCAAACCAGAGTTAGAACCCGTCAACTCAGACTGCATCAAGAGAACATCAGCATAACGCATGATGGTATAATCCTGATAGTAGGTGATATTCTGGTGCTGTTCACCGAGTTTGAAGCCTACCTCCTGACGGGTACCATCTGCAAAACACATAGGTGCATACTTGCGAGTATAGTAACCAGTGTATTCGTAAGTATCATTCAAGTCAGGAGTGAACCCTGCTTCCTTGCAGCTCCATGCACAGGCAGAGAAACGAGTGTCGTTCTTAAACTGCTCTACGAAAGAAGGAGTAACAGAGCAGGCACCCCATCCACTGGCGATGCAAATATCAGCAGCACTGCGGTTACGAGGACCCAGATAAACAGAGAAGGTATTACCATCACCATTTCCGTTATAGTCGTGGGTAGAATTGAACTTCATGTTGAGCACTATCTCTTTAGAGAGACTACCCTGACCAGCTTTCCAGGTCTTACCATCATACCACTTACCTGCATAAGTTGTACTCCATGCATACTCTCCGTTAGAAGAAGCATCCTTAGTACAAGCAGGCATCCAGAGATTCTTGTAGTTGGCCTCCAACTCATATCCACCATTTACAACCACATCATTGATTGCTACAACAGCATCCGACTTAGAGCAAGCAGGATGCTCCTCACCATAGTAACCTGTATAATAGAGGTACGCGCGAGCCATCATAGCCTCGGCAGCATACTTGGTAATACGACCATCATTGCTATCACGATTGTCGAGCGGATAAGCATCGGCAGGAATATTGGCGATAGCATACTTGAAGTCATCAAAGATAGCCTGGTAAACATCCTTAACCGGTGTACGAGGAATGTTTTCCTCAGATGGTGTCAACAGCAAAGGCACATCACCGAACAGGCGAGCCATATCAAAATACAGGATAGCACGGATGGCGCGAGCCTCACCGAGAATGCGACCCTTCACCTTGTCATTACCACCCCAATTGATGGTATTCTCTGCAGCAATCAACTGATTACAGCGAAAGATAGCTGCATAATAGTTCTTCCAATCTGTATTGAACAAGTCGTTATACGAAGGAGCAATACTAATATCAAACTGGTCAATCACATTGTTATTCTTGGCATCAGAAAGACCCAAACCTGCAAAAGCCTGATCTGAAGCAAACTCAGCCATCAGATACATGCCGACACCCGCATCAGTATAGGTGCGTTGCCATCCATCATAACAGCCCACGAGATCAATCTCTGCTGTCTCTGCATTACTGTAAGCAGTTTCAGAGTTGAGGTCGGTCTTGGACTCTGTATCTAAGAAATCATCGCACGAAGTAAGTGTCAAAGCAGACAAAATCAACGCACTCATGAATATATGTTTTCTTTTCATATTACTTTCAATTTTAGAGTTAGAATGCAACATTTACACCTACAATGAAAGTACGTGGGTGTGGATAGTAACCCATATCAACTCCTGATACCCAAGAGTCGCTGCTGTTACCATCTGTACCATTGTATGAACCAATTTCAGGATCCATACCATCATACTTGGTCAAAGTAAAGAGATTCTGCACCTGGAAATAGAGGCGCAACTTAGAGAGACCCTTCCAAGAGATAAGGTTCTTGAAATCATAACCCAAGGTAAGGTTCTGCAAACGGATGTAGTCACCATCCTGCAAATAAAGGTCTGAGAACAACCAGTTACCTACATCTCCGTATGTAACACGAGGCATCTCATTACTTGTACCCTCACCTGTCCATCTGCCTAAAATGCGATGGCTGTAATTGCCCTGTGAGCCACTAGGGTCACGGTAAGACTGTGCAATCTGGAAGCCAGCAGCACCAGTGAAGTTTGCACTCAAATCAAAGCCCTTATAACCAAGGGTAAAATTGAAACCGAAAGTATACTTAGGAAGACCATTACCCAGGTCTACCTTATCGTTAGCATTGATAGTACCATCATGGTTGACATCAACATACTTCACATCACCAGGTTGTACATTTGACTGGAGCACACCATTACCGGCAGCAATCCAATTATTGATATCCTGCTGGCTCTGGAAGATACCTGCAGTCTTGTAACCCCAGAAGTAACCGATAGCATGACCATTCTCTGCACGATAGAACTCTTCTGCATTCTGATAAATCTGGTTGGTAGCACCATGGATGATACCATCCAATGTTGGGATATTACCTACCTCATTGTGGTTGTATGCGAAGTTGGCACCTACACTATAAACAAAGTCCTTACCAATCTGGTCATTCCATGAAAGACCAAGTTCGACACCCTTATTCTTTACATCACCACCATTGATAACAGGACCTTGGGTACCTGCTGTTGCAAGAACAGGAGCCTGTACCAACCAATCCTTGGTATTTTTGATATAAGTATCGAATGTCAGAGAAAGACGCTGACGGAGGAAACGGGCATCGATACCGAGGTTGTACTGTTCAGAAGTTTCCCACTTCACTTTCTCATTTGCCAAGCGGCTGGTATATGCACCCATTACCCAGGCATCTGTACCACCAGTAGCACCAAAGTTATAGTTAGTCTTTGAAGTTGTAACAGGAGCTAAATACTGGAAGCAGTTAACATTGGCATTACCAACCTGACCCCAAGAGAGACGGAGTTTCAAGAAATCCAACCAAGAAGCTGTAGACTTCATGAACTTTTCCTCTGTCAGTGTCCAACCTGCAGAAACAGATGGGAAGTAACCCCAACGGTTGCCTCTTGCAAACTTAGAAGATCCATCGGCACGCATGGTTGCGTTAACCATATAACGGTCTTTCCAAGACCAGCCCAAACGAGCGAAGAAAGACTGTCCACGAGTAGGGTTATATGGAGCACCGCTGATAGTACGGTCGCTTGAACTCTGGTCGGTATTCTTGACATAAGCATGATCCCAATCATTGAAACCAGCGGTCAAGCCATAACCGGTACTACCAGAAGAGCTACCATCATACTTAGAAGTCTCACTACCAATCAAGGCATTGATATGATGTTCCTTGATATTGAAATCATAAGTCAGGGTATTAGTCCAAACCAGTGAGATACCACTACCATCACTCTGGCTAACCTTAGTGATACCATTACCACTCTGTGGAGTAAACTTATAAACAGGAGAATAAGAACGATAGTCTGAACCACCGTAATTAACAGCAAAGACTGTCTTGAACTTCAAGTTCTTGATAGGTTCAATCTGAACATATACATTTGCATCAACAGAAGTAGACTTGCTCTGATTGTAACGGTTCATCATCATGGTACCATAAGGGTTACCATCATTCACATTCCAGTCAGAACTCTCTGTAGAATTAAAGTTACCATTGGCATCATAAACAGGAACCAAAGGAGAAGTTGTGAAAGCACCACGAAGGTTATTGTTATAGATATTACCTGTATTCATGCCGCGACTATCCTTATAGACGAAGCCTACATGCTCACCTACAGTAACCAAACCATTAAACATCTTGTGCTCTGAATTGGCACGAAGGTTATACCTCTTATAATAAGAAACGTCAGAACCGCCAATGAGACCGTCCTGTCCTGTATAACCGCCAGAAATAGAATAAGTAGAAGTCTTGCTACCACCAGTGAATGCCAAGCTGTGGCTGGTAGTCAAGGCACCATTATCTACAGCCTGGTCAATCCAGTCTGTATTATTGATAACACCCTCTGCATTACGAATACCTCTCAAAGACATCCAGTCAACAGGAGACATACCTGAGTTGAGGCGAGCCTCATCCATAATTGTCATATACTCAGAGGCATTGAGCATACTTATCTGGCGTCCCAGCGTCTGCCAACCTACATAACCATCGTACGTAATCTTGGAAGAACCTTCCTTACCGCTCTTGGTTGTAACAAGGACTACACCATTGGCAGCCTGCGCACCATAGATAGCAGCAGAAGCAGCATCTTTCAAGACGTCGATACTCTCGATGTCAGCAGGGTTCAGGGTTGTGATATCACCACCTACTCCATCAATCAAATAAAGAGGCTGTGAATTACCAACAGTACCCAAACCACGGATGGTAACACTCATGGCAGCACCTGGCTGACCAGAAGTAGAAACGATGTTAACACCAGGTGTCTGTCCCTGCATGGCAGAAAGAGGGTTGGTGGTGTTAAGCTTGGCGATGTCGTCACCCTTCAACTGAACGGTAGCACCCGTCACCAGCTTTTTCTTCTGAACACCGTAACCTACTACGACAACTTCATCAAGTGACTGTTTGTCTTCATTTAAGGTTACGTTGATTGTCGAACCTGTGACTTTAATCTTTTGGGTGATAAAGCCCAGATACGAAACTTCGAGTGTTTGTCCATTTTTTGCTTCAATGGTAAAGTTACCATCCAGGTCAGTAACGGCACCCGTCTTTGTACCCTGCACCATGACACTTGCACCAATCAATGGTTCATTGTCACTGCCAGAGATGACAGTACCCTTAACCGTCTGAGCATTGAGGACACCCGCTCCGATTCCTAACATTGCCTGGAACACCAACATGATGGCTACCAGAGCAACTTTGCAGAGCATGTGGCTCTGCGAGAATTTCTGAGATGTTTTTCTCATAATTACTTTAGGTTTAAATTAATAATTGTTGCTTCTAGGTTTAATATAGGCCTATGTAACATAGGTCGAATATCGCCTTTATATAAATAAGGTATAAGCCTCAGTTATGAGGATTGCCTCGATTTATCGTTGTTTGCATTTACTTTTTCGGGGACAAAGATAGATAAAAAACAGACACAATGGGGTATGTTTTGGTTAATCAATTACGTATAAAATGTTTCGCAACCTACATTTTTTAACGAAAAAGCACCAAAATGTAGCATAAAATACATTTTGGTGCAAAAATTGCTTAATTAATATGATATTTTATCAACCCCGGCATCGGAGCTTTCAAAATCTGGGAAATCTTGAGATGAAACTCATCCTCCATCACATTTCTCAAAGGAGACTCAAAGTAATGGGCAATGCTTCCTACAAAACCAAGCATCGGGATTTCTTCTTCCAAGGATGAATGCCATGCCTTCATGCCTGGCTCCAACTGGCTTATATCCTCGGTGCTCGCCTTTACATATTTAATATAAGGTGTGAGATTCTTAGCATAGAACTGATTGAAACTCTCCAGTATCATGCGATAGAGAGCCATCGCTTCATTCAGTTCATCAGTTCCGTTCTCATGTTTCTCACCTTCTGCTATCTGCTCTGAGATAAAAGGACAGATGGAAGCCAGGAAACGATTGGCAAGCGGCTGTCTGTACACCTTATTAATAATAGTAGGATAATCCAATCCCGACCAGGCAAGATATTTATTCTTTAGAGATACAGGCAAAGTGCCCTTGAAGATACCATTGAGGAAAAGTTTGCCGATTACTGCCCCACTACCCTCATCGCCCAGGATATATCCCAACGGAGGCGTGTTCATCACAATCTTCTCTCCATCGTAAAGACAACTGTTGGCACCGGTACCCAAAATACAGGCGATACCCGGTTTCTTGCCAAACAGGGCACGGGCTGCTCCCAGCATATCGCCTTCAGCCTCAACCCGGGCTTCGGGGAAAGACTGCTGCAAGAGTGATTTCATGCGAGACTTCATCGCCTCGGTTACTCCACTGCCATAAAAGAAAACCTCCTGAGGCTGCTCTGACAGAACAAGTTCCTTACACAATACATCCAATATCTCGGCATCACTCTGATGAATCGGACTGATGCCCTGCGTCTTACAGGTAACCATCACGTTACCCTGTTCATCAACCAGAGCCCAATCGGTCTTGGTACTGCCACTATCTGCTATGAGTATCTTCATATTCTTATCTGATTAATTAACGTATCCTTTGACGTTGCAAATGTAATCAATTTATATGAAAAATGCAAAAGATAACCCTAAAAATCGAACGTAAAGGTGCTAATATATCAAAAAAGGGGAATTTCTCTTTGCTTTTTCACGAATTATTAATAACTTTGCAGTCAAATTTACTAAATATGAAGAAGAGACTATACATCATAATTATGCTGATGATGGCATTCGTGCTGCCAAGCAACGCTGTGCTCAAGGAAGCCAACCTGGACACAACGCTCTATATGCTGCGTACTGAATTGACCAACTATCACATAGACTTGGAGAAACAGAACCAAGCTGCCAAGGCGCAACAGTTGGCTGTGATTCAGGAGCTCATCAGTATTGTGAAACAGGCTGACCAGAATTCCATCATGCTCTATTCGCAGCGCAATGGGTATATTTTCGATATGACGTATGCCTGTCATGAGGCTACGGAACAGTTTAAGAAGTTTAAGTCGAAGGCTGTTCCTTTCCGCCAGATGATCAAGAAGAACAATGTTGAGGTGGCGCGTTTCGATTCGCTCATCAACTATCTCTACGGCATGAACACCATGTTTCTCAGCGAAGAAGCACAGGTAAACCGAAACGTTGACCTGACTCTGGCTGTCAATATCCGCCGCCAACTGGTAGAAAAACAGAAACAGCTGCAAGCCTATGTGCAGGCTTACGACAGAACCGACCGTAAGCTACAGGCACTCAACGACTATGCCAACCGCAGATATGAAGATATCCAGAACAGCATCTTCAATAATGGAGGCGACAACTATCTGCGCATAATCCGTAACTTCAGCATGAACTATAAGGAGGCGAAGACTTCTGTAGCAGAGAAATACAAGCCCGTACCGGGCATGATGTCACAATGGGATGTTCGTATCATCTTCATCCTCTTCGGTATCATCATCTTCTGGGGTCTCATCTCCATCTTCCTCAATCTCTTTACCATCCGCATCGTGATTACCCAACTCATGAAGCATGGTATGTTCGAGAACAGAAAGGAAAGCTTTATGGCTAAACGTCCATGCCTTATCATGGCTATGACGGTAGTAACCTTCGCAGTCATTCTGGGAATCGTAAGAATGGCGGTTACCCAGAACTTCGTGATTATGGCAAGCCAGTTGCTGGTAGAATATTCCTGGCTGGTTGGCGTCATTCTGGTATCCATCCTGCTACGTGTAGACAACGATAAGATCAAGAATACCTTCCGTATTTATTCGCCATTGATGCTGGTAGGTTTCATCGTTATCGTGTTCCGTATCATCCTGATACCAAACGATTTGGTAAACCTTATCTTTCCTCCGGTCCTTCTGCTCTGCGCTCTCTGGCAGTGGAACGTGATAGGCAGAAAGCACAATCAGGTATTGCGCACCGATAAGACATACGCATTCATATCGCTTGCCGTATTCGGTGTGAGCACCATTTTTGCCTGGACAGGTTTCACTCTGCTTGCCGTACAGCTTATCATCTGGTGGACCATGCAGCTTACCTGCGTGCTTACCATTACCTGCTGTGAGGGATGGCTCAGCGTATATGCCAAGCGTAAGAAGTTGGCTGATAAGGCGATTACCGATAAATGGCTGTACCGCTTTATCTACAAGGTATTGCTCCCTATTTCAGGCGTACTCTCGTTCATCATCTCTATCTACTGGGCAGCAGATGTATTCAACATGAGCGATACTACTTGGGAGATATTCAACAAGGATTACATCAAGACCAGTAACTTCACAGCATCGCTCTTCAGCATTTCAGAGGTAGCTTGTCTGTACTTCCTGTTCAACTACATCAACATTACCTCTGTAGATTTCATGCGTCACCACTTCGAGAAGGCAGACCCGACTTCTGCTGCATCAAAGATTGTGATGTTCAAGAACGTGATGCAGGTGATTATCTGGGGCATCTGGCTGATGATAGCCCTGAGTGTGTTCCAGGTAGGTAAATCATGGCTGCTCGCTATCTTTGCCGGTTTGTCTACCGGTCTAGGTTTTGCATCAAAGGATATTCTCGAAAACATCTACTACGGCGTCTCTCTGATGATGGGTCGTGTGAAGGTAGGTGACTATATCATCTGCGACGGCACCCGTGGTAAGGTGAGCAGTATCAGTTATACCTCTACGATGCTGGAGGCTACCGACGGTTCGGTCATCGCTTTCCAGAACTCGCAGCTCTTCTCCAAGAACTACAAGAACATGACCAAGAATCATGGTTATGAGTTGGATATTCTGGAGGTAGGTATCGCTTATGGCAGCAATGTGAAGGAAGTGAAACAGATTCTGATTGATGCCCTCATGAAACTGGACTGTATCTATCAGGAAAAAGGCGTGAAGGTGTTATTGAAGAGTTTCGATGACAGCTGCATCACCCTCAGAATCGTAGTATGGGTGAACGTGCTTACCCAAGCCATCGATGATGCCACCATCATGGAGTGCATCTACGATACGCTCAACGATCACAACATCGAGATTCCGTTCCCACAGCGTGAGATTACAATCAAACAAGTTAATAATTAATAATTAACAGTTTATAGTTGATAGTTAATAGCAGGTTTACGCCCTATTAACTATAAACTATAAACTATAAACTATAAAAAAAAATGGCAACATTCATAGCAGGTCCTTGCGTCATCGAGTCAATGGAACTATTGGAAACAGTAGCTCAGGAACTCGTCCGCATCAACGAAAAGTTAGGAACCCAAATCATATTCAAGGCTTCATTCGATAAAGCCAACCGTACAAGTATCCACTCTTTCCGTGGTCCAGGACTGGAGAAAGGTCTCCAGATGCTGGGTGATATCAGGGAGAAGTACAACCTTCAGGTTACAACAGATATTCATGAAAGTTATCAGGCTTCAGCAGCAGGTGAAGTATGTGATATACTCCAGATACCAGCCTTTCTCTGCCGCCAGACCGACCTTCTGGTTTCTGCAGCCAAGGCAGGCAAGATTGTCAACATCAAGAAGGCACAGTTCCTGAGCGGAAGAGATATGAAATATCCTGTAGAGAAAGCTTTGGAGAGCGGTGCAAAGGAAGTTTGGCTCACAGAACGCGGCAATTGTTTCGGCTATAACAATCTCGTGGTAGATTTCAGAAACATCCCAGACATGAAGGAGATTGTGCCAAATGTCATCATGGACTGTACCCATAGCGTTCAGCGCCCGAGTGCAGGTGACGGCAAGACTGTAGGCGACCGCAAATTCGTTCCAGCAATGGCAAAGGCGGCTAAAGCTTTCGGAGCTACCGGCTACTTCTTTGAAGTACATCCTGACCCAGACCAGGGCAAGAGCGATGCAGCCAATATGCTGGAATTAAACAAGTTGGAATCACTTATCGCAGAACTCCTTTAAGTGAAGAGTGAAGAACGAAGAGTGAAGAATGAAGAAACAACGTTCGGCGTCCGAAGGGAAAGCCAATTCAAATGTTTTAGAAATGACCGATAAAAATAACAATATAGATGATAAAGTGGTTCGCGGTTATGGCGAACAGGCTCTAAGAGACGAGGCACAGGCCATCCTCGACCAGATACCTTATCTGGATGACAACTTTGAGAAAGCTGTCGACATGATGTATCATTGCCAAGGCAAGATTATCGTTACGGGTGTGGGCAAGAGTGGACACGTAGGTGCCAAGATTGCCGCTACACTTGCCTCTACAGGCACACCAGCTTTCTACATCAATCCCCTGGATGTGTATCACGGCGACTTAGGTGTGATGACCGACAAGGATGTGGTTCTGGCACTGAGCAACAGCGGTCAGAC
>ERZ1026856.848-NODE-848-length-16983-cov-6.538989_pt1 | contig 16983 bp, 12 predicted proteins | sample MGYA00380158_ERZ1026856 | MGnify/ENA primary metagenome ERZ1026856 (study PRJEB33269, sample SAMEA4719794) | human gut metagenome | biome: human-associated habitat; feature: organic feature; material: feces | place: Cameroon | collected 2013-10 ...
TTCCGAGGGTAATCGGCTCGATGCCATGCGCCATGGCATCCTCGATTTCCACATCCGCAAATCCGCCCTCCGGTCCGATGAAAACCGCGATCTTTCCATGCTTCGGAAGCTTCCGGAGCTCCTCCATGGTATGACGGATATCCTTCGCGTTTTCATACGGGATCAGCCGGAGGTCGAAGTTTTCCACAAAGCGCATGGCATCCTTCCACTTCATCACCGGCATCACCTCCGGGATGATGGAACGCTTCGACTGCTTCGCCGCCGCCTCGGCGATCGCCTGCCAGCGCTCAACCTTCTTCGCGGCCCGCTTCTCATCGAGCTTCACGACGGTGTTTTTCGTATCGAGCGGGATCACCGCATGGGCACCGAGCTCTACCGCCTTCTGCACGATGAGCTCCATCTTATCCTGCTTCGGAAGCCCCTGGAACAGATAGATATCTGCCGGCAGCTCATGCATCTCCTCCACGAAATCGATGTGGAGCAGGACCTCCTCCACGCTCATCTCTGTCTCCGGGCACCTGACCGCATCATGAACCTCTGAAATCGTGCACTCATAGTCCGTCCCCTCGCCGTCGGAAATCAGGACCTTCTCCCCCGGCTTCGCCCGAAGCACCTGCCGGAGATGCCGGTAATTCTCACCCGTGAGCCGCACCAGCCGCGCCTCGGTATCGATATCTGTTTCATCTACAAAAAAGTGATGCATTCCACTCTCTCCCACCTTACGTTTACGAAATCGTCGCTATTATAACAGAGGATACAGAAAAGTGAAAGAATCTAAAAAAAAGCAGAACCGGAGGGCTGCTGCTCGCAGTCCTCCGGTTCTGCCGGTCATACTTATTTATGCGTCCACGGTCTCGCCGCAGGCCTCTGCGTAAGCCTTCAGTGCCTCACGCTGCTTTTTATTCAGGTTCGTCGGAATATTGACGACGATCGTCACATACTGATCACCGCGAAGATTCGAGTTGCTGAGGCTCGGTACACCCTTGCCACGCAGTCTCGTCTTCGTATCGGACTGGGTGCCCGGCTTGATTTTCAGCTCCACCGGACCATCCACGGTCTTGATGACCTTCGTACCGCCGAGTGCCGCCGTCGCGAAGCTGATCTCCTCCGTCGAGTAGATATTCGTACCCTGACGCTTGAAGAACGGATGCTGGGAAACCGCGACATCGACGAGAAGATCGCCTCTCGGGCCGCCATTGGTTCCCGGATCACCGCCACCGGAACGACGTAAGGTCTGTCCATCATCGATACCGGCCGGAATCGTCAGCTCGATGTTCTTCTCCGTCGCGATGTAGCCCTCGCCACGGCAGTCCGGACACTTCTCCTTGATGATCTTACCAGAGCCATGACAGTCCGGACAGGTCACCACCTGCTGCACGGTACCGAACATGCTCTGCTGTGTCATCACTACCTGGCCACGACCGCCGCACTTCGAACAGGTCTCCGGCTGTGTACCCGGCTTTGCACCCGTACCGTTGCACTTCGGGCAGGTATCCTTATACCGGATCTTGATGGTCTTCTTACAGCCCTTGATGGCCTCGTCGAAGCTGACACGTACACTCGTACGGATCGACTGACCACGGGTCGGCTGGTTTCCACGACTGGCACCGCCATAGGAGGAGAATCCTCCACGGCCGCCGAAGCCGAACAGATCTCCGAAAATATCAGAGAAGTCCATGCCGCCGAAGTCGAAGCCGCCATAGCCTGTGCTCTGACCGGCTGCCGAGTTCGGATCGAAGGCTGCATGACCGTAGGTGTCATACGCCTTTCTCTTCTCCGGATCCGAAAGGACTGCATAGGCCTCGTTGCATTCCTTAAATCTGGCTTCCGCCTCCTTGTCACCTGGATTCGCATCCGGATGGTACTTCTTGGCAAGCTTACGGAACGCCTTCTTTATCGTTGCGTCATCTGCGTTTTTATCCACGCCGAGGACTTCATAATAATCACGCTTTTCTGCCATGTGTTTCTATCTCCTGCTGCTTTTCTTTCTCGTAAGACGAACGTATGCCTCCGGCGCATGCGCCGGAGGCTTTCTGTATATCTTTCAGGAATTAAACTTCCTTGAAATCGCCATCCACTACGTTGTCATCCGGGTTGCTGTTTGCTGTGCCCTGATTTGCTGCACCCTGATCCGCTGTGCCCTGAGGACCCGCCTGACCAGCTGCCTGTGCCTGCTCATATACCTTTGAGAACAGGGACTGAGAAGACTTCATCAGGGTCTCCTGCGCAGCCTTGATCTTCTCTGCGCCATCCTTCGTGATGGACTCGAGCGGATTTGCAGCGAGGACATCCTCGAGTGCCTTAAGATCTGCCTCTACCTGAGACTTATCGGAAGCAGAAACCTTGTCACCGACCTCTTCCAGTGCCTTCTTCGTCTGGAAGACGATGGAATCTGCACCATTTCTGGTCTCGATGGCTTCCTTCTTCTCCTTGTCGGCTGCCTCATACTGAGCCGCTTCCTTTACAGCCTTATCGATATCATCCTGGCTCATGTTCGAACCGGAGGTGATGGTGATGTGCTGCTCCTTACCGGTACCCTGATCCTTTGCGGATACATTTACGATACCGTTCGCATCGATATCGAAGCAGACCTCAATCTTCGGAACACCACGACGTGCCGGGAGGATACCATCCAGACGGAACTGGCCGAGGGTCTTGTTATCTCTTGCGAACTCACGCTCACCCTGTACGACATGAATGTCTACAGCGGTCTGGTTATCCTCTGCGGTAGAGAATACCTGAGAAGCATGGGTAGGAATGGTTGTATTTCTCTTGATGAGCGGTGTTGCTACACCACCGAGGGTCTCGATGGAAAGGGTCAGCGGTGTTACATCGAGAAGAAGAACATCACCGGCACCGGCATCACCAGCAAGCTTACCACCCTGGATGGCAGCACCGATGGCTACACACTCATCCGGGTTCAGGGTCTTGCTCGCTTCCTTACCGGTCAGCTGCTTTACCTTCTCCTGTGCAACCGGCATACGAGTTGAACCACCGACGAGCAGAACCTTTGAAAGCTCTGCAGCAGTCATACCTGCATCACGAAGTGCATTCTGCACCGGAACAGCGGTTCTCTCGGTGAGATCTGCGGTCAGCTCCTCAAACTTCGCCCTCGTCAGCGTCATATCAAGGTGCTTCGGGCCCTCTGCAGTTGCTGTGATGAACGGAAGGTTGATCTCCGTGGTTGTCGAAGCAGACAGCTCCTTCTTCGCCTTCTCAGCGGCTTCCTTCAGTCTCTGAACGGCCATCTTATCCTGGCTGAGGTCGACGCCCTCTGCCTTCTTGAACTCCTCGATCATCCAGTTCTGGATACGTGCATCGTAGTCATCACCACCGAGGCGGGTATCACCGTTGGTTGAAAGAACCTCGATGACACCATCACCGATATCGATGATCGATACATCGAAGGTACCACCACCGAGGTCGTATACCATAACCTTCTGCTCGTCGCCCTCATCGAGGCCGTATGCAAGTGCAGCGGCGGTCGGCTCGTTGATGATACGCTTTACATCGAGGCCGGCGATCTTACCGGCATCCTTGGTTGCCTGACGCTGTGCATCGTTGAAGTATGCCGGAACCGTGATGACGGCCTCGCTTACCTTCTCACCGAGGTATGCCTCTGCATCTGCCTTCAGCTTCTGGAGGATCATCGCGGAAATCTCCTGCGGTGTGTAGTCCTTGCCGTCGATGCTTACCTTATAGTCTGAACCCATATGTCTCTTGATAGAAGAGATGGTACGATCTGCGTTGGTGACGGCCTGACGCTTTGCAGGCTCACCGACGAGACGCTCACCATTCTTTGTAAATGCAACGACAGACGGGGTCGTTCTCATACCCTCTGCGTTTGCGATGACGGTCGGCTTACCGCCTTCCATAACGGCTACGCAGCTGTTTGTTGTACCTAAGTCAATACCAATAATCTTTCCCATAACGATATCTCCTTTTATTCAAAACGATAAAATATAAAAACTGTAATCTATCTACTTGCCATCACCCGATTGCTTCTGCGCTCCGGTGAAGGTGCTTCAAACGCCGGTTTCCCGACGGAATGAACATGCTTTATTTTTTAACCTTGACCATCGAGTGACGAACTACCTGACCCTTGTAGGTATAGCCCTTCAGAAGATCCTGGGTGATCGTATCCTCTTCGACGTCACTTTCGGTATCGGTCATCACGGCGTTGTGCAGGTTCGGATCGAACTTCTCGCCCTCTGCCGGGATCGCCTTTACCTCGAGGTCCTCAAACATCTTCTCGAGCTGCTTATAGATGCCACGTACACCCTTCGTAAAGGCGTCGTCCTCATCCTCCGGATCCACGGTACCAAGTGCACGCTCGAAATTATCGACCACCGGAAGCAGCTTCTCGATGACCTCGCGCGCACCGAAATCGAAGTTCTGTGCCTTCTCCTTCTCGGTCCGCTTACGGTAATTATCAAACTCGGCATAGAGGCGGATGTATTTATCCTTCTGCTCTGCGAGTGCATCCTCATACTTTTTTTTCAGCTTTTCTGTTTCTGCATCGGAAGCTTCAGATGTCGCACTCTGCTCTGCGTTCTCTGTCTCTCCGGCATCCGTCGCATCGCTGTCCTTCGTTTCGGTATCCTTTACTTCCTCCGTCGTCGAAGCTTCCTGCTCCGTGGCCTCGCCTGCGGTCGTTTCCTCGGTGCCCTGCTCCTCGGAAGATTTCTTTAACTCTTCGTCTATCAAGATAACCTCCTATCACATCCTGTTCGGATGTTCCGCTTATTCTCTGTAAATCTCTATGACCGAAAGGCCTGATCCATCTCTCCCTGAATCTTCGAGAGAACCTCCAGCACCTTTTCGTAATCCATTCGTTTCGGTCCGATGACACCGATCGTTCCGCGAAGCCCGTTGCCGAGCTCGTAATTTGCGGTAACCACAGAACAATCTGTCATATTTTCCATCGGTGATTCGCTTCCGATATACACCTGAATCTGGTTTTTCTTTTCCTCACTTACGCCCTGGACTTCATGCACCAGCTCGGCGAGCTCAACCTTCGATTCGAAGGCATTGATGAGGCGGGAAGCATTGTCCGACTCTGTGAGCTCCGGATACTTGAAAATATTTGTGGCACCGGAAGTATAGATCTGTGCATCTCCGGAACGGATATTCAGAATGCTCACAATGGTCTGAAGGATGGCACTTACCGTATCCTTATGCTGCGTTCGTGCCAGAATCTGACCGATGCGTCCTTCGGTGATTTCTTCTCCGTTGAGACCATCCAGCGCATCATTCAGCAGCATGTTGATGCTCAGCATCCGGTTAAAGTCCAGCTCATCCTGTCCGTTCAGCATCACCGTCGCGGTTCGGACGATATTGCCCTGCATCATGATGACCAGCAGTACTCTGTGTGCATCGACGATGGAGGTCTGGATGAACTTGATCTTATTCGTATGGATCGAAGGCTCCGTAACAACTGCTGCATAGTTCGTATCCTGTGCCAGGTTTTTTACGAGCTGCTTCAGCGTTGTCTCCAGCTTATCGACCTTCTCGAACATCTCCGTCTTCACATCATCGATCTCATGCTGATGATGCTCCATCAGCTGATCGACATAGAAGCGGTAGCCCTTATCACTCGGGATACGACCGGCGGAGGTATGCGGCTGCATGATGTAGCCCATCTCCTCGAGATCGCTCATCTCATTACGAATCGTAGCAGAACTAAGGCTGAGTCCGGAATACTTGCTGATCGTACGTGAGCCGACCGGTTCACCGGTCTCCAGATAGTTTTTTATAATCGTTGTAAGGATAACCACCTTACGCTGATCCAGCTCCATCTCTGCCACCTCCTCTTCGTCTGTTAGCACTCGAAATATCGGAGTGCTAACATCTATTTGCTATATTACTCGATTTTGGAATGATGTCAAGGATTAGCCTCGAGGAATTTGTGAAAAAATCGTGAAGAAAGGGAGCCAACCGATATGGGCCGCTCCCTTTCTTCATTCTATTCTGTTTTTAAAAATCCCGTCGAATCGAGGGACTTACTGAAGGATGTATACGTCGGCATACGCAAGGATGTTTCGCGCCTCCGCATGGGTGTTATAAAACACATCGATGTGTGCGCCACGCACGCCACCGCCGCAGTCCTCTGCAACGTACTCATGGCCGTTGATCAGAAGATGTGTACCGTATGGAATCACACGTGGATCGACCGCAACCGTTCTGCCGGCGGTTGCACGTGCGCCGGTCGCGGTACGTGTACCATAGCCCTCGGAGCATCTGGAGCACGGGCAGTAGCCGGTCAGCTTGAAGCGTCCGAGCGGCGTCGCCTGCCGGCCATCGATCATCACCGTCTGTCCAGACGACTGTGTCGCCTGCTGCTTCTGCTTCGCCTCCTCTACCGCCTGTGCAGCATAGGTCTCCTGCACAGTAGTGAAGTGTGGGTTGGTGCTGGTATTGAAGAAAAGTACATTCCCCAGGCTCTGCGATGCATAGACGCCGGAGCTTGCGCTCTCGTCTGCATACGTACGCACGGACATCGCCATCGTAAGAATCATCAGTACGATGAGCATCGTCATCTTAGCGATCATACCTCTCTGCTTCTGTAAATTTAAACTCAAAATAACCTCCTGTGTGTGCGCCGGTGTCTTTAACTGCTCTTTCAGATTTTTCTCACATAGTCCGGCATAAACGAAGAGCTCCGGATTGGGGCGAGCTCAACGCCCGAGAGTATACGGGCAAATTTCAAAAATTGTCAAGCCCCTTATCTATCAGTCGTCCGCTTATGTGCGTATGTCTTCGCATTATTTCGTCGGAGGGCTGACTGTGTGATTATAAAAAATTTATAAGATCGTAAGAATTAAAAAAGTGAAAAATCACTCAGTTGTGAGTGATTTTTCACTTTTTTAATTCTTTATTCTGTGTCGTTTCAGCTCTTCGGAACGGCCACGAAAACCTCTGCAAAACGGTGTCCGAGGGCGGTCACACCGAAGGCTTCTTCGTAGCTGTTATAGTAGATATCGATCAGATTTCCCTTGACGGCACCGCCGATATCCTCGACCGTATACACTGTATTATTGACAAAGACCTTCGTTCCCATCGGCAGGACGCTCGTGTCCGCAGCGATCGTATGATCTGCCTTCGGCCAGGTGCCGGAATTGGTTTTTCCGTTTCCGTAGTAGCCGGTGATCTGGAAGACGCCGAGGGAGGCTCCCTTCGTATACTTCGCGGACTCCTCGGTCACGACGGCACCGATCGGCGTTTCGCCCGTGCGCGTACCGATGCTTGCAGCCGCTTCCTCCTGTGCGATCTGTGCGGCAAGTGCAGCTGCTTCTGCCTGCTCTGCCGCCTGCTTCTCCAGCAGTGCCGTGGACGGATCCGTCGCGCTGCCCGCTGCTGGCGTCGCAATCGCACTTCCTGCAGAAGTCGTCGCCATCGTCGACGTTGTTGCATCCCCGCTTGCAGCGACCTCCGTGGACAGCGTGGACGCATTCTCAGCCGCTGTTGTTGCAGCTGACGTCGCTGTACTGATCTTTCCCTTGCGTCCGCTTCGTGCAGTCACAAGAACCGGCATCTCTGCACTCTCCGTCGCTGTATCCTGCGGGTTCATCGTTCCTGTGTAATAATTCGACTGACTGAGCTCACTGATGGAGACACCGTTCACCCATGCCGGACCGACCTGCGCGGCGGCCAATGCAGGCAGCGAAAAACAGGTGGCGAGGCAGATGGTCAGAAGCGCCCTCCACACATGATTCTTTTTCATCCTTTTCCTCCTGAAAATAAGGGAGTCGGGTGCACTTCGCCGGCAAAATCTCCGGTTTTTCCGCAGAAATCCCCCACTTTGTGCACGATTACTATAAGAACCATAATACAGATCCGAAAAACCGTCAACTTACGTTTTTCTGTCAGGTGGTGAGCAGCAACTCGACGGCCATCTGATCCGTGAGATTTCCGCTCTTGATGGCTTCATCATATTCATAGAAGCGCCGGATATAGTCCTCGATGCCATGGCGCGAGTACTGCCGCGCCTGATCCGTGAGCTTCCGGTAGATCCACGGGCTCACGCCGACATACGCCGCCGCTTCCTGCGCGCTCATATCCCGGTCCATCGCCTCACGTGTGAGCAGCAGCTGATTGAAGTTCCGGCGCATGAGATGCAGCAGGCGCATCGGTGCCTCCTGCAGCGTCAGCAGATCCCGGTAGTACTGAAGCGCCTTCTTCGTATGCCCGAGTCCCATCTCCGTCACCATATCAAACACACGGTCCTCGACATTCTGCGAACAGATCGCCTCGACATCGCTGTCCTCGATGACATCCCGCGTCCCGGTATAGGCAATCAGTTTTTCCATCTCCGAGGCAATATTATCCATGTTGGTGCCGGTCTTATCGAGAAAAAGCTCCATCGTCGAATTCCGGATCTTCTTCCCCGCCATCGTCAGATAGCGCGCCGCCCAGCGGCCGAGCTGTGACCGGTCCTGTTCCCCGAGCTCACAGGCGAAGCCGTTCTTCTGTACAAGCTTATAGAGCTTACTGCGCTTGTCGATCTCCCCCTCGATGAACATGAGATGCGCCGTATCCGGATAGTGCCCGATATCCTCGAGATAGTGCAGCAGCTTTTCCGGTGCCGGCTTCTTAAACCACTCGCTGCCGCTGATGATGACGAGCCGCCCCGTGTTCTCCCCGAAGGTAAACGGAATCGTATTCAGAAGGTCGATCAGCTCCTGCACATCCGGTGCGCCATCATAAAAAGTATAGGCCATCCCCTCCTCGCCGCCGAAGGCCGCACGAAACTGCTTCTTATAAGAAAGCTTCAGATACTCCTCCGAACCATAGAGCAGGTAGTATGGCCGAAAGCGAAGCGCCTTCAGGTCCTCACTCAGTGCCAGATATTCTGTTTTCGACTCTTTCTTCCCGTACGCCATCGTTCGCGTTTTCTCCTTATATGAAGGCCAATGCCTCGCGTGCCACCATTATAGCACGACAGAAGCATTGGCCCAGTCCGAATTTATGCGATTGTAAATCAGTGATTCCGGATGCGCTTCTGAACCTCATCGTAGTCCGCAGTCACCTCCGCATTCGGTGCCGGGGTCGCGAGACTCACGATCACGTTCACGAGGATCGCCACGAGGAAGGCCGGGAGCAGCTCATAGATGTTCCAGAGACCACCCAGCGGACGGATGCTGTACTTCCAGAAGAAGACCATGATGCCACCTGCGATCATACCGGCGGTCGCACCGTACTTGTTCGAGCGTCTCCAGAAAAGCGCGAGGAGGACGACCGGTCCGAAGGAGGCGCCGAAGCCTGCCCAAGCGAAGGATACGATCTGGAAGACCGAGCTGTCCGGATTCCATGCGATACCGATGGAAAGACCGGCGATCGCCAGAAGGCAGACACGAGCAACATACAGGAGCTGCTTCTCATCGAGATGAATATGCAACACCTCGGTCAGAATATCATTTGCAACCGAGCTTGACGCTGCGAGCAGCTGGGAATCTGCCGTCGACATGGTGGATGCCAGGATACCAGACAGAACGACGCCGGCGATCAGTGCCGGTACGAGACCGTGGGTTGCAAGCAGCTTCGCGATCTCGACGATGATGGTCTCCGACTGGTTGCCGCCGAGGCTCGGGATCGCACCGGCCGCCGTCATACCGAGACCGACGATACCGATAAAAATCGCCACGCCCATCGAGATCACCACCCATACGGAAGCGATCCGTCTCGAAAGCTTCAGCTTCTTATCATCGCCGATGGCCATGAAACGAAGCAGGATATGCGGCATACCGAAGTAACCGAGCCCCCATGCCAGGGTCGAAACGATGGTGATGAGGCTGTATGGACTGGAGGTACCGCTCACCGGATCATACACCAGCAGCATATCGAGATAGCCACTGAGACCGGATGCGTTCTGAAGAACAGCCGCGAAGCCGCCGGCTCTGTGCACACCGAAGACGAGGACGATCAGCAGTGCAAGCGACATCACGATACTCTGGATGAAGTCCGTTGTTGACGCCGCGAGGAAACCGCCGAGGGAGGTGTAGCCGACGATGACGAAGGCACTCGCGATCATCGCCACATGATAATCCGCACCGAAGAGACTGCCGAACAGCTTACCGCAGGCAGCGAAGCCGGACGCGGTATACGGGATAAAGAAAATAACGATGACCACCGCTGCAATCAGGGTCAGGATCTTCTTCCGGTCATTATAACGGTTGGAGAAAAACTCTGGAATCGTGATGGAATCATTGACCTCGGTATAGATACGGATGCGCTTCGCCACGACGAGCCAGTTGATGTAGGTACCGAGTGCGAGGCCGATGGCTGTCCAGCCCGGATCCGAGATTCCGCTGAGATAGGCGAGACCCGGAAGGCCCATGAGCAGCCAGGAGGACATGTCCGACGCCTCGGCCGACATCGCCGTCACAAAGGGGCCCAGGGAACGACCGCCCAGGAAAAAGTCCCCCGCCGTCGCATTCTTATCGGATACCTTGAATCCGATGAAGAGCATGCCGACCAGGTACAGGACCATGGCTACCATCATTCCGATCTGTGCTACTGTCATCTTTTTTACCTCTCTTTAATACAGGAAGTCCGCCGTTCTTTTCCAAGGCAACGCATGAAAGCGTGCAAAGGGACACGTTCTCCCAACAAAAAATATGTGTATGATAATACCCCTTCGAAGGAAAGATTGCAAGGAGAATGAGACGTGCATCTCCATGTCTTTTTTGTATAGCTGGCATGCGTCCCGAATGCTCGGTAGCCGGCATCACCTTCTCACCATTCCGACGCGGTTTTCGGCGCTGTCCGCCGGCGTTCTTCGCAACATATCGGTCTTCCTGCCCTGTGAATTGCAGAAATCCGGGGCTTATGCTACATTATTCTCTAGATTTTTCAGGAGAAAACCATGCTGGACAACACAATCATCGATTCAAACGACCATCAGCAGCTCGAGCTGTACATCCATATCCCATTCTGCGCGCGGAAGTGCAATTACTGCGACTTCCTCTCCTTTCCGATGAAAGAAACGGAGCACGGGCCCTACATCGATCAGCTCTGTGCAGAGATCCGGGAAAGCGCCCCACTGGCGACGAACTACGAGATCTCGACCATCTTCATCGGTGGCGGTACCCCGTCGCTGCTGGATCCGAAGTACATCTCCCGCATCATGTACTACATCCGCCGCTTCTATACCGTCCGCCCGAACGCTGAGATCACCATCGAGTGTAACCCGGCCTCGACCATCGCGTATAAGTTTGCGGCCTACCGCGACGCCGGCATCAACCGCCTCTCCATCGGCCTCCAGTCGGCAAACGACGACGAGCTCCGCACCCTCGGTCGTCTCCACCTCTTCGAGGATTTCCTGAAGTGCTATCAGAGCGCACGGATGGAGGGCTTCCGGAACATCAACATCGACCTCATCGACGAGATCCCCGGCCAGACCGAGAAGTCCTGGCGCGAGACCCTCCGCCATGTGCTCATGCTGAAGCCGGAGCATGTCTCGATCTATAACCTCATCGTCGAGGACGGCACCCCGTTTCGGACAATGCAGGAGGCCGGCACGCTGGCACTTCCTTCGGAAGATACACAGGCCGCCATCGACGCGCTGACCCGTGAGATGACGGAGCGCTACGGCTACCAGCGCTACGAGGTCTCGAACTATGCGAAGCCGGGCTACGAATGCCGGCATAACTACGGTTACTGGTCCGGTGTACCTTACCTCGGCTTCGGTCTCGGTGCCGCCTCCTGCTTCCAGGGCGAACGCTGGAGCAATCTCCGAAGCTTTCCGCAGTACCTCGCACTCGACATGGCTTCCGAAATCCGGCAGGGCTGTCCGACGCTGCATGCCGAGCACGAGAAGCAGAGCGTGCAGGCGCAGATGGAGGAGTTCATGTTCCTCGGACTTCGCCGTACCGCTGGCATCTCCGAAGTCGAATTCAAGACCCGCTTTCAGATCGACATCCATTCCGTCTTCGGCGAGCAGCTGCAGCGCTACACAGCGGACGGCATGCTGATCCACGAAGGCTACCGCTACCGTTTTTCCGAGCGCGGCATGGATGTCTCGAATTTCATCTTAAGTGATTTCCTGTTGGATTAAAAAACCGGAGGGCTGTCTTTTGAGACAGTCCTCCGGCCTTCTTTTGCCGAATTCCAGTTCATTATTTCAGTGGTGTCCGCAATCAGCAGATGTGACGGATCCAGCCCTCCGGAGCTTCGATCTTACCGCTCTGGATGCCGGTGATGGTTGCGTAGAGCTCGCCGATGACCTCACCTGCATGCTCCATACCGGATGGAAGGTTGATGACCTCATCGTGGTTTACGATCTTACCAACCGGAGAAATAACCGCTGCCGTACCGCAGAGACCGCACTCCTTGAAGCCCTTGATCTCCTCGAACTTCACCGGGCGCTCATCGACGGTCAGGTGGAGATAATGCTCAGCGATGTAAACGATGGAACGTCTGGTGATGGACGGAAGGATGGACGGTGACTTCGGAACAACCAGCTTGCCATCTGCGTCAACGAAGATGGCATTGGATCCACCTGTCTCCTCAACATAGGTTCTGGTCGCTGCATCGAGGTAAAGGTTCTCAGCGAAGCCTGCCTTATGCGCCAGTACAGAGGAGTGTAAGCTCATCGCATAGTTGAGACCTGCCTTTACTGCACCGGTTCCATGAGGTGCTGCACGGTCGAAATCCGAAACCTGGATAGCGATCGGCGTAGCACCGCCCTTGTAGTACGGGCCTACCGGCGTTGCAAATACTCTGAACTGATACTCATCTGCCGGCTTTACACCGATGACAACACCGGTTGCGAACTCATATGGACGAAGGTAAAGGGATGCACCGGAACCGTATGGCGGTACCCAGTCGAGGTTACCCTTTACGACCTGATCGATGGCATCGAGGAAACGATCCTTCGGGAACGGTGGCATCTCGATACGCTGTGCAGACTCATACATTCTGTCCGCATTGAGGTCCGGACGGAAGCATACGATGGAACCATCCTCCCAGGTATATGCCTTCATACCCTCGAATACCTGCTGGCAGTACTGCAGCATGCCGGCCGACTCATTTAAGGTCACGTTCGGATCCGAAATCAGCGCACCCTCATCCCAGTTTCCATCCTTCCAGTTTGATACATATCTCTTATCGGTTACACGATAGCTGAAACCGATATTTCCCCAATCAAGGTCTTTCTTCGCCATTGCTTGTATCTCCTTTCGATATGACATCTCGTCATGATTAGAGCTAGTATAGTCCTCGAAAAAAATGAATGCAAATCAAAAAGCACACAAAATAATCATGTCTGTTATAACACAGGCAGTAGTCCCGGACTAAAGTTTTTATTCTGAATCAAGCTTCAGTACCGACATAAACGCGCTCTGCGGGATCTCGACATTACCGAACTGTCGCATCCGGCGCTTACCTTCCTTCTGCTTCTCGAGCAGCTTCTTCTTACGGGAGATATCACCGCCATAGCACTTCGCGAGGACATCCTTTCGCATCGCGCGGATGTTCTCACGGGCGACGATCTGTCCGCCGATCGATGCCTGCAGCGGGATTTCGAAGAGCTGACGCGGGATCTCATTCTTCAGCTTCTCACACATCTTCTTGCCACGCTCATATGCCGAGTCCTTATGGACGATGAAGCTCAGTGCATCGATGACCTGACGGTTGACCATGATATCGAGCTTCACCATCTTCGAGGTCTGATAGCCCTTGAGCTCATAATCGTAGGATGCATAGCCCTTCGAGCGGGACTTGATCGCATCGAAGAAATCATAGATGATTTCGTTCAGCGGCATCTCGTACTTCAGAATCGCACGGTTCGCCTCGATGTACTCGGTACTCTTATATACGCCACGGCGATCTTGGCAGAGCTGCATGATGGCACCCATGAATTCCGGCGTCACCATGATCTCCACATCGACCACCGGCTCCTCGATATGATCGATCTCAGACGGATCCGGAAGGTTCGCCGGGTTCGACAGCTCCATCATCGTGCCGTCGGTCTTATACACATGGTAGACAACCGATGGTGCCGTCGTCACCAGGTCGAGGTCATACTCTCTCTCCAGACGCTCCTGTACGACATCGAGGTGCAGAAGTCCGAGGAAGCCACAGCGGAAACCGAAGCCGAGGGCCTGGGAGGTCTCCGGCTCATACTGAAGGGCCGCATCGTTCAGCTGCAGCTTTTCAAGGGCATCCCGGAGATCCGGATACTTCATCGTATCCGCCGGATAGATACCGCAGTAAACCATCGACTGCACCTGCTTATAGCCCGGCAGCGGCTCGGTCGCCGGATTCCGATCATCGGTCACGGTATCACCGACACGGGTATCACGGATATCCTTGATGGACGCCGTGATGTAGCCAACCATACCGGCACTCAGCTCCGGACATGGAATGAAGCGGCCCGGTCCGAAATAGCCGACCTCGGTGACATCGAAGGCGGCACCGCTTGCCATCAGACGGATCCGGGTACCGACCTTCACGGAGCCCTCCTTGATCCGGCAGAAAATGATAACACCGCGGTAGTTATCATAGAGCGAATCGAAGATCAGCGCCTTCAGTGGCGCATCCTTCGAGCCGGTCGGTGCCGGCAGCTTCTGCACGATGGCCTCCAGGACCTCCTCCACATTTTCACCGGTCTTTGCGGAGATGCGCGGCGCATCATGGGCCTCGATGCCGATGATGTCCTCGATTTCCTCTGCCACACGATCCGGATCGGCCGATGGAAGATCGATCTTATTGATCACCGGAAGGATCTCGAGATCATGGTCAAGTGCCAGATAGGTATTCGCGAGCGTCTGTGCCTGGATTCCCTGCGTTGCATCGACGATGAGGATCGCACCATCGCAGGCTGCAAGCGAACGGGATACCTCGTAGTTAAAGTCCACATGGCCCGGGGTATCGATGAGATTAAAGATATACTCCTCCCCATCCTGTGCCTTATAAACGATACGGGTCGTCTGCGACTTGATCGTGATGCCTCGCTCACGCTCGATGTCCATGTTATCAAGCACCTGTGACTGCATCTCACGTGCCGTCAGCGTACCGGTCTTCTCGATGATCCGGTCTGCCAGTGTCGATTTACCATGATCGATATGCGCGATGATGCAAAAATTTCTGATTTTACTCTGATCGATGTTTGTGATGTCTGCCATGTTCCTACCTATATAAATATAATTCCGGGTACATCCCGGTTTTCTTGTATTTTCCGTGGAAATATACTAACATACTCCTGCATCTTTTGCCAACAGAATCCCGTAAAAGCAGGATTTGCTCATGGGCTCCTGAGGACCGGTGTCCATGCCCGAACTGTTCCGATACCCGTGCAAAAGCCCGAAAAACGTGCTTTTTCGGCTTGACACCGGCGGGGGTTTTATATATGATAGTTTAGCGTGTTTTCAAACTGTCCGTGTCCGGTATTTGAAAGCGCCGAGATCCGCTGGATCTCCACACGATATTTGAAGGAAAGGAGATTTCACAATGGCAAACATTAAGTCCGCAAAGAAGAGAATTCTTGTAGCTCAGGCTAGAAACGAGCGTAACAAGGCTATTCGTTCTGAGGTTAAGACATACATCAAGAGAGTATACGCAGCAGTTGAGTCTGGCGATAAGGCAGCAGCTCAGGATGCTCTGAAGATGGCTCAGAAGAAGATTTGCATGGCACACAGCAAGGGCATCTATAAGGCAAACAACGCTTCCAGAAAGGTTGCTCACATTTCTAAGGCTGTCGCTTCCATGAACTGATTGCGCGAAGCGCACAGAAATCATGTACAGGATTTCTGCTTTTTCAAGTCGTTCTTGAAAATAAATATTTGTAAGTAACGTTACTCACAAAGCCCTGCGGTTAACCCACCGCAGGGTTCTTTAGTTTCTGTTCATATCAGAGGCCCCGGAGGGCCTCTGACTAAACCGTTATCCTGATTTCCCCCATCACGCCGGTCTCGAACATCTCTACGCCGTAGCGTTCAAGTCTCTCCCGTGTTTCTGCGTGCGGGTGTCCATAATCATTCCCGACGCCGTAGCTGAGAATCGCGTAGTCCGGCCGGAGGGCGGCGAGCAGTGCCTCCGAGCTGCTCGTATGGCTGCCATGATGGCCTGCCTTCAGTACATCGATCTTCGGGTAGCCTGCATTGGCCTCCCACAGTGCCGCGAGCATCTGCTGCTCGCAGGCTTCGTCCATATCCCCCGTAAACAGCATCTGAAAATCCGGCGCGTGGAGAAGCATCCCGATCGAGTGATCGTTTGCGGCCTCCAGCTTCGCCGTCCCCGCCGGATAGTATCCGCGGATTTCCACCTCACCGAGGGTGATGCTGTCGCCCTGTCCGAAGTACCGGATCTGCACATCCCGTGCAGCCGCTGCGTCCCGAAGCGCATCATAACGCGCATCCTGCACGGCTACCCGCGGAAGCAGCAGCTCTCCGATGGATATCTTCGGCTCCTCCTCGAGGAGATACAATATGCCGGAATAGTGATCCGCATCGCAGTGTGTAATCAGCGCGAGGTCGATGTGCCCGATGCCCTGTGACTCGAGATACGGGACGAGTACATTTTTCCCGAGGCGCTGATTACTCGTCGAACCGCCATCGACGCTCATCACCAGTCCCTGATTTCGCAGGATGAAGCCATCTCCCTGTCCGACATCCAGCGCCGTGATTTCCAGCCCCTGCGGTTGCTTCGCCGGAAGACACAGCAGCGAAAGGGTCAGCGGCAGCACGATGCATGGCAATGGCAGTCTGGAGCGCTCCGATGTCTTTCGCTCTGCAAGGGTCCATGTCACGAAGCCGAGCGCCGCATAATACAGCAGGATACTGTGCATCGACGGTCGGCCGAGCAGCAGTGAGCTGTACGGAAGTGCTGCGCAGCGCGTACAGAAGAACGTATACAGACGCAGGATCCAGTGTCCGCCACCGATGGCGATGGTCGCGAGCTTCTCTGACAGTGCGAAGAGTCCGACACCGAAGATGCCGCTGTAGATCACACAGCCCATCAGTGGCAGTACGATGAGATTCAGGA